>ERZ894180.1848-NODE-1848-length-11759-cov-9.437884_pt1 | contig 11759 bp, 10 predicted proteins | sample MGYA00380278_ERZ894180 | MGnify/ENA primary metagenome ERZ894180 (study PRJEB32331, sample SAMN06328450) | human gut metagenome | biome: human gut microbiome; feature: stool | host: Homo sapiens | collected 2013-02-24 ...
GGGTTATCGCTTTTGAAAACAGTTCATTGACAGGAATGACGGTGAACGGAGGGAACCTTCTTGTCAGCGGCGGAGCGGAAATTTCCGATTTGTCGCAAACCGGCGGCAGTACTTTGCTGGAAGAGGGCTCCGTGGTTTCGGGAACGACCAGGCTGACCGGCGGGGAGTTGAAAGTTCAGGGAGCCGCGGAAATTCCTGATTTGGAACTTGCCGGAGCCAGAGTTGATTTGGTGGCCGATAATCAATACAGCAAACTAACCATAGGCAGATTAAACGGTGAGGGAAATTTTTACCTTAACAGCGAAGTGGCGGCCAGTCACAGCGATGAGCTGGAGGTTCAGAACGGGCACGGAAGTTTCGGAATAGCGATGACAGACCGCAGTTATGAGGAGGTTTTTCCCGATAAGGTTCATATTGTGCAGGATAACGGCGGCGATGCCGAGTTTCATTTGCTGGGCGGTGCGGTGGATATCGGCGCCTACCGTTACGATCTTCATCACGAAGGCAGCGAATGGGTGTTGGAGCGTACATCGCAGTCAACCGATACGGCGGTTTTAAGCCGGAATGCTTACTCGGCCGTAAATTCCGTGTTTGTTGCTCAGATGGAGACGATGAATAACCGTTTTGACGAACTGCATTATTATCGGGACAACGGTTTGTGGATTAAAGGCGGTCTGCGGGAAATGAAACTGCATTTTAAAGATGCCAGCCGAAGCCGGGTCAATACGACGACTACCCAAATCGGTTATGACTTCAAACTTCCGCAGCAGAAATTTGACTATTGGCTGGCCGGTGTTACCGCCGGATTTATCGACTCGCGGCAAAAGTTTGACCGCAGCGGGCGGGCCGACGGGGATACGATGAGTCTGGGCATTTATTCGTCTTTGATGACACGGAACAAATATTTTGTAGATGTGACGGCCAATTATTACTGGCATGACCAGAAGCTGAAAAGCTATCTGCCGCACGGAGCCGACGTGGACGGGAAATATAAGGTAAACGGCTGGAGCCTGGCGGCGGAAACGGGAAAGCGCTGGCGGCTTGACGGCGGCTGGTTTGCCGAGCCGCATTTGAAGATGAAGTATATAAGTCTGGGCAATATGGAGCACCGGACATCGCATAATACGCGGATAAAAGGCCGCGGAGCAACTTCTCTGGAGGGGCGTCTGGGCGCTTCCGCCGGATATGTGTGGGACAGGAACGAAGTGTTTGTCGAACTTAATCTGGTGGAGGAATTTAACGGCCGCAGCAAAATTGACGTTGCCGGCGTGACGATGAAGGAGGACATATCGGATACAATGTATGAAATCGGGGCGGGGATGAAGTTTCAGCCGGCAGAGCATTTGAGTTCCTACGTCAATGTTTCCACCTTGCTGGGAGACAAAGTGGAGATTCCGGTCGATTTTAATTTGGGAGTGAGATATGAATTTTAAAACAAAGTTTTGGCCGAACCGTTCTGAAAAATATGACATGGGACTTTGGAGCGTGATTGCATTGGGAATCGGCTCGGTGGTCGGGGCGGGTATTTTTGCGTTGCTGGGGCAGGTGATTATGTCTGCCGGGTATTGGACTTACGGCGCGTTTGCCGTAGCCGGGACGGCGGCGTTGTTTTCAGGGTATTCGTACGGGGAGCTGGCGGCGCGTTATCCCGATGCCGGAGGGCTGACCGACTATTTTCGCCGGGCCTTTTCCTGCAAATGTGTTTCAGGCACTTTATCTTTGATTTATATGCTGACCTCGGCAGTTTCCATTTCCATGATGGCAAAGTCGTTCGGCATCTATTTTACCGCTTTGCTGAAAGGAACCGATTATGGCTGGATGACCGTCAACGAGTTTGCCGCCGTGCTGATTGTGGGGCTGGCTTTGCTGAATATGATGAGCGCGGGGGATGTCGGCCGGGCAGAGATTTTACTGGTGACGCTGAAAATTCTTATTCTCGGCAGTTTAATCGGAGCGGCGATGTGGAATGCCGATTTGATGCTGAGCAATGTTTTGCCGCAGCCGACGCTGATGTCTTTCTGGGGAGCTATCGGCGTTACGTTCTTTGCTTATGCCGGTTACGGCGTTATTACCAATGCGGCGGCCGACGTGCAGCATCCGAAACGAACCATCCGGCTGGGAATTTATATTACTATTTTGGCGGTTATGGCTCTGTATATGGCTTTGGCCCATGTCGTGCTGAATTTTATTCCGGCGGCCGATCTTGAGAAAAATGCCGATACGGCAGTGGCTGTTGCCGCGGACAAACTGTTGGGAAAATGGGGCTACGGTTTGATTTATGTGGCGGCGGTTATGGCTTTTGTTTCCGGCATTAATGCCACGTTTTTCAGTATTTTCCGCATTTCCCGTTCTTTAGCCGAACAGGGCGTTTTGCCGAAGATTTATGAAAAAAAGTTCTGGAAAAGGGGGACCTACGGCAATATTCTGACTTCGGCCATTGTTCTGTTGGCGGCGATATTTATGGATTTTTCTTCCATTGTCAATCTGTCCAGCGGCGCCTATCTGGTAAGTTATCTGGGAATTTTTGCCGCAAACTGGCATTTGCGGCGGGAGACCGGTTCATCGAAAATCCTTATTCTGGCCGGATTTGGACTTATGTTATTTATTCTGACCGCATTTATTGTCAGTATTGCTGCCGGCTGAGCCGTTCTGTCGGAAATTTTTGAATGAAAGCGGAATTGACGGCGGGAGGAAAGAACCAGGCTTTGCGCAGTTCGCCGTGAATCTGCACTTTATCGGAGCGATGGATATACAGCCCGTTCCAATCTTCATTTTCAATGATAACGGCAACAGAGCCGCTGGGGTCGCGGAAAAGGTATTTTTCCGGCCCCAGTTTGCTTATCAAATGCCCCTGCAGCGTGACGGGATTGCGGTTAGCCTTGGCAGCCAGCCGGCTTACGGGCGTTACGGCGGCGTAAACCGTTTTTTCCGCCGGCGGCCGCAAGCGGCTGTAGGCTGTAAGGGCCAGAGCGGCCGCGGTAAATATGGTCAGGGTGAATTTGTTCATTTGCTGTTCCGATAAAATAAATCCCGGCCCAAAGGTCAGGATTTAAAGGGTTGTGCCGCCGTTTTTATTATTTGGCTGCCGCGGCGTTGTTTTTCATTTGCGGGGCGACCTTGCTGATGGTGTCAACGTCGATTTCGACAGCCGTCCAGCCTTTGTCGATTTCGCCCTGAATTTCGACCAAATCAGCCGGGGAGACATCTACGCCGTCCCAGTCGTCATCGTCGATTTCAACGGTAATGCTGCCGGTTTTATCCTGAAAAACATATTTTTCGTCGCCGTTGCGGTCGGTTATATATCCCTGAAGAATAACGTAAGCATCGTCATTCATATTTTTGGCTTCTTCAACGGTAATGACGTTGACGTCAACGAAACCGCCGTCGGAATTCCGGGCCATAGCCGGAGTGCTGAAAACTACTGCGGCGGCCGTCAACAATAAATTGAATTTATTCATGGTATTTCTCCGCTTGTTTAAGTGATACGGAAAAATATGTAATGTCAAAACTGCGGTTTTAAATAGATGACGGTGATAAATTGTGGTTTCGCAAAAAATTGCGAGTGGGAATGAATAAGTTTTCCGGCAGATTATCAAGATCAAACCAGCGCCATTCGCTGCATTTTTCAGGTTCCGTCAGGTGAGGCGCGGCGTTGACCGGGCATTCGGTTACCAGCTGGACGGTAATGTAATGTTTGTTTTCTGCGGAAAAAATGTCGTTGGTGACACCGGCGACTTTGACGGTGTCAGGGGCTATTTTCAGGCCGGTTTCTTCCAGAGCCTCGCGAACGGCAGCCTGTTCAAAGCTTTCGCCGAATTCGAGATGTCCTCCGGGAGCGCACCAGGTTCCGGCGCCGTGTGCGCCCCGGCGCAGCCCCAGAAGCAGCTGGTTACGGTTATTTAATATGTAGAGACCGACGCCGACTTTAACCTGACCGGGCATGAGTTAGTCCTTTCCATTTGATACGGTTTTCTTGTCGCGGCTTACGGCGACAAAGGATATTATACTTTGGTGACATAGTCCTTATGAAGTTTTTTATGCCCGTAGTTATCGAACATGATTTCCAGCTTATTGCCGTCGGCGGCGATGACTTTGCCATAGCCGAAAGTCTGGTGATAAACCTTAGTGCCGATTATATTTGAAGCAGCAGGCCGATGATAATCAGGCTCGCGGGTATAGCTAAAGCGATTGCCGTCATTGTATTCCTCCCGTTGCGCGTTGTTTCTTTTGGCTGCATACCACGGGCGGTAAGAGGAACCGCTGTCATAAGAACTGCCATACCGGTTTCCGTAATTTCCGCCGCCGGTATAAAAGTTATTCACGTTATTGCAGATTTCAATGTTGGCGGGCGGAAGCTCGTTAATGAAACGGGAGGGAATATTGTTCTGCCACTGGCCGTAAACCCGGCGATTCAATGCTGTCAGAATATAAAGCTGTTTTTTGGCTCGGGTGATGGCTACATAAGCGAGACGTCGTTCTTCTTCCAGAGCCGAGGTGCCGCCTTCGTCCAGACTGCGCTGGTGAGGAAACAGGCCTTCTTCCCAGCCGGGCAGAAAGACAATGTCAAATTCCAGGCCTTTGGCCGAGTGAAGGGTAATCAGCATGACTTTGTTGGTATCCAAAGCGTCATCATTATCCATGACCAAGCTGACATGTTCAAGAAATTCGGCCAAAGTCGGATATTTTTCATGGTCGCTCAAAACGCTGATAAGTTCTTTCAGGTTTTCCAGCCGGCCGGGCGCCTCTACCGAGTTGTCGAGTTTGAGCATTTCAATATAGCCGGAATCTTCGAGAATCTGGGTAGCCAGGTCGTCGGGTGTAATGGCCTGCATGGCCTGACGCCACTGGTTAAACTTGTCAATCAGGTCAGCCATATTGGTTTTGGCTTTGCCGGTAAGCGTGCCGTCGTTGACCATTTTTTCAACCGCCATATAGAGTGAAATGCCGTTGCTGCGGGCCGTGTCGCGAAATTTTTCAATGGTTTTGGCTCCGATACCCCGGGCCGGCTTGTTGATAATGCGCTCAAAGGCCAGATCATCGTGTGGCTGCAAAACAACACGAAAATAAGCCAGAGCGTCGCGGATTTCGGCACGTTCATAGAATTTGGGTCCGCCGATAACCTGATAGGGGATAGCTTCGGCAATAAACTTTTCTTCAAATTCCCGGGTTTGAAAAGCCGTGCGCACGAGGACGGCCATTTGCGAATAATCGTTGCCCCGGCGCTTTTGGGCTTCGATTTCCTCAACGACATATTTCGCTTCGTCTTCGCCGCTGTAAACACTGATGACTTTGATTTTGGTATTGTCACAGTTCATGGCCGGGCTGTTCTCGGCCACTTTTAAGGTTTTGCCGAGCCGTCCTTCGTTGTGGCTGATGAGTGAGGAGGCTGCCGCCAGAATGTTGGCGGTCGAGCGGTAGTTGCGTTCGAGACGGATGGTTTTGCAGTCGGAAAAATCTTTTTCAAAGCGGAGAATATTTTCGATTTCGGCTCCGCGCCAGGAATAAATCGACTGGTCGTCATCGCCGACGCAGCAAAGGTTGCGGCTTTTCTGAGACAGCAGGCGCAGAAACAGATACTGGGTAACGTTGGTATCTTGGTACTCGTCAACCATAATGTATTTGAAACGGTTCTGGTAAGTTTCAAGCACATCGGCGTTAGACAGCAGAATATTCAGGGCATAAAGCAGAATGTCGCCGAAATCGACGCAGTTCAGTTCAAGCAGGCGCTGCTGATAACGCTGATAGACTTCAGTCAGCACGTTGGACTTATATTCGTTTTGCAGTTTTTCAACGGTCAGGCCTTTGTCCTTCCAACGCTGGATACGGTCAATAATTGCCTGAGGCGGGTATTTTTTGTCGTCAACGCCCATGGTTTCGCAAATCTGTTTGACGACGCGTTTTTGGTCGTCAGTGTCCAGAATGGTAAAATTGGAACGGAGGCCGACCAGTTCGGCGTGGTTGCGCAGAATTTTGACGCAGATGCTGTGAAAGGTGCCGAGCCAGACGGAGTTGGCCACGTCGCCGATCATTTTTTGCACGCGTTCTTTCATTTCGCGGGCGGCGCGGTTGGTAAAGGTGACGACCAGGCAGTTCCAGGGGTTGGCTTTCATGTTGGCGAGAATATAAGCCAGGCGGGTGGTGAGCACTTTGGTTTTGCCGGTGCCGGCACCTGACAGAACCAGAACCGGACCTTCGGTGGTCTGCACCGCAAGCTTCTGCTCCGGATTTAACTGGTCAAGCCAGGCGAAAGTCGGCATTAAAGCCGCCGTATTATTGTAAACCGGCGCGGCGCCGGTTTCATCCAAATCGAATATGTCGTCCATGAGTTTTACTTCTTGTTTTTTTCATCTTTAGCCCATATATATAATAATATTGAGATGATTGCAAAGGAGTTTTTTGAATTATGCCTAGGACTAATAACGGCGAATTTGTAACCGAAGCCTCCAAAATGTTTCAAGCCGGCGATGATTGTTGGCACGGCGGCCAATATGACGAAGCGCGGAAGAAATATCTCTATGCCGCCGATTTGTATCACAAAACAGGCGATACGGAAGGGGAAGCCTTTGTTTATTCCCGTTTGGGCGAACTGGAACTGAGTCTGGACAATTATAAGGAGGCGGAAAAAGCCCTGAGACAATCGACGGCGCTGGTGGAAAATTATATTGACGGGCAGAATACCTACGGCGAAGCCCTGATTAAGCTTTCCAAGGTGCAGACAGCCAGCGGCGAGGATGAAAAGGCTTTGCAAACCATCAAAAAAGCTCAGGAAGTGACGGCCGCGACAGATAATAAGAATCTGCTGGGCGATGCTTATGAGCAGGAAGCATATATTTGCCTGCTGAATAATAAAGAACAACAGGCGTTGGAAAAGTATCGTCTGGCGGCGGATTTGTTCAACCAGGACGGTACAACCCTGAAAGAAGCGGCCACCTTGCGGGCGATGGCGCGGTTGGAAATGAAGTTTAAAAATTATGACGTGGCGCATGATTTGCTGGAACGCTGCCGCGATTTGTATCGTGAAAACGGCGATTTGCTCGGCGAGGCCAGCGCATTGTCGGCAATCGGCTGTCTGCGCTATATTATCCGCGATATTCCGAACGCACGCAAAGCACTGATGAAGTCTGTTTACCTGTATGGCAAAGTGTCGCATCATTTTGCCGAGGCGGAGGCTTTGCTTTATCTGGCACGGGTGGAAGCTTTTAATCAGGAGCAGGGTGATTTTGAACGGGCGAAGATTCATTATAAGCGTTCGATAGAACTGTTTGATTTCTTGGAAAACGAAACGATGAAGCGGGCGGTTCTGGACGAGTATCACGATTTTCTGAACCGTATTTCAACATTGTAACAGAGAGGTTGTGGGATGGCTGACAGCAAAGCAAGAATCATTGAACTGAAGAATTATCTGGAAACCAAAATCATCGGGCAGGAAGAACTGGTGCGCAAGCTGATTATTACCCTGCTGGCGGATGGTCACGCTTTGGTGGAAGGTGCGCCTGGCCTGGCTAAAACCAAGGCGATTAAAACGCTGGCCGAGTGTATAACCTCTCGCTATAACCGAATTCAGTTTACACCGGATCTGCTGCCGTCGGATATTACCGGCAGCGAAATTTATGTAGCGGCCAAAGGCGAGTTTGAATTTCGGAAAGGTCCGATTTTTGCCAATTTGATTTTGGCTGATGAGATTAACCGTGCGCCGGCCAAAGTGCAGTCGGCTTTGCTGGAGGCAATGGCCGAGCGTCAGGTCAGCGTCGGCGGCAAAAAATATCTGCTGCCGGAGCTGTTTATGGTCATGGCGACGCAAAACCCGATTGAGCATGAGGGCACCTATAATCTGCCGGAAGCCCAGCTTGACCGTTTTCTGATGTTTATCAAAATTGACCAGCCGGATGCCGAATCGGAGAAAAAGATTTTGCAGCTGGTGCGCGGGGAAGTGGCCAAAGCCCCGGCGGCGAAGTTCAATCCGCTGACGGTGGAAGATGTTTTGGCCGCACGGCAGGCCGTATTGAATGTTCATATGAGCGAAGCGATTGAGGAATATCTGGTTCAGTTGATTGTGGCAACCCGTCATCCCGAAAAATACGACGCCAAATTGGCCGGGCAGGTGCTTTACGGCGCCAGTCCGCGCGCGACGATAGCGCTTGACCGCTGTGCCAAAATTAATGCCTGGATTGACGGACGCGATTTCGTTACCCCCGAAGATATTCATGCGGTGATATATGATATTTTGCGCCACCGAATTATTTTGAGTTTTGAAGCGCAGGCAGAAGGTGTGACGGCAGACGGTATCATATCTTCTCTTCTCCGCATTGTCCCCCTTCCATAAGATTGTGAGTAAGGGGTAACTAATACAGATTTGGCGGGTCTCGGATATCCTCATGTACTTCTTTGTACACTCGGTATCCTCGCCCTGAAATCTTATTATTTGCCTCCTTACTCACAATCTTAATGAGTTTGTAGATTTATAATATTAGGTGAATGAATGAAACGTTTGCGGCACATAACCAGGTTTTTTGGTCGGGTTGCTCCGGAGCTGGGCGGCAACGGGCTGTTTGCCAGTTTGGACGAGTTGATTGAACAGAGGCAGTATGTTGCCTATTTGCGGCAGCTGGGGCAGTCAAAGACGTTTTCTTCCATGGCCGGGGATGTTAAATCGGCCTTTAAAGGGCGGGGAATGGAGCTGGAGGAAATCCGCAGCTATACTTACGGCGACGATGTCCGTGATATTGACTGGCGGGTAACGGCACGCAAAGAACAGCCTTTTACGAAATTATATGCGGAGGAGCGCGACCGGGAGATTTATGCTTTGCTGGATTTGTCGCCGCAAATGGTGTTCGGGACGAGACATGAGCTGAAGTCGGTTGCGGCGGCGAAAATTGCCGCTTTGCTGGGTTGGATGAGCTTGGAGAACAAAGACCGTTTCGGCTGTTTGGTTTTTGATGGTGCGGAGAGTTTGTTTTTTAAGCCGCAGAACAACCGGGCGAATATGATGGTTATGTTAAAGAAAATCAGCGAAACTACCCGGAAAATTCTGCGGGGAACAGCGGAGAAAAACTCTTTTGCCAAAGCGCTGCAACTTTTGCAGCAGAATATTAAGAGTCAGGCATCGGTTTTTGTTATCAGCGATTTTTCGGCATTTGACGACGAGGTGAAAAAAATGCTGGCGGCTTTGTCCCGCAAGGCGAGGGTTTATGTTTTAAACGTGTTTGACGTTTTGGAAGAGCTGCCGCCGCCGGCGGGCGAATATATGGCGGAGAATGCCGGCGAAAGAGTTATTTTTGATTCCCGTTCCAAATATTTTCAGAAAGAATATAAGGCCTACTTTAAAGAAAAACGCCGTCGGATTGAGACTTTTTGCCGTCAGTTCGGCATTCGCTGCGTGGAGATACGGACGGATATTCCCCTGCATAAGCAGTTGAGAATAGGCTGAGCGGGATTTTTTTGCGGGGAATCTTGACAAATTCTCTGAGAAATGGTAGTTTCAACACTGAATTATTTTGTAACTATAATTTGAGAAGAGAAAAAATATGGTTAAATCAAATGAAAACAGTGCTTATAAAAGAGGGCAAGAATTGCTCGATCAGGGCATGTATAAAGAAGCAATCGCCCAGTTTGACGAAGCGATTGCAGAGCAGCCCAAGTCATGGAAAGCATTAAACAGTAAGGGGTTTGCTTTTCAGAAGATGAGCCGTTATACCGAAGCTGTCGAGTGTTTCGATAAGGCTTTACAGATGAATCCGCAGTCCGTCGAAGTTTTAAATAACAAAGGCGTTACTTTAAGTATGCGCGGATTATATAAAGATGCAATTGCCTGTTTCGATCAGGCCGTGGCGGTTGACCAGACCTCTCTGGAAGCCCTGAACGGCAAGGCAATCGCTTTGCAGCATATGTTCTCTTACAAAGAAGCTCTGGATGTTCTGGAGCAGGCGATTAAAATTGACAATAAGCATCCGCAGACGCTGCTGTCAATTGCCGTAACGTTACAAAAGCTTAAGCAGTATGACCGGGCGATTTCTTTCTTTAAAAAGGTTTTGGCCAACGACAAATCCAATATTAAGGCCTGGAACGGGGTCGGGGTTACCTATCAGTTGATGGGTGATAATAATTCGGCTCTGAAATGTTTTACTAAAATTTTGAATATCGACAGCCGGGAAATTCAGGCTTGGATCAGCATCGGTTTCGTTTATCAGAAAATGCTGAAGTTTAATGATGCCCTGAAGTGCTATAAAAAAGCCCAGATGCTGATTAATAACAATTATCACCATAAATTATATGACGGTTTGGCCTCTTGTCTGACCAAGTTGTCGGAATTTGATCAGGCTATTGAGGTTTATAAACAAATCTTTCAGCGTGAAGAGGGCAAAAAGAAATGGGATGCCCAGCGCTCAATTAAGTTTGTCAATAAATTGAAACGCAAAAAAGCCATTGGTGCATTGCCGGAGATTGTTCCGGGTGGCACATCTTCTGCAGCCGGCGCCCCGGCAGCAGGAAGTGTTGCAACTTCCGATGCCTCCGGTGACGGTGTTTTTTAATCTCTTCTTAAATTGCCGGCCTCTCCTTTGGGAGAGGCTTTTTTTATAGCCGAGATGTGTAATTGAAAAAGGCCGCAAGGTGATTATTTCCCTTAACGTAACAATTGTTAAAGGAGATTACTCATGGGTACAATCTTAAAATATATTTTTTATATTGCCTTGATTATCATTATTTATCTGGTCGGAAAAGGCATTTTTGAAGGAAGCATCAACGAGACGACAACCGTCGGCCAGGTGGTCGATGATGTGAAGTCCGGTGCTGCCGACATGGCGGCAGATGTTGCCGATACGACAAAAAAGGCTGTTGAAGATACAAAATCAGACAGCAGAAATGTTGCCGTTCCGGCAAAATCTTCAAACCAAGGCGCCTATAATTCAACACAAGGAGAATTTATGATGAGTGAAAATACATTGAACGATAAAGCGGCCAATGCTTGGGATAAGACCAAGGAAGTCAGCAGCGATGCTTGGGAAGCAACCAAGGAAGGAACCAAAAAAGCCGGCGAGGCAATTGCCGAAAAATCAGGCGATGCTTGGGATAAGACCAAGGAAGTGAGCAGCGATGCATGGGAAGCAACCAAGGAAGGAACTAAAAAAGCCGGTGAAGCCGTTGCCGAAAAATCAGGAGATGCCTGGGAGGCGACTAAAGATGTTTCAGGAAAAGCCTGGGATAAAACCAAGGAAGTGAGCGGCGATGCCTGGGAAGCAACTAAGGAAGGGGCCCATAATCTGAAAGAGAAAGTAACGGATACGCCTGATGATGCGGCTTATCATGTTCGGCAGAATGATGCGGCAGTTCAATCGGAACAACGTGCCGATTATTAATCTATATTACAAGCCCCTCATGTGAGGGGCTTTCTGCCGGTTAAATGGTGGGGGCAAAATAGTAATTGGCTGTACTGCCGCTTATAGATACCCGGTATGTTGATCCCTTTTGAATTGGATAAGACCATGAGTTTCTTGTCCAGTCTGTTTGTTCCCTTTGTACTCTGACCATTGAACTATTAATCCAAATTTCTACAGAACCGCCCTCTGTCGCTTCCCTATAATCAATTCCAATCAGAAAACCGTTGGTGGTTGCCGTATAAGTTACACCGGTTGCCCTGCTGTATAGAGTTTTATAATTCGGCATGGCAGCAGTGACAATGTCGGCCTGCAGTTTGGCCAAAGCATCGGCTTTTTTAGTGCAGTTAAAATAGGAGGTGTTAAAGGGGCACTTGAGAGCGGGAC
>ERZ894180.1861-NODE-1861-length-11680-cov-16.351054_pt1 | contig 11680 bp, 9 predicted proteins | sample MGYA00380278_ERZ894180 | MGnify/ENA primary metagenome ERZ894180 (study PRJEB32331, sample SAMN06328450) | human gut metagenome | biome: human gut microbiome; feature: stool | host: Homo sapiens | collected 2013-02-24 ...
TAATAATTCTATATTTGTTGAAAATTCATTTAAACTTTAAGAAGATTTGAAATAATAATATTTGCATTTATATTTTTCAACATTTGTGCATTATATTCTGATAATTTATATTGTAACTGAAGTAATTCGGTTTGCTTTTGCTGCTCAAGTCTCATCAACTGATTATGTCTATCCATTTCAAAAATATTTAATGCTTCTTTAAGGTCACTTGCTCTGGAATTGTAAATATAACCTGCAATTATATCTCCATAATCCCAATAATATTGAGGAATAACACAATTATTTCTATCAATCATTTGTTTCTCATAACTTGTAACTTGACGATTTAAATCAGTTATTTTATCTATAATAGGAGGAATTATTTTTTCTTTTAAATTGAATATTTTCTTTAAAGCTTGCTTTTTTCTATATTTATTACGAATTATCATTATAATAAAAAATCCAATAAAACATAAAAACACAATAAAACAAAAAATTTTCCAATCAGAATATTTTATTAAACTTGAATTTTCAATATTATTTATAGATGCTGCTTTTGACGCCTCAGCTAACGGTTGAAAGATAATGGCAATAATACACGATATTCCCCAAAAAACCCAAAATATAATACAAAATATCTCCCAGCCATAACTTTTTTTAAGAAACTGATTTATTGTAAGATTATTATAATAATCATAAACATATTGCAACTCTTTGATTTTTCTTATTATATTAATACGATTATAACAAAGGTTACCAGCATAATATATTTTTGCCTTTTCAGAATTAGAATCATTACATATAAAATATTCTGTAAATACTGTTCCATCATTAATAATTGATTTATGTTGGATTATCTCCTGATTATTTACCTCTGCCATTATTATCAATCCTTTATATATTGTAATATCTTAATTTAAGTATACCATTTTTGTAATAGCATATCAAGATAATCACATAAATATATCTAAAAAATTATATAAAAATTTCTGTGATTATAACAGCTCTATATTTTGGGGCATATGCCCCAAAACATATATCTAGTATTTATCAGGGTTTGCAGATATTTTTGCTTAAATTTTTTTAAAAAATCACTCTAAAATTTATAAAATATAGCTTAATAATAAATACACTCAAATTTTATAAAAGGTATTGACAAATATCCTTATTGAGTGTATTATTATTTTAAACAAAAGAAAAAAAGCCCCACAGCGATTTTGATACTACTAATATCAAAATCGCATGCGCTCCGAGCAATTGGCCTTGCTCAGAACTTGTGAAGCTAAATCTGCGTGTAAATTCTAACACGCTTTGATAGATTTGTCAAGTCCTGTGTTTTGATTGCAACGAGCACAGGACTTAATTTTTTTGTCAAAAACTAAATACACAAGTATACAAGTCAAACCGGTTTTAAGGCTATGTGTTTACACACGCTGTAGTGGAGATGCCTGTGGAAGGCTCTCCCGTGGAGAATAATTCCCACATTCAGGACGATAACGATTAGCGGGTTATGCGTCGGTACGGTCACTGACAAATATATACTTACTAAGGCTTTCCCCTCACAACTTTACAATAGGGGATTGCCTTTGAATAAGGATACACGCTGTATATCTTTATTCAAGGGCAAAGATTTTTTCTTAGCCTTTGTTCTTCTCTCTTTTAAGGTAATCTTAAATCAAGGTTGCCTTTGAGCAATACCACCGCAATTTGATGATACTGCTCAAAGACAACAGGTATACACCTATTGCCTTTGAAATCTTGGTGGGAGAGGGTGGATTCGAACCACCGAAGCCGAAACAACAGATTTACAGTCTGCCCCATTTGACCGCTCTGGAACTCTCCCATATGTAAGGGCTGTCTTTTGAACAGCCCTCTTTTTAGTCTGGAGCTGGTGGACGGATTCGAACCCCCGACCTGCTGATTACAAATCAGCTGCTCTACCAGCTGAGCTACACCAGCATCTCCCTGACGCTCATATATAATAACACACTCTATTCTGTTTGTCAACACTTTTTTCAAAAAAAATTTAATTTTTTTGAAAAATTTTTTAAGACTACTTTTCCCACTCAAACTCTCTCAATTTGCCATTCTCAAGAAGCTCTGGATAATCCCATTGTCTGAGTATTTCATAAACTCCAATAGCAACTGAATTAGATAAGTTCAGACTTCTTGCCTCATCAATCATCGGAATACGAACTGTTGTTTTTGGATTATCATGCAAAAGCCATTCAGGCAAGCCCTTTGTTTCTTTACCGAAAAGTATATAGCAGCCGTCAGGATATGAAATATCCGTATGCTTTTGCGGAGCTTTTGTTGAGAAATAATAATATTTTCCGCCCTTTGTACGCTCAAAGAAATCATCAAGACTCTTATAGTAGGTTATATCCAAAAAATGCCAGTAATCAAGACCGGCTCTTTTAAGCTTTTTATCATCAACTTTAAAGCCCATAGGTTCTACAAGATGAAGTCTTGCACCTGTTGCTGCACAGGTTCTTGCAATATTACCTGTATTCTGCGGAATTTCAGGTTCAACTAAAACAATATTTAATTCTGCCATAAAATTTTCCTCCATATAAAACATAAATAAATGATAATACTTTGCAAAGGATAAATCAAGAGCCTTAATTCTTGAAGTTCAAAACTGGTAAATTTTTCAAGGCTTAAATTCAGCAAAAGGAAGAACACTATGAATATGATTAATTTCATACTTTTTATTTGGAGGTCAACAATTATGGTTAAGAATACAATGAATGTTGTTAAAGGTATCAGTGCAGGTCTTATTGCAGGAGCTGTTGTAGGTTATGTAGGTAGTCAGATGAAGCAACAACCAAAAAAGACCAAGAAGAAGGCTGTACACGCTGTGAATGCCGTAGAAAGCCTTCTTGATAATGTGCAGGCAATGCTTAAAGGCTAAAAAAGACAAATATTAAGGGCTGTCGCATCTACGATAGCCCTTAAAGTTTATTCAGATTTAATTTTATTCAGATTTTGTTGAATTACCTGTATTTGCAGATTGTATATTATTCATATCTAAGCCCAAGAAAAGGTTATCTGAGCCATAGTATGTGGGCATCTTTCCGTCCCACTTGTCTATAAATTCAAGATAAATAATATTCTGAGAAATCTGCTCGTTTTTGAGCTTCATTGCCTCAGCCTCACCTTTTGCTTTTGTAACAGCCTGTTCTGCTTCAGTTTTTATTCTCTCAAGGTCATATTTTGCTTTTAAGGCGTTTTGTTCTGCAATCTGCTTTTCCTCTATTGCAGTATTAAAAGCATCTGTGAAGTCAAAATTGATGATATTAAAACTATCTACAAGGATATATTTCTCGATTAGTTTATCTTGAAGAAATTTTTTCATTTCTTCAGAAACTTCAGTACGCTTTGTTATAAGCTCCTCGGCGGTATATCTTGATGTAACAGACTTTATACACTCAGAAATTGCTGGATTTATAACCGTAGATTCATAGCTCATACCGATTTTCTGGTATAAGTCTGCTACATGGTCTTGGTTTACACGATAGTTCACTGCAATAGAGCTTTTAATTGTTTGTAAATCCTTACTCGCAGAGGAATTATCCTTAGATTCATATTTCTTAACTCGAACATCAATAATCTCTGCGTTTTGAACAAATGGTATCTTAAAATTAATACCCTCATTCATAACTGCCCCTGTAACCGCTCCCATATTGAGTGTAACACCCTTATGACCAGCTGGAACTATTGTTATTGATGCAATAGATATTGCCACAATAAGTAATAACGCAACACAAACGCCAACAATAATCTTAACTTTTTTTCCATTGGGATTAACAGTAAAAACTTTCTTTCCTTCTTCAGCCATAATTAAATTCCTTTCTTTAATAAGCACATAAAATACAAATATTTCTTTTTTCATATTTTAGAAGGCATTATATCATACAAAATTTAAATATAAATTCTGCATAAGAATTATAAGTAATTTAATTATTTTATTAATATATTTTAAATTTTAAATATATCAATTATTCTCAATTCAAAATAAAAATTCCCACAAGAATAATCTTGCAGGAATTTTTGAAATTTAATTTTTATTTAACTGTTACTGTGAAATACTTTGTAACAGTTTTGCCCTTAGCATCAGCAATCTTAACTGCATACTGATAAGTAATTGCTCTTGCAGGCTTATGGCTAAAGCTTGTAGCTGTTGTTGTGCCTGTAAGTGCAGTCCAGTTAAGGTTTGTTGATGGTTTGCAATAGTACTTATATTTATAAGGAGCAGTACCGCCTGTTGCATTTGCTGTCATTGTTATTGTCTGTCCCTTAGTAATTGTTGTTGCGCTGATTGTTGAATTATTTGTAAGTGTTGTTGACGCAGAAGCATTAACCTTTACATCAAAGTACTTTGTAGCTGTTTTACCCTTAGCGTCAGCAATCTTAACTGCATACTTATAAGTAATTGCTCTTGCAGGCTTATGGCTAAAGCTTGTAGCTGTTGTTGTGCCTGTAAGCGCTGTATATTTTGAGCTGCCCTCTGGCTTGCAATAATATCTATACTTATAAGGAGCAGTACCACCTGCTGCATTTGCTGTCATTGTTATTGTCTGGCCCTTAGTAATTGTTGTTGCACTGATTGTTGAATTATTTGTAAGTGCTGTTGAAGCAGAAGCATTAACCTTTACATCAAAGTACTTTGTAGCTGTTTTACCCTTAGCGTCAGCAATCTTAACTGCATACTTATAAGTAATTGCTCTTGCAGGCTTATGGCTAAAGCTTGTAGCTGTTGTTGTGCCTGTAAGCGCTGTATATTTTGAGCTGCCCTCTGGCTTGCAATAATATCTATACTTATAAGGAGCAGTACCACCTGCTGCATTTGCTGTCATTGTTATTGTCTGACCCTTAGTGATTGTTGTTGCACTGATTGTTGAATTATTTGTAAGCTTTTGAGTTACTACTTCTTTAACTGTAACAGTCTTGTTATCTGAAGCTGCATTTCCAGCGGAATCCTTAGCTGTTACATTAATTGTATAAACTCCAGCCTTTGATGGTTTCCATGTGCAGGTCTTAGCTGAACCATAAGCTTGAATTACTTCATCATTAGCTGAGAACTGATATGTAACAGAACCATTTTCGCCTGTGCTGCTTGCACTAAGAGTAACTGAATTGCCGAGGTCGATAGAAGATGCTGAGCTTGAAAGACTTACTTTAAGCTCTCCAGCAGGAGTTTCAGGGAGGTCAATAAGATTACCGTCTACAAAGAGCTTCTTCTCTGTTGCAGCCATTTCAAGACCTGGCTTGTTTGCACCTGGAAGCTGTGTGCCTGAACCATCGCTGAAAATAACATTAACTGTTCCACTGAATTTATCAGGAAGCTCATATGTCCAGTAATCGCCGTCAACCTCTGTCATTGCAGTGCCTGGCCATGCACCATTGTTGCCGTCCTTTGCGTTATAAACATAAGCATAAACATTAGACCAACCGTAGCTTGCATTATCAAATGCTATGCCAGCCTTGCTAAGCTTTGGATAGCCTGTTCTTGGTGCTTTCTTTTTAAAGATAAATGTTTTTTCTTTACTTGTTCCGTCATCAGCAGTTGCCTTAATAGCAATTCTAACAGTCTCACCTGATGCAATAGAAGAACCTACTGTAATTGTCTTGCTGCCTGTGAAAGAACCCTTATCGCCTTCACTTGTTTCGTAAGTAGCAGATGTAGCATTCTCTACCTTCATAACAACATCAACAGAATCTGTCGTAAATGTTGTTGAACCGTCCTGTGCATTTGCTGAAATTTTAATAATTGTTGGTTCTACTGGAGATGGGTCAGCATATTGCTTTGTAGGATTATATACAACAGCAATACCGTCCTTGCTTCCAACTGTACCAGAAATTTCACCACCAGAAACAGTAAACTTATTGCCAGAAACCTGGTCTGTATAAGTGCCGTCTTTCATATTTACGCTAAAGCTTACATCGCCTGCGCCGTCCATCTTAGAGATGACAACACCGCTGTTGCCTCTTACACTATAAGCACACTCGCCTGAAGAACCAAGCTGTTCACTTTGACCTACGAAGAAATTATGGAATCTGTTGACCTCGACAACTTCCTTATCAGCCCAAGTCAATGTACCTACATCACCTATTTGAGTTTGGTCAGTCTGAGCCAAAATTTCTTCATAAGTTTGTCTTGACTCATAACCTGAAGTGTCATTTTTAAGAATATACTTTGAATAATATGGACGAGCAAAGAAAAGTGCTGTTGAATCCTTTCTTGAAGCAACCATAGCCCAAGTCTTTTTAATATCGCTGTCATTTACATCATAGGAGGAACCTCCACCCATATATGTATCGTGAGATTCTGCCCAAAGAACAGCCTTGTCGCCCTCACCTGCAATATAACCGCAGTAACCGCCTTGTGCAGCACCGCTTGCAGACTTATACTTTACGCTGTTTCTGATATTGTCACTTGTAGAGTTGTCTGTTAAGGACATCTTACTTCTGTAATAAGCCTCAGCATTTGCATCATCAATACGGTTAAGAACTTCGCCATAGAAATAAACACCATCATAGTGATTTACTTGCTTATAGTAATCTCTTGCACCGTCAAGAACTACATCCCAGAAATTACTTGCAAAAGCTGGGTTATCAGCAGGAGTTTCTATATGCTTAGCTGCGTCAAAACGGAAGCCGTCAGCACCACAGTCTATACATTCCTTCAAAAGGTTAAGTACCATCTGCTGAACCTTGCTATCGCCTGTATTAAGGTCAGGCATACCCATATTTCCTTGAGTAACATCAAAACGACCATCGCTTGAATGAACCCAAGATGTGCTTATATGCCAATAAGATGAATCTGTAAGCATATCAGGGTTCCAGAATTCACCTACCTGTGGAGAAATATCTCCCATAACTTCTTCAACGCTGCCGATTTTCCAGCCCTTGATATTGCCCATATGGTTAGCAACTATATCAACAATAACTCTTACACCATACTTTTCAGCTTCATCACACATAGCCTTAAATTCAGCCTTTGTTCCGAACCATGTGTGACCGTTGTCGCAGATTGACATAGTAACTGGCTGATAAACCTTCCACCAGTTGCCTTCGTAACCACCAGTACCGTCAGGAATACCTACATTGCCATAGGCAATACCTTCCCAATAGTAGTCCTTTGGCTGTGTGACAGGAGAAGTCTGAATAGATGTATATCCAGATGCAGCAATATCCTTCATATACTTTTTGATATTGCTATAAGACCAGTTCCAGCAGTGAAGAATAACGCCTTCCTGAGAAGATGGTCTAAGACCGTTATCAACAATAGCTGCTGCCTCTACTTTACTCTGCTCAAAATTAACCGCACTCAATCCTGAAAAAGCAGAAGTAATCATAGCCGCTGAGAGTGTAAACGCAGCAGCCTTTTTAGCAAACCCGCTTTTTTTAATTACTTTCACTAAAATTCCTCCAATTTTCTTTCCTTAAATAGCTTATGGGCGAAATATAGAATGCTTTTATTTTTGTACTATAATAACCTATCCTCCTTAATATGAAATCGTCTACATTCTTAAACTATTATATATTATCAATCATCTTATGTAAAGGACATAATTTGTTCATAATTCCCAATTAGCACAATTATTTCATTAAAAATTAATCATTAAAATTATTTTTTAGTTTATTTTGCCAAAAAAGCAAGCCCTAAATTCAGCTTATTAAATAACACAAAAACAACACAATATGCAAAATGCACAATGACATTTCCTTCAAAATGTCATTGTGCATAAATTTAAATTATAAATATCTAATTAAATTACATTAAAACTGTTATCTAAAGCTTATTATTTCATTCTGATAAATTCTTTTCTATCGCTGAAATAATAACCTCCAAAGCTTTAATTCTTGCATATAGCTTATCATTCGATTCAAGAACTGTCCATTCGGCAACCTCTGTTGTTGTTCTGCGGAACATTTCATCAACTGCTGATTCATACAGTTCCCATTTTTCTCGATTTCTCCAATCCTCATCAGTTATCTTCCAACGCTTTTGAGGATTTTCCTCTCGTTCCTTAAATCTTTTAAGCTGTTCGTCCTTATCAACATCTACCCAAAACTTAACAATGACCGCTCCCCAGCGTCTTAGTTCAGCTTCAAATTCATTCATCTCACGATATGCTCTTTTCCACTCATTTTCTGTGCAAAAGCCCTCTATTCTTTCAACCATAACCCTGCCATACCAGCTTCTGTCAAATATAGCAATGTGTCCATCTTTAGGCAGACGCCTCCAAAATCTCCATAGATAATGATGAGCAAGTTCTTCTCGGTCAGGTGCAGCAATAGGATTAACAACATAGCCTCTTGGGTCTAAGGCTTCACTAACACGCTTAATATTTCCGCCCTTACCTGCTGCGTCCCAACCCTCATAAATTATAATAACAGGAATTTTCCTATTATAAATAACGCTATGCAGATATTCAAGACGCTTTTGAAGCTTATCAAGCTTTTGGTTATACTCTGTCTTATTCATACTAAGTGTTAAATCTATATCACTCAAAACAGGATAGTTTTTTTAAATCGGTTTAACGACTATATTAGGGTGAAGTCCTCTTTCATTTTCGACTTCGTGATTATCATATAGAGCCTCACCAGACTCAACGCACTCAACTGCTCTTTTTAGCTGAGCTGTAATAATCTTATACATTTCAAGAACTGCATAATCATTCTGCTCTGATGGAATGACATTCCACCTTGCATAAGGTGTATTTGTTTTCAAAAGAAGTTCATCAATTTTCTTGAAGTATTTTTGATATTTTTCATTTTGTTTAAGGTCTTTTTTGCTTACCTTCCAAAGAGTATTTTCATCAGAACGCAATTCCTCAAAGCGTTCACTTTGTTTTTTCTTGCTTATATGCAAGAAAAATTTTAGAATAATGGTTCTGTTATCGGCAAGCTGTCTTTCAAAGGTGTTTACACTTTCAATCCTTTTTTCTATCTCCTCATCAGAAAGTCCGCCATTATAAGCGTCACTATAAATATCGCTATACCAACTCTTATTAAGAATCAGAATTTCCCCGTCCTTAGGGATATTATCCCAATAACGCTTTAAGAATGGATAACGCCTATCTACTTCCGTAGGAATTGTGCCAGAAAAAACATTAAAGTTTCTTGGGTCAAGCGGTTCAATAATTTTCTTAATAGCCGTACCTTTTCCAGCCGCTTCCCAACCCTCCATAAGTATTATCACAGAAATTTTATGCTTCTGAATAGTTCTCTGAAAAATTTCAAGCTCTGTTTTTAAAGGCTTGATTTTTAATTTATATTCGTTCTTATCAATTTTCTTAGAAAGATTAACTTCAGAAAGCATATTAAAATCTCCTTACTTCTTTTTATTATTCGAAGTGTGCTTTTTAATTGAATATGTAGTCTTTTTCTTTAAAGAACCTATAACCGATTTAGCCTCTCTACCCTTTTCACTATTAGGATTTACTGCATGAATAGGTGTAGTCACAAGCACCTTAGATGTCTTAATCTTATTCTTGGGGATTTTTCTCTTTCTTAAACGAACATGAACAACTCTTCTTAAAATTGTGTAAATAACCGAAACAATCGGGACTATAACAAGCATACCTACAAAACCAAATACCTTGCCACCAACGATAATTGATGTCATAACCCAAAGTGCAGGCAAGCCCATAACACTGCCAGCAACTCTCGGATAAATCAAGTTACCCTCAATTTGCTGAATAATAATCATCATAACAACAAACCATACAGCCTGTGTCGGATTTACAGTAAGAATCAGAAATGCACCGATAATTATACCTATTGTCACACCAAACATAGGAATCAAAGCCATAACTGCTACAATAACACCAATCATCATAGCATAAGGGAAACCAAATATAAGCATAGCTGTAACAGTAATTGTGCCAAGAATAGTACACTCTATCATAGAGCCTGCAACAGAACGGGAGAATGTTTCTCCTGTAAGCTTAAAGATTGAAACAACCATATCTGCCTTTTTTTCTGGAATAAAAGCATAAGTAAGCTTTTTAAACTGTGCATAAAGCTGTTCCTTTTTGAGCAAAAAGTAAATCGAGAAAATCAAGCCAAGGAATATATTAACAACAAAGCTTACTGTTCCAACAAGAATATTAAGGGCTTGAGAAACAAAGTTTATAGAAATATCCTGAATAGTTCCAATAAAGCTATTAAAAATTTCATTCCAGTTTATATTAGTACTCATAAAGAATTCTTTAAACTGTGGGTGGTCTTCTGATAGCTGTTCTATCCAATTTTGCAAATTTATAAATGTGTCTGGCAAATTTTGCACAAGCGTTATAATACTATTTAATAATTCAGGAATAATCAAGAGCAAAATTGCCGCAATTATTGCAAGTACAAGCAAAACCGAAAGTAAAAGTGAAATAGGTCTTGTAGCCTTACCAAGTCTTGATGTCCCATCTTTTCTTGTAAAAATCTTACGCTCAAAAAATTTTAGCGGTACATTAAATATAAAAGCAAATGCAAGGCCTATAAGCATTGGTGTAAAAACTGAAAGTATCCACCCCAAAAAACCAAAGACCAAATTCATATTTTGCAGGCCAAGGAATATGAGTATCCCCATCGCAATAACGAAAATCAGCATTTTAACATTTTTCTTGTTTAATTCCATCAACTCAGCTCCCAAGTCTTTATAAGTTTTTATTCTCTGTCACCACTTAAAACATCAGCAACCTCATAAATTGAAATATATGCTTTTGCATCTATTCCATGGATAATTTCTTTCATCTTACCAATTTGAAATCTATTTACAATAAAATAAATCATTGTCTTGTCATTCTGTGAATACCAGCCCTTTGCATTAAAGGTAGTAATTCCCGTTTCAAATTCTTCAGAGAGTGCCTTACAAATTTCATCAGGCATAGTTGTAACAATCATAGCTGCTTTTGCTCTGTCAATACCCTCAACAATGTAGTCAATTGTCTTTAAGGCCGCAAAGTATGTAACAATAGAATAAAGTGGAAGAATCCAGCTATTAACAACGAAACCACAAGTAATATAAAGCAAAATGTTATATATCATAACAAAGCTGCCAACAGATATTCCTATCTTTTTCGCAAATATAACTGAAAGAACTTCAATTCCGTCCATAGCTCCGCCAAAGCGTATCGCCAGACCACTTCCTATACCTGAAATAACGCCACCAAATAAAGCACACAAAAGTAAATCTGTTCCTGCAAGTGGTGAGGCAAATGTAACATCAACCGGCAGAATATCAGTAATCAGCCACGAGCATACAGAATATATCGCAACTGTATATATCGCATAAAAAGTAAATAATGCTCCTTGCTTTTTCAAACCATAGATAAAAAGCGGAATATTTAAAATCAAAAGAAACATTGAAAGTGTGAGATAATCTGGTGTAATCTGAGCTAACAACATAGATGTTCCTGATATTCCGCTATCGTATAGTTTTACAGGCGAAAGAAATATTGTAATTCCGATTGCATTGATTACGCCCGCTATTGTAAGCATAATCATATTTTTGAATTTAATTCGTCTAAGTTTATCCATTTATCATCACTCCCATTTTACATATAATAACAAAAAAATCATAAAATTGCTCTTATTATATGCTTTTATAAATTTTATTATAATATAGCAACAAAGAAAAATCAACCATACAATCTGCCTGTTAAGATAATTAGTATGCGTTTGATGATAGTTATTA
>ERZ894180.1869-NODE-1869-length-11629-cov-7.260930_pt1 | contig 11629 bp, 11 predicted proteins | sample MGYA00380278_ERZ894180 | MGnify/ENA primary metagenome ERZ894180 (study PRJEB32331, sample SAMN06328450) | human gut metagenome | biome: human gut microbiome; feature: stool | host: Homo sapiens | collected 2013-02-24 ...
CGGTTCTGAGGGGGGAAGAGGGCAGTAATGCCCTTGACCTACCCGATCGACCGTCAGACTTGGCACAGCGTGACGGTCGAGGTGTGCGTGCTGGTAACGAGATTGCCAAGCTGTATGCCGACAACAAGGTTGATGTCATCATCTATGCGGTGGAAAAGTCGCTTGACTCTTACAAGTTTAACCTCCTGCACTGCAAGCAGACATTCATTTCACAGTTGAAAAGCGGAGCCTTGGGAGCGAGAACCATTGACGAGGGAGCGATGGACGAGAAATCGGGCATGAATTTTTCAGAGTATATGGCTATTCTCTCCGGAAATACCGACTTGCTTGACAAGGCGAAGTTGGAGAAGAAGGTTGCTTCTCTGGAGGGTGAGCGCAAATCGTTCAACAGGGGCAAGCGTGACTCGGAAACAAAATTGCAGTCAAAGACGTCAGAACTGGGTAACAATAAAGCCTCTCTCAAGGGAATGACCGAGGACTACGGCAAGTTTATGGGCAAAGCCAAGAAAGACAAGGACGGCAACATCCTCAACCTCATCACTCTTGATGGTGTGGAGTCCACGAACTTAGAGGTTATAGGAAAGCATCTGCAAATGTTGGCGGAGAAAGAGACAACTGGCGGACAATACAAGCGGATTGGAGAAATCTACGGATTCCCTGTCAAGATTGTCAGCAAGACAAGTTTCGAGAATGGTCTTCCATTTGTTGACAACCGCTTTTTTGTCGAGGGCAATTACAAGTACCAGTACAACTACGGTCACATTGCCAAGTCGGACCCGATAGCAGCGGCAAACAACTTTCTGAATGCCTTACAGAAGATACCAAGCTACATTGAGCAGTATGATTCAAGATGCAAGGCTTTGGAAAAGGAAATACCGCAACTGGAAGAGATAGCTGGCAAGACTTGGAAGAAAGAGGAAGAACTGAAAGGTCTGAAAGCGGAACTGGCGGCGTTGGATAGAAAAATACAGTTAGAATTGGCACCACCACAGGAGCAAGATACTGCAGAAAAACACGAAACAAAGAATATAGAAACAGAACAAAGTATAGTTGGAAAACAAGCACGCTCCGTCTGTCGGTTATGACACCTAATTATATATAGGGGTATCTTGATGTTTTTATCATAATAAGATACCCCTGTTTTTCTAAAAATGGCGAAATCTTCAATAAATAGCCTTTAAAATAAACTTTTTGAAAATATCACAGCAATATTTAGAATAATTATTGTATTTTTGCATACGAATTATATATCTATAAAAGTATGGCAAAGAAATATGTAAACAGATTGAAGATAATGTTGGCAGTAACCAGGCACTCAAACAAGTGGTTGGCAGAAATGTTGGGTAAAGACCAAGCAACTATTTCTAAATGGTGCACCAACACTTGCCAACCAGACTTGGAAACCTTAATACGGATTTCTGATTTGCTGAAAGTGGATGTAAACGATTTGTTGAACAAAGAATGTATCAAAGAATGATGGACGATATATTGAAACTGATAAACGCTGGCGAGGTATCGGGGGTGCAGTTCAAGGAACGCATTCTCGACAAATATGATATTGCTTGTGAGTTAGTGGCGTTCAGTAATTCACATGGTGGAAAGTTGGTAGTTGGTATAAAGGATAAGACTGGAGAGATCAATGCCTTGTCGTATTCTGAGGTACAAGAAACTACCAACTTATTGAGTGATATTGCTTCAGAAAACGTAGTGCCATCCATTCTGATAAAGATAGATACTGTTGAGGTCGAGGATGGCAACTTGGTTATTGCTACTGTGAAGGAAGGACTCAATAAGCCTTATCATGATAATAAGGGAATCGTATGGGTGAAGAATGGTGCCGACAAGCGTAAAGTGTTCGATAATGCTGAACTTGCAGAAATGATGACCGACTGCGGTAGTTTTGCTCCAGACGAGGCTGGTGTTAGGGATGCAACTGTCAATGACCTTGATGCAACGACCATCAAGCAGTTTCTTGGCAACCGTTTTGAAAGAGTTTTGGAGAAGAAAGGCTTGACAGGTGACGCTTTTAATGAAGCATCACTTGATATGATTTGCTCTGCCATAGCTAAGGGACATGACTGTGAGAAGATACTTCGCAATCTGCGATTTATCCGTCCCGATGGCACACTGACTGTTGCTGCCATGCTTCTGTTTGGCAAATATACCCAACGCTGGATGCCAATGATGACAGCCAAGTGTATCTGTTTTGCTGGCAACAGTGTTGGCAGCAAGGTGTTCCGTGACAAGGTGAATGATGCAGATATGGAGGGGAATCTGCTTCATCAATATGACACTATCATGGATTTCTTCACTCGTAACCTACATAATGTGCAGGTGGGAGATGAATTCAACAGCATGGGTAAGTTGGAAATACCTTATACCAGTTTGGTTGAGTTCACAGTAAACAGCCTTGTACATCGCTCGTTGAACATGAAAGCCCCTGTTCGCATTTTTATTTTCGACAATCGTGTTGAGATTCACAGTCCTGGTGCATTGCCTAATGGACTTACTATTGAGGATATCAAGGCAGGAACTTCCATGCCTCGCAATATGTTCCTTTTTAACAATGCTATATACTTGCTGCCATACACTGGTGTAGGTAGCGGCATCACTCGTGCTCTGGATGAAGACATCAATGTCACATTTATGAATAATAACAAGGCACAGGAATTTGTCATCACGGTTTGGAGAGGAAAAAGTAACCAAGTCGGTAACGAAGTCCATGAAAAAAGTACCCAAGTCGAAGACCATGACACTGGACTTAGACACTCTGACACTGACTTAGCCACCGACCATGACACTTTTGTCGAAGACCATGACACTATACATAGTTACCATGACACTAACCATGACACTAAAAGAGTGCCATTGACGAAGAAACAGAAGGATATAGTAAACTTCTGTAGCGTGCCAAGAACAAGCCGGGAAATTTTGGAAAGAGCCGGTGTTGTCTATCATACAAAAAATATAGCCAAATACATCACCTCCCTTGTTGCAGCAGGATATTTGCAGATGACTAATCCAGATAATCCTACAGCAAGTAATCAAAAATACAAGAAAGTAAACAAAAGATAAGAAGCGTATGGATTCATTATTTCTACTTCAGTTTGCATGTTTTATATTCATGCTCATCAATGCCTTCATCGTAGCACTCTCTCATCTGCATGTAAGATGGGAGAACAAGCGGTATGAGCGTTCTCGATGGATGATCGTTGCTGCCCTGATAGGACTGGCGATACAATATGTGCTGCAGATGACTTTCGGGTTCCGTGCTATGCACGATAATCTGGGGGCGGTCATCAACATCCTCCTCTATACCCCCTGCTTCTCGCTTATCTCCATAGGAATCTACAACATAGAAACCACCCGTGCTAACCTCAGAAAGATGATACTGATGTGCAGTGGTATTTATGCTGCCATCATTGTGGTCTTTTGCGTGGGTATCAATCTCCATCATAGCCTGTATATCAGAGGAGGGCTTTATCTGATGCTGACTCTGTTTTGCGTAAGTGTTTTCTATTGCATATACATGATTATTCAGGAGATGATTAGGCGTAAAAATATGTTGGAGACAATGGCGGCAACTGATTTGTTGCCTTACGTGAAATATTCGCGTGCAAGTGTAATCATTCTATGGCTCGCAGTTCTCGCTATGCCAGTTGCCATCTTTTCTACTACCTTATTATATATAGTAGGTCCAGCCGTATTGCTTGCCTTGCTGTTCTTCAACCTTACGTTTATCGCTCTCGGCAGCAGTTATATTCCAACAGAAGAGCTATTGGATAAAGAAGAGGAAAATCAACGAAGCAGAGAGAAAAAACTTTACATCAATTGTCTGAGGAGCGCAGAAACTTTATCCAAAACAGTCTTGACCAATGGTGTATGGATTTGGGCTATAAGGATTGTAATGTAAACATGTTGACGCTTTCTCGCACACTTTGTATCTCCAAGGATGAGTTATCTGTATTCTTCGACCAGTATCTGAAAACTACATTCAGAATATGGCTTGGTGATATACGTTTCAATGCGGCAAAGAAGATGATGTTTGAATTTCCAGACTATAGTAATGACATTATTTCTGCCGAGTGTGGCTTCTCTGCCCGTACCTATCTGTACAGGATATTCAAGTCAAAGGAAGGTTGTACGCCTACCGAATGGCGAGAAGAACAAGTTGCAAATGCAGCCCCAGATGATGAAAAACAGGATTAACCATTTTTCAATAAATACCAGAAAAACGCATAATAAAAGGGAATAAATCGTTAAAATGGGTGTCTACTTCCTACGAAGTAGACACCTAAAACATAGGAAGTAGACACATTGACAGGGGAATGCGCCTCCTTTTTTACATGAAAAACACTATTTTTGTGCCATGAAAGAAATGTTAGAATCTATACCAAGGATAGAATTAGCCCTGATCATCATCGGGGTGTTTGTACTCATATTAGGTATTATCTTGGGATATGCCATGATACATGAGTACAGGATATATCTTGATGATCACTATAAGGCTCGCTATAGCTTTCGTGACTTCATCAAGAGGGAACGCTTTTATATATATTTGTTCTTTGCATCCATATTTATCTTCCTAACAAACCTCTTTATTATCTGGAGTGAGTTTTGGATAGAATGGATGAATTAGCTTTATGGTGGATACTTGTCCTGTAATTGGAGATAGATCTTTATTTTTACGGTAAAAAAAATGAATGATATGATAAATTATTTGACAACAAAAAATCGGTTGCTGGTTGCAATACTTGCATTTATTCTTCCATTTTCTTTTGCGAGAGCAGAAGCAAAAAAAGATGGAAAGACTATTTCGCATGGCTGGTACGTCGGTATTGAGGGTGGAATGCCTTTCGGTTTCTCTACTTTCTCAAGTTTCGGACACGACAAGACTCATCCCGGTTGGGCTGCTAGCTTATATGGCGGCTATCGTTTCAACTCCATCTTCTCGGCTGAGTTATCTGCCAAGTATGGAGAAATGAACTTGTCTGCACAAGACTGTTGCGTAGAACGCAACTATTGGTTGGGTAGCGACGGTGTGCGTTACAACGCAGGTGTCTTAGGCATGGACAGTTGGGAATATGCCAATCTGAAAAGCCATGTCAGAATGGGACAATATGGGGCAAGAGTGAACGTTCATCTCCTTGGACTGTTCCATCAAACAGCTAACAGCCGATGGGATTTGGCTGTTTCACCTCATATATATGCAGTAAGTACCAAGGCTGATATCCATACTATAGCCGATGATGCCAAGGTGATGAAAAGTTCTACCAAATGGCATTTGGGTTATGGTGCAGACTTGCAGGTTGGTTATCAACTGACCTCATGCCTGAAATTGGGCATCTATTCCGGTTTGACTCGTCTTACTGGCGAACGTATGGACGGAATGCCAGAACATCTGCATAAGAACAACTTTGTTTGGGAAAGTGGAGTAAGATTGGGGATATACCTCTCTAAAAAGAAGAACAAGATAGCAGAAACTCCATCAGTTCCACAAAAGGAAGTTCTACAACAGGAACCAACTTCTTCGGAGGAGGTCAATCTGAAAGAAACTGTGGATAAGGCAGAAACAAAAGTTGTTGAACAAGACATAAAAGAATCTGCAAAGGTGACTTTCCCTGTCATATATTTCACCTTCAATAGTATCGACATCCAACAAAATGAAGAGACTAAATTGAATGATATTCTCAAAACATTGAAAGAGAATCCGAACATGAAGGTGACGGTAACAGGTTGGTGTGACACAAAAGGCAGCGTGGCTGTCAATAAACGTATATCTCGCCAGCGTGCAGAAGCCGTAAAAACTTGGCTTGTGAAGAATGGCATAGAGGCAAGTCGCATTACTGCAATAGGAAATGGTAGCGATGACACCCAAGATGCGGATAAGGCTCGCCGAGTAGAGACTAAAGACAATCATAAGTAACCCATAAAACAAGATAGAAAATGAAAGCAAAAAGAAGATTTAATATTTGGTTATGGGTGCTGTTATGCGTCCCATGCCTGTTGGCAAGTTGCGACCATAATGTTCATGACGGTGAGGATGAGGGTGGCTTGTCAGTATCGCTCACTTGGGCAGATGAAGCCGACCAAGGTACGGAAGTGAAGGATGTGAAGCTCTGGATATTCAATGCCGATGACGGTTCCTTAGTTGAGGAAAAACATTATGGCAGTGCGCAGGAGGTGGCAAGCCAACGCTTCGCTCTTCCTGAAGGGCATTATCAGATATTGGCTATTACCAATCTCATAGAGCCATTCTTCACCACTGACCAGACCAGGGCTTTGACTAATTGGAACAATATCCAGATAGGCTTGACCAATCCTAAGGATGTGAAGGACAATGCTTATTTCGGAGTCGCTGACGTAAGGATAGACAACAAGGAAGGCAACTATGTGGTGCAAAATCCTGTCAAAAGCGTGCTTGCCGAACTGACCATCATCATAGAGAATGTACCTAAAGGTACAGAAATGAGTGGTAAGGCATTAGATGCAGCCTGGTGTCTGTTCCCTACACAGAAGAATGGTGATGGCGACTATGGGTTGCCGAGCATAAAGCCAACGGAAGTGGAAATGCCTACTATCTTGGCTACTGAGTCAACTTTGCAATCAGAAGTCATCCGGCTGATGCCGACCATACAGGGAAGCCCCGCCTCTCATTTTTATCTCCGCCTCTTGCTGCCTAATGGGACCTTGCAAGAGTATGACATCACCGCTCCTGCGATGAAGGTTGGAGGAAAGTATGAGTTGCGACTCAACTACAACCAAATGCAGCCAAAGATGAATCTGGAAGCTACCATCAATGGTTGGACGAACCTCAACAATGAAGTAGAAATAAAATAATAATAATAACTTTTAAAATATTGATAAAATGAAAAAGATGACGAAGTTTTTTGCCCTTGCACTCTTGGCTGGTGCAATGGTTTCATGCAGTACAGAAGACACCGCACCTTCTACCCAGAACGATAAGGTAGCCGTGCAATTTACTGGTGGTATCAACGTAAACACCCGTGCTGCTGGTGTAGCTTGGGCTGATGGTGACAGGATTGGTATCTTCATGACAGAAGCAGGCAAGACACTCTCTGCGGATGTAATCAAAGAGGGTGTTGACAATGTTTGCTATCAGTCAAATGGAAGTATAGCCTTTTCACCTGTTTCTGGTGGTAAGACTGTTTTCTTCCCGATAGATGGAGATGTGGACTTCTATTCTTACTATCCACAGACCACTGTCAATGACTACAAGGTGGCTCTTAATGTCGCAGACCAAAAAAGTCAGGAAGCTATCGACTTTATGTATGCCAAGACTACTGGATGCAACAAAGCTACGCCACAGGTAGACTTGAAGTTCTTCCATAAGTTAAGCAATCTTATTTTGGAGGTTCAACCAGGTAACGGTCTCACGCAAGAAGACCTTAAGAAAATGACTGTGACAGTGAAAGGTCAGAATACCAAAGCCACTTTCAATCTTGTGGATGGAACTATCTCTGGTGAAGAAACTCCTGCGGACATCACGATGAAAACTACCGAAGCTGGCAAGCTGTATGAGGCAATCCTGCTCCCTACAGAAGAAGCAACCCGAGTGATAGAGTTTGACCTCAAGAATGGTTACGACGCTCCTTTCGTATGGACAATGCCTGTAAAACTTGAGGGTGGCAAAAGATACCACTATACAGTAGTAAAATTGAGTCGTTCTGCCGTAGATATTTCTGGAAGCATTAAGCCTTGGACAGAGGCAGGAGACAATAATGAACATATAGCACAATAACAACTCTTAAATAACAAGATATATGAAGAAATTTAGATTCTTATACATTGCTGCCGCAGCATTGCTGTTTGCAGCTTGCGCTAACGAAGAAGACGGTATCGGCAACAATGGTCCTGTTGCAGCCACAGTAAAGGCGGATATTTCCAACAATATCAAAACCCGTGGAACTGCAGACAACGACAGATGGACAACTGGCGACGCTATCGGTGTGTATGTCACTTCCGCAGGAAACACAAAAGGAACAAATGTTAAGTATGAATATGACAGATATGGTGAATTCGTTTCGGCAAATCCTATTTATTTTAGAGATAACGCGGAACAGACATTCAGTGCGTATTATCCATACATTGATGACCCCAATAATGACAAATTCGATGAAGATGGTTGGTTAAAAAATGATTGGACTATTGATTACAGCAATCCAAGTAATACCTTATTAGCAAACGATTTTCTCTTTGCCTCGGGAGCAACAGCCAGCAAAGCATCTCCAATGGTTAATTTCACTGACTTGAATAATGTGGGTGAATCCTTGCCAGAGAAAGACCATCGCTTTAAGCACAAGATGAGTATGATAGAATTTACGGTCTGTGCAGGAGAAGGTATTGAGAGCAGCAAGAGTAATCTTCAAAGTATAACATTGGACAAGATAAAGACACAGGGTAAGATAAATGTAAAAACAGGTGCGACAGAAGTCACAGGGACTTCTTCCCTAAAAACCTTACCAGTAACAGGTCTTTTGACCGATCTCAGGGTCTGCAAGTTCATACTCTTCCCGCAACAGTTCGAAAACAAAGAATTGACCATTAGTTGTAGTGTGTTGTATAACGAAAATACTATTAACAATTATACAACAAAGATACCCCTACCAAATGGATTCGAAGGTGGTAAAAAATATACTTATACTATCACTGTTAGAAATAATAGTATAGTAATAGGAAATGCAAACATAACGGGTTGGGGTATTGGCACAGACAATGAATCTCTCGATGCAGAAATAGAATAATAAGGTACTGAAAATAGGAAATACAGGGTTAGTGAGCTTGGCCGCTCACTAACTCACTAACAATAAAAAACTGAAGATTATGAAGACGATAAAACAAAGAATTTCCTATGTGGTAATGGGCCTTATGGCTAGGGCTTTACAGCATGTACGCAAAATGAAGATATGGCTCCAACGCTGAAAGGGCAGGAAATCAATGCCACTTTCTCTGTTGGAGGTATGCAGACTCGTGTCAATACATTGGGAGACGGTGAAAATTGGGAGGATAAAGATAAACTGAAAGTAAGTATATTTACGGATTCTGATCCTGGTAATGCGGCTTTTCTTTCTTTTAATGGCGAAACCTGGTCTCGTACAGGAAGTTTTCGTTGGTTAAATGGATACGAACAACATACTATTTTGGCTGTATATCCATCTGACACGGATTTTGGGAAAAATAATCTACAGTATGATTTACAAACAGACCAAAGCAGCGAAGATAAATTGAAAAACGCTGATCTCATAACTGGATATTGGTACGATGTTCCTCGGTACGATTTAAGAATTCCTATGCAGCATCGCATGTCGCTGGTTACAATAGTATATCATGTTGGAACTGCAGATTATCCTAATATGGATATTAGTGAACCACAAGTGTATTCTAAACACACCAGCGTTTATTTTAACAGAGACGACCGAGCCCGAGGGCAATTTGTCATGAGTACACCTACTGCTAATCCTGCTTGGGTAAAAGCCTATAAGCATGACGATGGTATGTTTTCTGCAATCGTTATCCCTGGTTCATACATTAAAGATGAAGTCTTCTTGAGATTCAAGATAGGCGACAATATTTTTAATGCTAAAATGAAGATGCCTACCGACTTTGAAGAGGGTAAACGCTACACCTACAAACTCGATGTCGGAAAAGATATAGTGAAACTGACCAGAATCAGTGTAGATGATTTGAAAGGTTGGACAAATGAAGATGATCTCAAATAATTGGAGGAAAGAATATGAAAAAGATATTTCAATACATCATGCTGGCTGTCGTTACAATAGTAATGGCGTCATGCACAAGTGATATAGAAGAAACAACCGCAACAACAGCCAAAAACAACGTACAGTTGGTTGTTGGTGAATTTCCTGCATTCGGAGATTCACAGACTCGTGCTATAGGTACACCTGATCCTGGCAAGACTTCATGGGCAGAAGGAGATGAGTTGCTTCTGGAGATGACTAGTAAGACTTTAGGGACTCAGTATGCTGCTTTTAAATATAATGGCAGTAGCTGGGTATTGGCAAGTGGCGAGCTGTCTTATAAAGAAGACGAAGTGCCAACCTTTCCTCATGTATATTATGCCCCTAATTACAAATGGGAAGCTGGCGAATTAGTTTTGAAAGAAGGTAAGGTTGCCGGAACCGATGAATATATTGAGGGAACAGCACAAATAACCCCTAATGGTCAGAGTATAACCGTAAATTTTTCCGGAGCAACACGCAACTATTCACGCTTGCGCATTGCAACTATGCCAAATATGCCAATAACAGTTGACATCGATATATACATTCCTGCGGGCAGCAGCAAAAAGATAGGGCTTCGAAATTATGCCCTTACTTCTGATGAAAAGGGGAATGCCTATTTATATGGTACTTTTAATAATTCCGAAGTTACAGTGAAATATAGAGAAGCACCTTTGAAAACTTACACATTCTCGCAAGCAACAGAAAATGCTAAGAGTTATGCTCTGGATGCTTCTATTATTTCGCTGACTGACGAAAGTATCACTTACGATCAAATTGTGGAAGACGTCAAGAAGGAATTGGATGCGGGCAAGACTTACATCAATATCATTCTTGCTCCCGATGTGGATGAAGAAACATTGGAAGCAATACATATCGGACTTCGAGAAGGAGATGCAAGGGATGGGAGTATAAACCTTACTTTGATAGGATGTAAGAAGATTCCTTCAAGAGGATTTTTGCATTTTGACATGCTGAAATCCATAGCCCTCCCAGATGTTACAGAAATCGGGGAAAATGCTTTTTTAGATTGTTCAGGGCTTCAAAAAGTAGTTTTAGGCAATCTTACAAAAGTATATGGTAATGTCAGAAATAATGGTATCTTTGATGGTTGTGAAACCCGGTCCATCGATTTGGTTTTGTCAAAAGACCAGAAAGTTATGAATGATGGCGAAGCCGAAGGTAGGTATTGTTGGACTGCTGATATTATTACAGATTATGATCTTAGTAATGAACATGTCAGCAAAAAATTCCTTGGGTATGAATTTAAGTCCATAACGTGTAGATATAAATTTGAATAATAAAGTAGATTGTTTAACTCCTAAGCTGGGCAAGGAGTATAAGTTGCTCAGCAACATATATTCACCCGCACTTCACGGGAAAACGACAAGGGTCTATATGCCACGATGATAGGTGGAGAAATGAACTTGTCGGCACAAGACTGCTGCGTAGAACGTAACTATTGGTTGGGTAGCGACGGTATGCTTTACAACGCAGGTGTCTTAGGCATGGATAGTTGGGAATATGCCAATCTGAAAAGCCATGTCAGGATGGGCTGGTATGGGGCAAGAGTGAACGTTCATCTCCTTGGACTGTTCCATAAGGCAACAGTGACGTGCAAGCCGTGCTGGGCGACATCGCCGACGTGATGCACACCCGCATGAGCCAGGGCAAGAGCGTCCACATCAAAGGCCTCGGCTACTTCCGCTATGTGCTTGACACCGTGGGCGTGGCAAACCTCGATGACTTCGACTTCGAAAAGCAGGTAAAAGCCGTCCGCGTGGAGTTCATCCCCGAACGTGAGAAGACTGCCAGCGGTACTTACACCCGCGCCCTCGTGGACAGCGACGACCTGGAGTGGATAGAGC
>ERZ894180.1873-NODE-1873-length-11586-cov-10.051253_pt1 | contig 11586 bp, 15 predicted proteins | sample MGYA00380278_ERZ894180 | MGnify/ENA primary metagenome ERZ894180 (study PRJEB32331, sample SAMN06328450) | human gut metagenome | biome: human gut microbiome; feature: stool | host: Homo sapiens | collected 2013-02-24 ...
CTACAATATTTAGCATTACCACGGTTTAATTCTCTACTATCTGCCATAAATTTATTATGACAGAATTCACATTCTTTTTCTATAAACATAATTTATTATCTAATTTATGTTTAAAAACGAATGTGGAGATAAGAAGTTTTATTCGTTGTAAAATATTTAGCCCTCATACTCCACGCTCACCTAGAGCTCCTAAGGAAAAGAACTAGGGTTTTTGACCGTGTTCTACCGTGCGCCAAGTTCTTAAATCTTAGAACGGTAGATTTGGGGTATTCTGGTTTTGATTGCAACCGTGTGAAGTAGAATAGGTCAATAATGCGAATAACTGGCAATACAAGTTATGTAATGGATTATACGCGCTTAGTAGCGTGAGATAATCTGAACGGCTAAGCTAAATGTCGTAAAAAGCCCGGTTGTAACTAGCCGGTAGTTAAGTCTACTTTAAAAAATTAGTGAGGTTAAGCATATCAGGCTAGATCAGACATAAGAGCTGTAGAGGGTTCGAATCCCTCTAGTGCTACAAATAAATTAAGTTTAATCAATAAATTAATTTGAAATGGGATTAATGAATTTTATTAGGCAAAATCTTCCAGAATCATGGGAGAAAGCTGCAACTGAACTTCGAATGAAAAATGAATTAGTCATTCGTCTTCATGCCAATGTACCACGTATTTATAAAAATAAATACCATTACAAAGAAGGCATGCGTTATATTAGGTCTGTATTTCGGACATCTGCGGATAAGCTTATTTACTACGTAGAAGCAACAGATATCGACGTAGATAAATGGAATAAACTTGCTAACAAAATTAAAGAAAAAGAATATCAATGCGCGTAGTACCTTGGTGGGTTTGGTTTGATTCCAAATCAGAAGAAAGAGAGTTCAAGAAAACATTGAATAACTCTCAAACAGATATTGAAGCAATAGGTAATATCATAGAAAAATATCCTAATCTTACTATGGACCAAGCTTCAGGTTTAGTAGAGAACTTCAAAAAAGAAATTAATAAAAATCATGAAAATAAATGAGCCTGGTGTTTATCAAATTGTAGGAAGTGAAATTGAACTTCTTGCGATAGTAGTAGGAGAAAAGCCTTATTTAAGGATAACTTCTGCAATTATTATGAACAGTGCGTATCAAGATGCTAAGTTCAAGAAAGTAAAGGAGGAATCTTTTGAGATACAACATATATATAATCATCCTGATGAATATGTATATTTCCCTTATGAAGGTTCTGAAGTATGTCAACTACCGGTTAAAGATCGTTCAACTCGTAGTTGTAAGATGCCTATCATTACTGATGATATGTATAACGAATTTGAAAGAAGATATATTAGTGATACTTCTATTCCAGGTCGTGGTGCATTAAACACTAAGATTTATATTATGGATAGAACTGGTTGGACTGCTGCACAAGCGCAATTAGTTATTTGTAAAATCGCTAAGAAGGTTAAAAACACAGTTATTAACCTAAAAGAAGAATATCAATGGTAACCTGTTTATCTAACAAAGTATATACTCCATGGGGTAAACAGTATAGTTCAATGAACTGGAGAGAAGACTGGAACATATTTATAAGACTAGCTGAAAAAGAAGTAACATCTAAGTCTTTTAAAGAAACAAAATCCATTAATCATATCATTTATTGGTTTGATACAGAAATACTCCAGAAAATACACGTAGATAAGAAAGTAACACTAGATGTTCGCATTCGAATAGTATGTGGTATGGTAAATAAAATTTCATATCAAACTATGTCACGTGAACTAAAACAAAACTTCATGGAATGTATTTGGGATGCTTATCAAAAGTTCTCAAAAGACTATATAGATTATCACTGTAGATACATTTTAGGGTTACCATTTTAAGGGTATAGGGCTTTGATCGGCCCTATACTCACACATAAAAGCCCGTAACCATGACAGATATAGAAAAACAACAAGTTTTCGATCTGATCAAACAGGCGAAAGAAGGCAAACAATCTGCCTTCACAAAGCTTTATGAAAAATTTAGTAGAGTTATTTATAATACAATCTATTACATTGTAAATAACAAAGATGTAGCAGATGATTTATTATCTGTTACTTTTACTAAAGCTTTCAGTAAGCTAGATAGCTATGTTAACAACATTTCATTTGAAATGTGGCTAAAAACAATAGCAATCAATAGTAGTATAGATTATATTCGACATACTAAAAAGGAAAAAGCGAACTATTGGATTGACGACGATGCCAACTTTCTGCAGTTGAATGATTCGGCCAGTTATTCACCTGAAGAAGATTTTATCTTCGCAGAAAAAAGTGTAAGTCTAGAAAATGCCTTGTCGCGGCTTCGTTGGAAGTATAGAAATATAATTGAGCTGCGCTCAATGCAGAATCTGTCTTACAAACAGATATCTGAACAACTTGGACTCTCAGAGTCGCAGGTTAAATCTCGGCTTAACAAAGCAAGGGAAAAATTAAAAGAGTTATTAACAGATTAAATTTACTAATTATGACAGCAACATGGATTTTAGTATTACTCTTTATTGGAGCAATTACTGCGCGTTTCTTACGCTCAACTAAAATGTGGTGGATTCTTTTATCCACTATTATGGCTGGTCTATTAGTAGGTATGTTGAGTAAAGAAGCTGTAAATCATTTCTCTAAGAATGATGATATAGCTTCTATTACTCAGCCAATTAGCACCGTAAATAACATGAATATGGAGTGCACGTTACCAGTAGTTTTCGTGACAGAAACTACAAGCCAGTCAGGAGTAACGAGTTACATTGCATATTCAGATGAACTGTTATCAGACGCACTAGTTGGTAATCATGCTACTAAGGGAAGAGACTCGCCAGATTATGAGGATGATAGTTGAACCTCTATAAATATCCTATCAAAAAAATTCACCTAGTATTTAACAATTTAAAACATTATCAAAGATGTCTAAGAAAAACAAAGTAGCTCAAGCAGCTGCAAGTACAGCAGCAAAACCTGCTGAAACAGCTAAAGCAGAAAATACTGCTAAAGTAACAACTGAGAAAGATAACAAGAGTAACGTAACTGCAGATAAACCGGCTTCTACTCAGACTAAAACTGAGAAGAAACAGGATTCTAAGGCTAAAACAGACAAGCAGTCCACCCAAAAAGAGACTGTACAGCCAAAACCTAAGAAAGATAAAACTCCTATAGTTATTGCTGAAGAAGTAGATGAAACTAAGACTCTAGGAAATAAGATAGGTGTTCCTATCTCTAGTACCAGCATAGAGGCTATTAAACGTTCTTCTACTGATGCTAAAGCACAGTTAGTAACTTACGGTTACAACCGCTTTATCAATAACGAAAAGTTCAAAGAAGAATGTCCGGAAGCTTGGAAGAATACAGCACAGGTATGTGATGTAGTATGGCTTCTTGCTATGGTAGATATTCGTAATGAAGTCGCAGCTTTAAAAGCTGGCGGTCAAGTAGTTGCGAAGATACCTGAAGACCAGCTTATGCCTTTGAACGAAGTAGCAGAAATGCTCGGTATTACTCTTGCTACACCAAAAGCCCTTATAGGACCTAATGGTGAAAAGCAACTTGCTATTGACTTCAACGGTCCTGAAACTCATATTCCGGAAGCACTTAACGAAGGCGCAAAACCAGTAGGAACTGTAAAGGATCCTGAACTGGATTATGATAAAGTTGGATCAGATCATACTATGATTTGTGAAGCTTTGGACCATATGTTGCATGTTGATCGCAACTTAGTTATTTCTCTTGTAAAAACAATCGAATGGTATCAAGGATTGTGTATGCACAACGCCACATCTGCAGATGAAAAGATTGCAATCGACAGTAAACCTGTAAACGAATGGATTGAAGAAATCTTCGGACTTGTTCCGCCTACCGGTTTGTTGAAAGGACTTGGACGCTCAGTATATTTATATACTAAGAAAGAAGGTTCTCCGATTTCTGCACATTGTTTGCTACGTGGTCAATTACCGAACTGGTCAGATGATGACATAGCTCGTGTATTGAAAGTGCTTATCCAAGAAAACTTCCGTTACAGCCTCGAAGATAAGGTTGATGCAAACGGAAATGTGATTCAGACAGTTAAACCTTCTCCTACAGAGGATAAGGCCATTCAGTCTGTGATCGGTAATCTTGGTGTACAGTATGTAGATCAGTTGATGAATGATCTCTCTTTGTCTGTTCCTGAAAATGCTACAGACGAACAACTGGTAGAGATCGACGATAAACGTAAAGCTGCTCGCAAGATTATTAGTCTTGTACGTGCTAACATTTATCCGGGTAAGATCCAACCTAATACAGAGCAATTACGCTTTGCAGTAGGTAAGATTATTAATACCTATCGTCAACCAATGGATAAATTACCTGAATTTGAAGGTGATTATCCGAAGTTAGTAGGAGAATATCCTGCTCCGGCTCCTGAAGAAGATAAAAAAGAGTCAGTTGAAAAAAAAAGCTGAGTCTGACTTCTAAGTGGAATATTGTACAACATCTGAAAAAACTATTCTCTAATTCGTAATCAATATGAATGGAAGAATCATGTCAATTGCTATTTTATTTGGTGCTAGCATACTCGTTGGCTATAATTTAATAGGTACAATTGAACCAATCCAGGCACAGCAGCCTGTAGTACCTTCATACTTAGAGTTAATGTCTATGATGCATTCTAATTCTAAGAAAGAAGAATCGTCTGTGAGTAAAGTAGATACTATTACAGTAAGCTACGATGTAAACACTCAAGAAGTATCTGTAAAAGGAACAACAGACGCAATTGTGAATGTAACAACAACCGGTGAATTAAAACCGGTTGTTAAGTGGAGAACAAGAGTAAAAGAAGTAAATAAAGGTTATCCTAAGGTACAAAGCATAGCTCGTATGCCTGAAGACGCAAAACCTATTGAACCTTTTACTAAAGAGTCTCAAAATGAGCAAGAATAATCTTATTATGCTTAATAGTATGATGCGTCTATCCCGCATCTTACGAAATTGCAAAGATGCAAGGCGTAGTTTAGATTTAGTGATAGATCAAACCAGCTACTTTATTGTAGCTGGTGAGAGCTCTAATATGATACAAGTACAAGCGCAAGCTAGTACTAGTAACATATTATTTGTTGAACAGTACTTACGTTCGTCTGTAAGTAAAATTTGTGTTAGTTTGGATGGTTTTGATCCAGGAAAGATGGATCCTATTGATTATATCAGTAGTAGTGATATAAAAGATGGCATAGTAGATATATGCAGAGGTAAGAAAATAGTTGCAAATATTAACTTATCTTCTGGAGAAATAATTCCTTTATCACCAGAACTAGAAAGTACAGGAGAAGATAAATCCTCAGCGGAAAAAAGTTAATGATAATAGCCGCTTTATAAATACTATAATTATATCATAGTTCGAGAGGAGTAAAACTATAGCGTCAATCACTCCGGTAGAGTACATAGCAGTATCTAAAATAAGATAACACGCGCTACGTCAGGGAGTTTGTGTTCATTTACACATAGCCCGAAAAAGACAGAATCCGAGAATATGTATACCGCTATCACGGTTGAGATAACAAAAAGTAGGATAATAACTTATATAATTGAAAACTATATAAGAAAGAAGGAGAGAGTGAGTAACCTTCGTATTAGTAATGAGAACCGTCTGGTGATTATTTAATATAAAGACTCATAGTTTAAGAGAAGACACACTGAACTATAAACAACTCAAAAGGAACGAAATCCTAATATCCGTATGCACTATCAAGATGTGACTCAAAAAGGGATATAAACACGATGATGAAATAAGGACAATACGGTTCTTAGGCTAATCCCTTTGGAAAGGAACGCCAAATTATTTAAAGACTGACTAACGTCTCAGCGGGCTCCAACCTCGCTTAACAAAAGCGCAATTATGCGTCCTGAATGGAAAAATAAGCTAACTCTAGTGTTTTTACGATAATTGGTTCGTAATATAAAGGGAGGTAAATACTGATACTAATGTAAGGATAACCGTGTTATGGTACATACTTATACAAAGTAAGGATATGAAAGCTGGACATGCAATGATCCGGGGAGTGATGCTACGCAGATCTATGATCCGATTGATTACCAGGGAGCAGGAGCCAATCCTGTGCGCTACCGTAACTAGCGTGCTGCAAAAGAACTTACGTATAAGGAATGAGGTATATGAGATTGATACCGTCTTTCAAGTCTAAGGTGACTCATGAGCTTAGTCGTTCATATGAGTATAATTAAATGAGGAATGACTGAACCCAGAGTGTTCAAGCGGTTTGAGGGCGCAATAACCCTGATTCTAGTTGTCACATACCTTTAGCAAGTATGATTATGGCATAAAATGTTAATTGAGGAGAAACTTACACTCCTACTAAAAAATAGCAGAGCTTATACCTTTTAAGATATGTAAAGGTGCATTAGTAGATTATCACGCTCACTCCAGAGTAGGAGATATTGCTAATGGTCAAGAAAAACTAAATTAATCAAGTAAAATTTTGAGTTGCTATGAAGTTAGAATCTCATAACCATATATAAAGTGTTTAGTAATAGATGATATTACTTTACTTAGTTGAAAGATTAATGCTGAGGAAGCCAGCCTAGTTAAATGTGCTTTCAATTGTTTAACAAGATCCTTAATACTCGGCTGTGTATTAAGCTAACTGGGAAGTTCAATGATAGTACAGAGATAGCAAACTACTGTTGTAAAGTAGTCAGATAAGGAGTACGAGTCACCCCGACTGCCAACCGTTATCGCTGACAATGACACTCCTAAAATACTTATCGCAAATAAGTATGTAAAGAGAACGCTGATTCGTTATTAACCTGCGCTCCATTCACCCTGTCTCGGTAGAATAAAGGGAGTAGTACACTTAATAGCAATAGCAATTAAGCATGCAAGGGAACGATGATAGGTGGAAATCCTAGTATTCGCGCAGTATAAACAAAAAATCCTGGAAATGGTCAAGTGGGTCATGCTATAAGCAATGAGCTTGTGAGTTGGTAACGTTAGATAAACGACCTTCAATCGCATAGATTGTCGTAATCCGGAAATACTAATAGGCTGAAAAGATGCCATTGACTTAGTTTTTTATATTGCATCTAATCGCATTATAAAATAACGGTGAGAGGTGCGTTAAACATCGAAAAAGTTGAATTTTAACCGTCGAAATGGGACGATAAACATGTCAGTATTTGTCATATTTTTCAGAGATTTTATCAGAAGATATTTTCAAATAAATTAGCATTTATTCTATTAAAACTTAGTAGATTATGTGATTGAATTCACCATTACTATTATATTGTAATGCTATAAATAATCGAACAGTAGAGAGCATTAAAATTATTATTAACTTAAAATAAAAATGATCCGTATTGGTATATCAAGTACGGAATCAAGAAGGGAACTTTTTTATGGATAATTTAAATCAGAATAGCGGTCCGTGTACAAGTACAGTGGCTGCTCAGATTATGGCGCAGAACCGGCAACTTGCTCAGAAGTATTACGGTCCATTGTTTGGTAAACAAATCTTTACTATTGTAGCTGTAAATCCGGATCCAAAGTGGAAGGAAAATACTATGAATGGTATCAATGACTTCCGTTTCGAAATCAAAGGTTATATCATCAAAGCAATTGATGTTATGAGCGTTTGCATTGTACCGAAAGACTTGGATCAACGGCCGAAGATTGGTATCAACGTTGGCATCGAAGGTGTTGAACCGATGATGTTTGAAATTGCTGAGCCGGATTTCAGTAAAGCAACTCGTGAAGCTGTTACTGAAGCTATTGAACGACTTGGTAAGCCCGGTAGCAAACCGATGTTCTTCTCTGCAGAAGATTTGCCAAATCTTGACAAATTAGTAGAGGTTGCCAACGCCGGTAGTATTGCTGCTTATGAAGACATGGCACGTAAGTGCATGAATTTGTCTAAGACAGTACGTGGTTATAGTGAAAGTAACCGACGGATCTACACTAACTATATGCGTGAGTGTGGTATAAACTCTAGTGAAATTGAAGTAAATGTTCACATTGAAAAAACTGAGTAACAGATATGAACGGAAAATTATCACCTTCTCGGGTTGATATTTTACGTATGCTAATTATTTATGAACCTGCAATATTAGCAAAAGTTAAGATTTTGAACGGGAAATCTAACGAACGTCCTAAAACAGTTGAAGTAATGGAGAATGGACAGGTTATCCTTTACTATGGCTCAGGACCTAAATGGTTGCAAAAGTTCTTTAATGCTTATGGACTGGTAAGCATTACCGATATTGCTATCGAATTAGCAGACACTATGTCTGGTACTGGAGAAGCTAGAAACGAAGAAGCTTTCTATGGCATAATGAGTGCTGTACTTAAGGAAGCAAAAGATAATAAGGATCTTGATTGCATTGTAGATATTTTATTTGATAGTGTAAGAAATAGTTCGAACGGAGAGCTACATTCTAAATATATTAATGAAAAATATTTACAGAAATATGTAAAAGAGAAAAAAGTACGCGACCGCTCTGTAGGTATTTCTGAGACCGGAAATGAAACTTATATCGGTATTAAAACCAGTGATGGACGGATTCTTCCGTGCTATTTTGGTAAAGAGATAAAAATCGTTAATCGTGAATTATAGTGCTGAATTGGGCACTTCACTTTAACATCTATTTTATAGTACTGAATGGGGTACTATCATAAAATAGAGACTACTGAACGGGGTAGTTCTCTATTATACAACATGCATTAGCTTAGTTGATTAGAGCGCTCGTATGAGAGACGGCAGTTTGAGTCTGTCATGTATGACTAACTAGTAGACGTAATTTGGTCGAGTATTAACTTAAAACAAATCACTTGAATATGAAATCAATTACATCTATATATGCAAAAGAACGTATTAAATCACTTAGTAATGATATAACTAAGTATTGGACGATCATTAAAAATGAGAATATTATTCCAAAAGAAGCAACGCGTAATTATGATCTTAAGACTATGATTACAAAGATACAAGAGATGGCTGAAGAACGTCTTTTAATGAAATTGTATCTACAGTGTATTAATATGGGATATAAGAAATTCTCAGAACTATCGAAAGATAACAATTACATTACAATATTCACACTTTCAGAGAAAAACGAACAATTGTTTCACTTAAGTAAAATTAAAACTATTGATCCAAAACTAAAACGTGCGAAAGGTAAAAAAGCATTGAATTATACAGAAGAACTTACTTCTGCGTATATTGCAAATTTGAAAAACAAGTTGCAGCTTGAGATTAACAAGTTAGATAAGGATCTAACTGATTTCAATGAAAAAGCCGAACTTGATATTGAGTCTGCACCAATCAGCTTAGCAGCATAAAGTATGGAAAATAAGAAAGCAAAAATATGTTATCTAAAGCAGCGCTTATTCGAATCAAATAAGCATTATGAGAGCCGAGTAAATGCGGCTCTTGCTGCTATAACAGACTTAGATAATACTGAAATTACTAGACTTACTGTCGATAGTAAATATGTATGTGTCTGTTATTATGAAGGAGAAATTAAAGTAAGTCTTAAGTCTAAGATAGGATTTACGAGTAAATAACTATTAAAACATTATCAAGATGAAAAAGCAGAAAGTACAATATAAGAAAACTAGAGTAAAATTATCTAAAACTAACCGTTCTAAACTACGTCGTTCAAAGAAGATAGAAGTAGTACTTAGAAGTCCGGGTCCATCTCCTTATATTACAAAAGATGAGAATGGGAAAGTAACAATAACCAATGTAGTTGATAAAGTTAGGCAAAAAGATTATACTACAAAAATAGGAAAGAACTCTCGCCAAGAAAATAAAACCGCTAAACAAGCTAAAAAAGATCGTATTAAACAGATTTTAGCTAGTATTGGATTTGAACCTACTGTTCATTATACGAGAAAAGAAAAGAAGAAATTTACTCGTATTATAAAGAAAAAGCTATTTGTTCAACCAAAAGAAGTTACTTTTACTAAAGCAGATATCAAAGCTAGAATTGCAGTTGAAAAACAACAAAAGAAGGAAATATTCGAAAGTAGACGTTATATGTCTCCATTCGGTAAGAAAAATATTCAGAAAGGATTTGTAGCCTCTGAACTTGCCGTAAAAGAGCCTAAAGAGCAAAGAACCTTCAGATATACAATTCAAAGAAGAAGCGATGATAATCCGCTAAAAGACGTAGATTTCCTTACTGATTATTTCGATGCAGAAACTAGAGAAGAAGCTAAGAAAAAAGCATCCGAAATAGCAAAAAAGAAATATTCTAAGGATGAGAAATTTACTGGTATCCGTATAACAGATAGTAAAGATAATAATATTATTTGCTATCCAAAATCAACGCTGCTTGCAGCATAAGTTTAACTATTAATATTATCAAGATATGAAAATAGATAAAAACAGAAAAGAAGAGTATAAAATCGCACGTAGTAAAGAAAGAGTTAACTTGAGAAATCTTTGGAAACAAAGCAGAAAAAGCTTACAAGGTTGTAAGATGATAGTTCCTGCAGAAGAAGTAAAAGCTCGTGAAAAATTAGGAAAGAAACCTATAACTCCTAAGAAATGGAAAGAAGAAAGAAATGCAAAAATTCGTGAAGCTCAACAGTTATCTGCAAATAGTAATACTATTTCTAAGGATTTCTATTGCAATGAATTGAAAGAGCGTAGGAAAGCAAAGAAAGAACGTAAGAAAACTCTTATACTTAAAGCAAAAGAAGCTATGCTCACTAATGCTGTTAAACATGAATTAAATCAAAAAAATACAGAAGCTATTAAGCATGTTATTATGCTTACATCTAAGCTTAATGAAGCTATAGCTAGAAAGCAAAGTAAAGAAGACAAGGCTAAGTATAAAGCTTCCCTTGTAGAGTTTAAAGCTAAATATGTTCGTACATATAAAGTTGGAAACACAAATAATCCTATAAAAGGAACTAGTAGTCATAAAAAGAATAGAGGTTTTGCACGTAAAAGTACTGCAAAAATATACTCTATAAGACAGACTAAACAAGCTGCTTAAGCAGTTTATGAATTTCCTAGTAGCTCAATGGTAGAGTCGCCCTGTAATTCGTATATATTGATGTAATATTCGTATTACTAAATATTCGTATATGTTAAGGAAGGTTATCGGTTCAAATCCGATCTAGGAAACAAACTAACATTATTAATTATGATTATACGAGATAAGATTGTTTATGTATATGATATTGAGGTATTCCCCAATGTTTTTCATTGTACTGTAAAAAATACAGAAACAGGAGAGTTACATAAATTTGAAATATCTTGCAGAAAAAATCAATTAGATGAACTAGTTGAATTCTTTCATACTGTTAATACAGACTATACTTTTGGAGATCTATATACTATAAAGATTCAGTTAAATACTGATAAACTATTTTGTGGTTATAATAATCTTCATTATGATAATCCTATTATAAACTATATAATAGATTATTATATTGTAATGAAATATAAAGGATATAGAGATATTTGTAGATCTATATTCAATTTAAGTAAAATAATTACTACTTCAAGTGAAGATGATATCAAAGCTTGGAGTAAATGGAAGTATATGATCTGTTTTGATTCATTTGATATTCTT
>ERZ894180.1879-NODE-1879-length-11569-cov-10.459614_pt1 | contig 11569 bp, 8 predicted proteins | sample MGYA00380278_ERZ894180 | MGnify/ENA primary metagenome ERZ894180 (study PRJEB32331, sample SAMN06328450) | human gut metagenome | biome: human gut microbiome; feature: stool | host: Homo sapiens | collected 2013-02-24 ...
ATTCCATCAATGAGATTTCTAAGATTGTCGGATATGATAACCAGCTTTATTTCAGCCGGCTTTTTCACAAGCTGAAAGGATATTCGCCAAGAGAATACCGAAAAATAAAAAATAGGTTATGAAATCTATAATGTCATAAAAACTAAATGTCAAAAAAGGATGCCAACGAATCAAAGCAGATTACGTGACATCCTCTTCTTTTTATTAGTGCTATTTTATAAATTCAACCGAATAGTAATACATGTACTCATTATCTGTATCTATATGCTCCCCTGCAATATCCTGTATTGGCAACGAGCTTAACCCTTTTTCTCCATAAATAATTCTGCATATTATAGTCATATTCTCCACAGGTCACTGCATTTCTACCTTCTCTTTTACTGTCTCATTACTTCTTGAACTATGTGTTTTCTTCTCTTCACACCTGATCATCATAGTAATGCACAGCATACTTACACCTACAACTGCTTTCCAATTCATACTAAATCTCTATCCTGCATCCCGTATTCAGGGCATGTACCATATTCCCAAGTTCTCTTTTCATAATTCCAAATGCGATCATTCCGGTACAATGTCCGGTATAAACCTTTTTTACGCCCAGTTCTTTCAGTTCTCTTGCTACTTTTACTACTTCATCCACAGGAATCCCAAGGGTATCCAGTCCAGAAAGCTTCATCATATGGAATCCTCCTATGACGGCATATATTTTCTTTCCTGCAAATGCGTTCTGCACTTCTCTTACAATATTGGCAATACCGCCATGAGAGCAGCTGTTAAATATCACAAGTCCCTTTTCTGTCTCAAATACGATACTCTGCTCATGTGCGAAATCATCTGCAATGAATTCATCGCCCACTTTGCGGTACATATGTGCTCTGCGGCCCATTCCATCCAGATTTTCTGTCGAATGCGGCACAGCCCAGACTCCTTTTTCCACTTCACATACTGTATGTAATGTATGGAATCGTTCTTTATACGCCTCCAGAAGCTGCACCGGTATCCCTATATATTTATCACCGGTTTCTGTACGGAAATAACAATTTTCCGCAGAAGTGTCCTGCATATAAACTTCCGCCTTATCATTTTCTTTGAAAAATGCTTCAAATCCTCCACTGTGATCGTAGTGGGCGTGTGATAAGAATGCGGTATCTATGTCTGCCAGACTAATCCCCAGTTCTTTTGCATTCTTCGCAAATAACGTACTGGCTCCGGTATCCAGAAGATACTTCTTTCCATCATATTCGATATACACTGACAGGCCGTGTTCTCCATAAAGCCGGCAGCTGGTGCTGTTTTCTACTAATACTGTTATTTTCATCTTTATCATCCTCCATCCTTCCATATGTTCTTCTCGATTCTATATCCTTTATCCCCATGATAACACATTTTTCACTTCTGAACATATCCAAAAAAGAGCCCGCAAAACGCGGGCTCCCCAAAATCATATTTTTACTTTTGTTAATCTTATTCGAATGACTGTTCTGTACGGTTGATGATCTCATCCTGTAACGGTTTGCTTAAGTTACGGAAGAAGTCACTGTATCCTGCAACACGTACGATCAGATCTCTGTAATCATCCGGATGTTTCTGTGCTTCAATCAGTGTCTGTCTGTCGATAACATTGAACTGTACATGATGTCCATCCATTGCAAAGTAGCTGCGGATCAGACTCGCCATATTCTCCAGTCCCTTTTCTCCTGCTACTACATCAGGTGTGAACTTCTGGTTCAGAAGTGTTCCTGCTGTTGCAAGATGATCCATCTTAGCGCAAGATTTGATAACTGCTGTAGGTCCGTTTACATCGGCTGATTTCTCCGGTGAAATACCTTCTGATACAGGGATGTTAGCCTTTCTTCCGTTAGCAGTTGCTCCGATTACTTCTCCAAAGTATACGTGGCATGTTGTAGGAAGCATATCTACTCCGTACTTTCCGCCTCTCATAGTCGGACGTCCTGTGATCAGATCATGATACAGGTTGAATACATCCTGCATGATAGAATCTGCATAGTCATCGTCATTACCATATTTTGGAGTCTTATCATGTACCATACGGAAGATTGCATCATAACCTTCAAAGTTGTGATCCATTGCTTCAAGCAGTTCTTCCATTGTGAAATTCTTCTTATCAAATACGTTATATTTTACAGCTGTGATACAGTCTGTAACAGTTCCGATACCTACACCCTGGATATAGTTGGTGTTGTATCTTGCTCCACCTGCATTGTAATCTTTTGCATTGCTGATACAGTCATTTGTAACAACTGACAGACAAGGTGCCGGCATATTCTCAGCATACAGTTTCTCGATCACGTTGTTTCCACGAATCTTGATATCGATGATATATTTTAACTGTTTCTGGAATGCATCCCATAATTCGTCATATGACTTGAAGTCTTTTGCTTCACCAGTCTTAAGGCCAAGCTGTTTGCCGGATTCTTTATCAAATCCATTATAAAGTGTCAGCTGGAATACCTTAGGAATGTTCAGGTATCCTGTCAGGATATAAGCCTCACTTCCCCATGCTCCTGTCTCAACACATCCTGAAGATCCGCCACGACGTGCATCTTCCAGAGATTTACCTGCATTAACAAGCTCCATGGTCTGTGCTTCTGTATTATAGAATGCTGGCTGTCCCCATCCTTTTCTTGAGATCTCACATGCTCTCTTTAAGAAACGTGCCGGAGTCTTCTTGCTGATGGTTACGTTAGAGTTTGGCTGTACCAGTTTCATATCATCCATGCAGTCAAGGATCAGATAGCTGACTGCGTTAACGCCGTCTTTACCATCCGGTGTAACTCCACCTGTATTGATATTTGCAAAGTCTACATATGTAGCACTTTCTTTTAATGTGATACCTACTTTAACAGGTGCCGGCTGGTTGTAGAATTTTACCCATAAGCACTCTAAGAGTTCTTTTGCTTTGTCATCATCCAGAATTCCTGCTTCTGTATCTGCTTCATAGTATTTGATCAGATGCTGATCAAGACGTCCCGGACTGAATGCATCCCATGGGTTCAGCTCTGTTGTAACTGCCAGATGTGTGAACCAGTATAACTGGATTGCCTGCCAGTATGTCTGTGGTGCATGTGCAGGAACAACTTCCAGGTTAGCCGCAATCTGTTTTAATTCCTCTTTACGTACCGGATCAGCTTCTTTTTTAGCCATCTCCAGTGCTAATTTGTGATATCTCTCACCAAGGATGATCACTGCATCACAGGAAATATCCATGGCTTTTAATTCTTCCATCTTGTCATATGCTTCAGGATCATTCATGAAATCAAGAGCATCCATGGATTTTTTGATCTTCTCTTTATAATCCATGTATCCTGTTGTGAATACCTGTTCACCACCACATGTATGTCCCGGTCCTCTCTGCTCCATGAACTCTGTGAACATACCTGCTGAATAACAGTCGTTCCACTCTGGAGTCATTGCTGCGAGAAGTTTCTCTCTCATGCTTCGTCCCTGCCAGAATGGGATGATCTCTTCTGCCTGGAGTTTTCTGTCTTCTTCTGTTGTATGGAAAGATACCAGATCACGTTCGCTCATGACTGTCATATCTTCTACGCTGTGACAGCACAGTTCCGGGAATGTAGGTGATGCCTGTGGATCTTTTCCTTTCTCTCCTACGATCAGTTCTCCCTCTCCCAGATACAGTGTCTTTTTAGAGAAATACTCTTTTAATACCATAGATCTCATAACCGGGATAGAATACTTTCCGTCATTTTCTTTGTAAAAATCTGTCTCGATTTTTGCTCTTTCCAGATCGATATGTACCGGTGTGGTAACACTCAGCTCTCTTAACTTCTGGATTCTTTCGTTCATGCCTCTTTTTGCTGCCATTGTTTTAACCTCCTATCTTTGTGTTTGAAAAGCCTGCATCCTGGAAAAGTTTTACAAACCCTTCCATTTCTTCTTTTGTCGGTGCACTCAAGTCGTTACCTTTATATTCCATATCCAGCTTTGGATATTTACTGCTTCCTGTATTGTGATACGGCAGTAAATTCACCTGTGCCGGGTGGATATCATGTTCTTTCAGGAAACGGATTGTTTCATTCATATTCTCTTCGTTTCCATTTACTTCCTTAACGGTAGGGATACGGATATAGATCCTTGCCCCTGCGTCAGAAAGCTTTACAAGATTATCTAAGATTAATTTGTTGTCTACTCCAATGTATTGCTTATGCAATTCCGGATCCATGACCTTTACATCATATAAGAATGTATTAACATATGGAAGAATTGCTTCAAATTTCTCATACGGAACATATCCGCATGTATCAATTGTAAGCGATACTTCTTCTTTCTTCAAGGCTTTTGCGATTTCAAGTATATAATCGGTTGACATTGCCATCACTTCACCGCCTGAAAGTGTAACGCCCCCGCCGGACTGCTCATAGAACATCAAATCCTTCATCAGTTCTTTTACCAGTGCCTTCACCGGATATTTCTGTCCTACGATCTCACGGATTCCCTGTGTACAGAAATTCTCACACTTTCCACAGAGTGTACATAACTTCTTGTCAAGCTTTGGTCTGCCTTCCTCCATAGTAATCGCATGGTTCGGACAGACTTGCGCACATGCACCACATCCGGTACATTTCTCTCTGTCGTATTGAATCTCCTGTTCAAAGCGCTGTGTCTCAGGATTATGACACCATACACACTTCAATGGACATCCTTTAAAAAATACGGTAGTACGGATTCCGTCACCATCATGAATAGAATACTTCTGGATATTTGTTATAAGATCCATGATATTCTCCTTTCTTCTCATCGAACTTGCTGTTTTTCATTTGTTTTTGCTATATTTAGACCAACGTTCGTACTATAGTCTAATCATAACAAAAGAAATAGAGTTTGTCAAGACTTTGACAAACTCTATTGTGATATTTCAACATTTTTATTCTATGTATGGCAATATATTTTTTCTTCTACAGGAACAATTTTACACAGGCAATCGCAATTGATGCAACTGCAACGATCCGCTTCAGCATCTTCTGATTGATCCTCGTCGCATTCTTGCAAGATAGATTCCGAGCATTGCGATCACCGACACCATGAATCCGAAGTATACTGTTCCGTTATTTAATCATTACTGCATGCAAAAACGTAGGAATGTACCTTGTATTTTATTCCGGCCGGGTATCCGCCGCTTTATGCATTAAACGTTAAGGAACTGACTCTCCACCAGCTCCCATATCTCATCCCGTCCCTGTTTCGTCACGGATGAAAATGGAATCACAACGGTTCCAGGCAACACTCCCAGACCTTCTTTTACGATCTTGATCTGTTTGTCTTTCTGGCTGCGTTTGATCTTGTCAAGTTTTGTTGCGATGATCACCGGATTGAAGCCCTGTGACACGATCCACTCATACATCATCTTGTCATTACCGGATGGTTTGTGACGGATGTCGATCAGAAGGAAGACAACTTTCAGCTGTTTTGATCCATGCAGATAACGTTCGATCAGCTGTCCCCATTTGATTTTCTCCTGTTCGGATACCTTCGCATATCCGTATCCCGGGAGGTCTACCAAATATAATTCTTCATTGATATTATAGAAGTTGATCGTCTGTGTCTTTCCCGGTGTTGCGGATATTCTCGCGTAAGATTTACGGTTCATAAGTGCATTGATCAGGGATGACTTTCCTACGTTGGATTTCCCTGCAAATGCGATCTCCGGGAGTGTATTCTCAGGAAGCTTGCTGGTGATTCCACATACGGTTTCCAGGTTAATATTTCTGATTATCATATATTTCTCCTTTGATTCATCTCCTGACCTGTGTCAGAAGATCTGACTATACGAGTGCCTCTTTGAGCACCTCATCCATGTGTGTTACGAATTTTATCTCCAGTCCCTTTGTGATCTCTGTAGAAATTTCTTCTACATCTCTTTCATTTTTCGCCGGGACAAGTACGGTCTTCATTCCCGCATTCTTGGCAGCCAGAAGTTTTTCCTTTAAACCACCAATCGGAAGTACTCGACCGCGCAGTGTGATCTCTCCTGTCATGGCAAGATCTGCACGTACTTTTCTTCCTGTTACTGCCGACATGATTGCAGTCGCCATCGTAATGCCGGCAGACGGTCCGTCTTTCGGAACCGCTCCTTCCGGAATATGGATATGTATATCGTGTTTCTTGAAGAAGTCATCTGCAATATCATGTTCCTTGCTTACCGAACGGATGTAACTGATTCCTGTTCTTGCGGATTCTTTCATGACATCGCCAAGCTGGCCTGTCAGAAGGATCTCTCCCTCTCCCGGCATCACATTCACTTCAATCTGAAGGGTATCGCCTCCAACGCTGGTCCATGCAAGTCCACGCACAATGCCAACCTCGTCTTCTTCATTTGCCATCTGGTAGCTATACAGTTCTTTTCCAAGATAATGTTCCAGATTTCGTTCTGTCACATGTATCGATGTCTTCTTTTTCTCCAGAATTTCCATCGCTACTTTACGGCAGATATCTCCGATCTTCCGCTCTAACTGACGGACACCGGCTTCTTTCGTATAATTTCGTGCCATCTTCCAGATTGCATTCTTACTAATCGTTACCTGATCTGCTTTCAGGCCATGCTTTTCGATCTGCTTCGGAACCAGATGTTCCTGTGCGATGTGAAGCTTTTCATTTTCTGTATAACTGGTTACCTCAATCACTTCCATACGGTCCAGAAGCGGTCTTGGTATTGTCTGCAGACTGTTTGCCGTTGTGATAAATAACACCTCTGACAGATCCATCGGTACTTCCAGATAATGGTCTACGAACTTATTATTCTGCTCTCCATCCAGTACTTCCAGAAGTGCAGAGAATGTATCTCCCTTATAATCATTGCTGACCTTATCGATCTCATCTAGCAGCATCAGCGGGTTCTTAACTCCTGCCTGCTTTATTCCATTTGCAATTCTTCCCGGCATTGCACCTACATAGGTCTTTCTGTGACCGCGGATTTCTGCTTCATCACGGACACCGCCCAGTGAGATTCTGACATATGGTTTCTTCAGAGCTCTGGAAAGAGATTTCGCAATGGATGTCTTTCCGGTTCCCGGAGGACCCACCAGACAAATGATCGGTGCTTCTCCTTTTTTCGTAAGCGCACGCACTGCAAGATATTCCAGTACACGCTCTTTTACTTTTTCCAGACCATAATGGTCCTCATCCAACACCTGTCTTGCAAATGCAATGTCTTTGTGTTCTTTACATGTCTTATCCCAAGGCATCTCCAGCATCGTTTCGATATAAGTACGGATTACTCCTACTTCTGCCGGAGAATTCATCGAATTACGGAAACGCTTGATCTCTTTATTCAGCTTTTCTTTTACTTCCTTCGAAGCCTTCAGTGCATCCACTGCCTGCTGGAACTCATCGGCATCTGACATCGTATTGTCATCACCTAGTTCTTCACGGATCACTTTCAGTTCTTCTCTTAAAATATATTCTCTCTGATTCTTATCCACGCGTTCTTTTACTTTGCTCTGGATCTCTTCTTTTACCTTCTGGGCCTGAATCTCATTTACAATCTTATATATGAGCAGCTCATATCGTCTCATAAGATTCGTCTCTTCCAGTAATTCCTGTGCGTCTTCGAATGAAAATGGCATATTTGCCGCAATTACATCTACGAGATGTTTCAGATCCCGGATTGCCTCTACCTGCATTCCCAGCTCTTTTGAAAGTTTTGGATTCTTCAGCAAGTATTCTTTAAATACATCCTGTAATCCCCGGATCATTGCCTCGAGATTCATTGGATTTTCCGCTGTCTGTTCTTCGGATACATCTTCATCATCCGGCAGTTCTACTACCGTTGCCTGAAGATATGGTGTCTCACTGTCCAGTCTTACAAGACTTGCTCTTGCTTCTCCGGATACAAGTACACGACTCATTTTCTTCGGTAATTTTACCACCTGTCTTATGGTTACCACACAGCCAACCAGATATACATCTTCTGCACCCGGCTCCTCTGTTTCCAGATCTTTCTGAGCGCTGACGAATAATTTCTGTCCGTTTTTTACTGCCTCTTCGATTGCCAGCAGTGATTTTTCCCTGCTTACATCAAAATGTCTGACCTCTTCTGGCAGTATGGTGAGCCCTCTTAAGGCAACCATAGGCAGACTATAGGTTTCTCCTGTCATATATTCACACTCCTGTTCATCGGTTGGATTATTTTGGTACAAAATCAGCGGGTACAATATTTCTTCGCACCCGCCGTCTTTCTTTTTCATTTATTATGCACTTTCTGAATCAGGTTCTGCATGTTCACATACAGGTTCTCCCGTTCCTTTTACAACATCCTCTGTGATGCGGCATGTCTTCAATGTCTCATCCGATGGTGCCTTATACATGATATCCATCATGATATTTTCCATAATCGCTCTCAAACCTCTGGCTCCCGTCTTTCTCTTCAGGGAAGTCTCAGCGATTGTTTCCAGTGCTTTTTTATCAAATGTAAGCTTAACACCGTCCAGTTCAAGCATCTTCTGGTACTGTTTTGTCAATGCATTCTTCGGTTCTGTAAGAATCTTTACCAATGCATCTTTGTCCAGCATCTCTAATGCTACTGTAACCGGCACACGGCCCACCAGTTCCGGAATCAGACCGAATTTCACAAGATCCTGTGGCAATATCTGCTGAAGCAGTCTGTCTACATCGTCTTCATGTTTCTCCGCAATCTCTGCATTAAATCCAATTGATTTCTGATCAATACGTTTTTCAACAATCTTCTCAATTCCTTCAAAGGCTCCACCACAAATAAATAAAATATTCGTAGTATCGATCTGGATCATCTCCTGATGTGGATGCTTTCTTCCTCCCTGCGGAGGTACGTTCGCAACGGTTCCTTCTATGATCTTAAGAAGTGCCTGCTGCACACCCTCACCGGATACATCTCTGGTGATCGACGGATTCTCTGATTTTCTTGTAATCTTATCAATTTCATCAATGTAAATGATTCCGTACTCGGCACGTTCGATATCCCCATCTGCAGCCTGAATAATCTTTAAAAGAATATTTTCTACATCCTCTCCGACATATCCTGCTTCTGTAAGCGCTGTTGCATCGGCAATTGCAAATGGTACTCCCAGAATCTTTGCCAGTGTCTGCGCTAAAAGAGTTTTTCCGCAGCCTGTCGGACCAAGCATAAGAATATTACTCTTTCCGAGTTCTACTCCCAGTTCTTTTCCTGACATCACACGTTTATAATGATTATAAACGGCTACGGATAACACTTTCTTAGCTTCATCCTGACCAATAACATATTCATCCAGGAATGCTTTAATCTCTTCCGGTTTTAAAAGATTGATATCCGAGAACGGATTCCATTCTCTTCCGTTCTCGTATTCAAATTCTTCTTCTATAATCTCTGCGCAGACATCTACACACTCATCACAGATATATGCCCCATTAGGGCCTGCAATCAGCTTTCTTACCTGATTCTGCGTCTTATTACAGAACGAGCATCTTACCTGATCATCGTTCTTTCCTACCATACTCTTCACCTCGTCTGAGGACGTCCTTAGCGGCTTTTAATGACTTCGTCAATCAGACCATATGCTTTGGCTTCTTCCGCAGTCATGAAATTATCTCTTTCAGTATCTGCATTGATCACCTCTAACGGCTGTCCTGTATTTTCTGCCAGAATCTGATTCAGTTTCTGACGGGTTTTTAAGATATGATCTGCTGCGATCTGAATCTCTGTTGCCTGTCCCTGAGCTCCACCAAGTGGCTGATGGATCATGATCTCAGAGTTTGGAAGCGCAAGTCTTTTGCCCTTTGTTCCACCTGTAAGAAGGAATGAGCCCATACTTGCAGCCATACCGATACAGATTGTCTCAATATCGCATTTAATATACTGCATGGTATCATAAATTGCCATTCCGGCTGTTACAGAACCTCCCGGGCTGTTAATATACAAATGGATATCCTTCTCCGGATCTTCTGCTTCCAGAAACAGAAGCTGTGCAACGATCACACTTGCGGATACATCTGTTACTTCTTCACCCAGAAATATAATTCTGTCTTTCAATAATCTTGAATAGATGTCGTAAGAACGTTCTCCACGGCTTGTCTGTTCAATGACATAAGGTACTAAACTCATGTATATGCCTCCTGACTATACTATGTTGTTATCTGACGTTCTTATTTCTCTACTGCATTCTCAACAAGGAATGTAACAGCTTCCTGAACTGCCAGATCTTCCTTCATCTGTTTCTTCTCGTTCTCACCCATGAACTCTTTCAGTTTTTCAACTTCCATTTTGTAAGACTCTGCCATCTTAGCCAGTTCTTCATCAACTTTTTCGTCTGTAATCTCGATGTTCTCTGCTTTTGCGATAGCTTCAAGTACCAGACGGGTTTCGATTCTCTTGATTGCCTGTGGTTTCATGTCTTCCATCATCTTCTCTGCTGTCAGACCTGTAAACTGGAAGTACTGTTCAAGAGTGATTCCCTGAGACTGGATTCTCTGTGCGAAATCTTCAACCATCTGAGTTGTCTGTGTATCGATCATTGGCTGTGGAATCTCGTATTCTGCATTCTTAACAGCCTGCTCAACAGCCTGGTCTTCCTGATTTCTCTTTCCGTCTGCTGCTTTCTGTTCTTTAATTTTAGCCTTTACATCAGCTTTGTATTCTTCTAATGTGTCAAATTCTGAAACTTCTGCTGCAAATTCATCGTCGATCTCAGGAAGTTCTTTTGCCTTGATCTCATGAACTGTGCATTTGAATACAGCTTCTTTTCCTTTTAATTCTTCTGCATGGTAATCTTCCGGGAAAGTAACTTTTACTTCTACTTCTTTCTCAGCTTCAGCACCAACTAACTGTTCTTCGAATCCAGGGATGAATGATCCTGAACCGATTGTCAGTGGATAGTTTTCACCCTTTCCACCTTCGAATGCTTCACCGTCAACGAATCCTTCAAAGTCAAGAATCACTTCATCACCATCTGCTACCGGACGGTCTGTAACTACAACTTCTCTGGCATTCTTTTCTGCTTCTTCCTGGATCTTAGCGTCTACTTCTTTCTGTGTTACGCGTGTAGATACTTTATCTACTTCCAGTCCTTTATATTCACCGAGTTTTACTTCCGGCTTTGTTGCTACATCTGCTGTAAAGATGAATGATTTTCCTTTTTCAATCTGAACGATGTTGATCTCTGGTCTTGATACGATTTCAAGATCACACTCATCATATGCTTCTGAGTATGCCTTAGGAATCAGTGCATTTGCTGCATCATCATAGAAGATTTCTGGTCCGTACATCTTCTCGATCATCTTTCTCGGAACTTTACCTTTACGGAAACCAGGCATGCTGATCTTGCCTTTTTCTTTCAGGTAAGCAGCCTGGATTGCTTTCTCTACTTCTTCGGCAGCCACTTCAATGGTAAGCTTTGCCATATTCTTTTCTAAGTTTTCTACCTGTACACTCATTGTAACTATCTTCCTCCTTAATATATATGAAATATCATGTACATCTTCCGTCCATCGCATGACATTCGTCACGCCAGTCGCCTGCAGCCCTTTTTTAAGGGTTCCTGCCTGTCTTTCGGAAAAAAGGGCGTACTACGACTATCACAGT
>ERZ894180.1893-NODE-1893-length-11511-cov-7.717266_pt1 | contig 11511 bp, 9 predicted proteins | sample MGYA00380278_ERZ894180 | MGnify/ENA primary metagenome ERZ894180 (study PRJEB32331, sample SAMN06328450) | human gut metagenome | biome: human gut microbiome; feature: stool | host: Homo sapiens | collected 2013-02-24 ...
GGAAATCGTGGATAATGACTATGATTTATCCATCAACAAATACAAGGAAATCGAGTATGTGCCGGTGAAGTATCCGCCTACCTCTGAGATTCTGAAAGAGCTGCGGAGCTTGGAAAAAGAAATCGACCAGGGGTTGGATGAATTAGAAGCATTACTCAGAAAATAAATTACCCATTTGTAATAGCAGAAATGTTCAGAGAGGTAAGAGTAGTATGGTGGATACTTGCCGAAAACCATTATTAGAAGTATGCGATTTGCTTGATTCAAAGAGAGTCCCAGTTACAAGCAATAAAAGAATTCATGGGCCATATCCCTATTATGGAGCCAATGGTATTCAAGATTATGTCAATGATTACATATTTGATGATGATCTTGTTTTACTTGCAGAAGATGGAGGAAACTTTGGCTCAAAAGATAAACCGATAGCTTACCGCGTCTCAGGAAAATGCTGGGTAAATAATCATGCTCATGTACTTAAACCCCGGGAAGGCTTAAATGTTGATTACTTATGTTATTCTTTAATGTATTATGATACAAAACGTTTGGTAAATGGTGCGACTAGGAAAAAATTAACGCAAGCTGCGATGAAAAACATTAAAATTCCAATCTTGGCATACAATGAACAATTAAAAATCGTCAAACGTATTGCTGTGGTTAGTACTCTTATAAACAATAGGAAAAAAGAGCTGGGCTTACTTGATGAGCTTGTCAAATCCCGATTTTTAGAGCGGTTTGGAGACCCAATTATAAATCCATTTGGCTATCCAATACACAAACTTGGTGATTATATTGAAAATTTAACGTCAGGGGCGCGTGGATGGGCTCGATATTATGCTGATGATGGTAATGCTTGGTTTATAACTATAAAAAATGTTAAAAATTGTAAGATAACTGTAGACAATATGCAGACGATTAATGCACCTGATAATGCGGAGGCAAAGCGAACAAGGGTAAAAGAAGGTGACCTGTTAATTAGTATAACTGCAGATTTGGGAAGAACTGGTGTTGTGACGAAAGAAATAGCAAATAAAGGCTCATATATTAATCAGCATTTATCCTGTATCAGACTGAACCGGTATGCGCTTGAACCGTTATATGTTGCATATTTTATGGAAAGTGAAGCTGGAAAGAGGCAATTTAAGAAGGAAAATCAAAGTGCCGTAAAAGCGGGCATTAACTTTAAATCCATTCAATCTTTAAAATTGATGGTACCTCCATTGGTTAGGCAAGAAGAGTTTCTGTCATTTTATAAACAAGTCGACAAATCGAAACTGGCAGTACAAAAGAGCCTGGACGAATTGGAAATCCTAAAGAAATCCCTTATGCAGACCTATTTTGGCTGAAATGCATAAAAAAATCCACCCCGATAGTTGGTCGGAGGTGGATTTTTTGTTATTCTAAGCTAAAAAAGGCGGGATAATATGAAAGAAGAATTGATTGAAACTATTATGCAGCAGATGCTGCCGTACCTGGACAATGCACAGATGGAAAAGCTGAAGGATACACTGCATTACTGCATGCATGATGTGGAAATCGTGACAGATAGATCCAAGCTGCCTAAGCCGGTGGAGACGAATGAGAGTCTCCTTTCTAAATTCTTGGCGGCGAAACGGGTAGAAGGGTGCAGTGTGAAGACCCTGAATTATTATCAGTCGGTTCTTCTTAAGCTTTTCAGCATGGTTCCGGTATCGGTGCTTCATATGAAGACAGAGCATATTCGGTCCTATCTATCGGCCTATGCGGACAGGACAAAGTGCAGCAAATCGAATCTGGATAATATCAGGCGCATATTGTCCAGCTTTTTTACGTGGCTGGAAGAGGAGAGCTATATTTTGAAAAATCCGGTGCGTCGGATTCATAAAATCAAGGTGGATAAGACGGTGAAAGAGACCTACTCCGATGAAGCCATGGAGCGCATGAGGGATGAATGCCACTGCCTGCGGGACCTGGCGATTATTGACCTTCTCGCTTCGTCGGGCATGCGTGTGGGAGAACTGGTGCGGCTGAATCGGGAGGATATCGACTTCGATAACAGGGAATGCATCGTATTCGGTAAGGGAAGCAAGGAAAGACCGGTCTATTTCGATGCCCGCACAAAAATCCATTTGAAGAACTACCTGGATTCCCGGACCGATGATAATCCCGCCCTTTTCGTGTCTCTGCTGAAGCCCTATAACCGCCTGCAGATCAGCGGCGTGGAAATCCGGCTGCGGAGCCTGGGCCGGGAACTGGGAATTCCCAAGGTCCATCCCCATAAATTCAGGCGAACCCTGGCTACCAGGGCCATTGATAAGGGCATGCCTATCGAACAGGTGCAGCGGCTGCTGGGGCATACGCAGATAGATACCACCATGCAGTACGCCATGATTAACCAGAAGAATGTGAAGGTGTCCCACCAGAAATATATAGCCTGAAAATTTCAAATCCCGATTGTTTAGCGCGGTTATCCAGGTGGAGGTAGCTTAATGCTTTTAAGTGATATTTGCGAAATAATTATGGGACAGTCGCCTTCTTCCGATAGCTATAATGTGAAAGGACAGGGATTACCTTTTTTTCAAGGTAATGCTGATTTTGGTAAATTGTATCCTTCTGTTAGACTTTGGTGCAATTGTCCGATAAAAAAAGCAGAGGCTGGAGATTTATTGGTTTCAGTTAGGGCACCTATTGGAGCAGTGAATTTGGCTAATCAGAAATGCTGCATTGGCAGAGGATTAGCGGCATTACGCCCTTATAGAGATAAATGCGATGCGATGTACTTGTACTATTTAATAAAGGCAGGTAAAAACAAATTAAATTGGCTTGGTACGGGAAGTACTTTTAAAGCAATTACGCGGAGTAGCCTTCTTTCGTTTAATGTTCCAGATTATTGCATAGCTTTTCAAAGGAAGATTTCCGGTAAATTATGGTCAGTAGATAAGCTGATTCATCAAAGAAATGAGCAACTTAAATTATTCGATTTATTGATACAGTCCCGATTTTTAGAGCGGTTTGGAGACCCAATTATAAATCCATTTGGCTATCCAATACACAAACTTGGTGATTATATTGAAAATTTAACGTCAGGGGCGCGTGGATGGGCTCGATATTATGCTGATGATGGTAATGCTTGGTTTATAACTATAAAAAATGTTAAAAATTGTAAGATAACTGTAGACAATATGCAGACGATTAATGCACCTGATAATGCGGAGGCAAAGCGAACAAGGGTAAAAGAAGGTGACCTGTTAATTAGTATAACTGCAGATTTGGGAAGAACTGGTGTTGTGACGAAAGAAATAGCAAATAAAGGCTCATATATTAATCAGCATTTATCCTGTATCAGACTGAACCGGTATGCGCTTGAACCGTTATATGTTGCATATTTTATGGAAAGTGAAGCTGGAAAGAGGCAATTTAAGAAGGAAAATCAAAGTGCCGTAAAAGCGGGCATTAACTTTAAATCCATTCAATCTTTAAAATTGATGGTACCTCCATTGGTTAGGCAAGAAGAGTTTCTGTCATTTTATAAACAAGTCGACAAATCGAAATATCGCGATGCTATTTTTCTTTATTTATTGGAAGATATTCGCATATGTTGTAATATATAAGTAACGAATGATTCTATGGTAATTTACTATCTTTGCGGGTGATTGCTCATGGGAAACTTTGATTTCTTACGCGGGAAAAAGGAATATGAAGCGTTTGCTCCGGCGGCCATGGAGGCGGAAAGGGTCTATGCCACTTCTCCGGCCATGTGTGCCATCGGCTGCCGCAAGGCGCTGGAGCTGGCGGTGAAGTGGGTCTATGCGGCAGACAGGACCATGACACTTCCTTTTAAGGATAATCTGCAGTCCCTGATTCATGAGCCCGATTTCCGCTATGCCATGGAATATGATACGTGGAAGAAGCTGCCGCTGATTGTGAAGCTGGGGAATCTGGCGGTGCATACGGCAAGAAATATCACTGCTGCTGATGCAGTGGTGTCTCTCCGTGGGCTTTTTGAATTCATTGAATGGATTGATTACTGCTATGGCAGTAATTATAAGGAGCATTTCTTTAAGGAATCTCTCATCCCCCAGAGCAGGGTTTCGCTGGATGAAAAGCGAATTAAGGAACAGGCTGGCCTTCTCAAGGAAAAGGAAGAGGAAAACAAGAAGCTCTATGATCAGGTGCGGGCGCTGTCGGAAAAGCTGACCGCCGAGAAGGAGAAGAATAAGGAAGAGCGTCATTTCAATCCGGAAGCCATTTCTGAATTTAAGACCCGCAAAATTTATATTGATGTGGATATGAAGATGGAAGGGTGGATTTTTGACGGCCCTTCCCAGAATGTGGTGGAAGAATATGAAGTGGACGGAATGGCCGGTGTGCCCGGGCAGAAGGGGTATGTGGATTATGTACTCTTCGGCAGGAATGGCCTCCCGCTGGCGGTGGTGGAAGCTAAAAAGACAAGCCGGGATCCCAATGTGGGCAGGAAGCAGGCGGTGCTGTATGCGGACTGTCTGGAAAGACGGTTTGGCCGTCGCCCCATGATTTTCAATACCAATGGCTTTGAAACCTATTTCTGGGATGACAAGACAGGTCCGCAGCGGCAGGTAAGCGGTATTTTCAGCAGGGAGGATCTGGAAAGACTGATGGATAGGAGGATGGAAAGCCATCCTGCCTTGACGTCCATTCCTATTTCCGATGAAATCACGAACCGTGTGTATCAGAAGGAAGCTATCCGGGCTGTGTGCGCCCATATAGAGGAAGGGGGACGGAAGAATCTCCTGGTCATGGCTACGGGAACCGGAAAGACCCGTACAGCGGCCAGTCTGGTGGATGTGCTGTCCAAGGGAGGATATATTACCAATGTACTTTTCCTGGCAGACCGTACGGCGCTGGTGAAGCAGGCAAAGGATTCTTTCAGGGAGTATCTGCCCCGGATGTCTCTCTGCAATCTGTGCAGCAATAAGGACGATAAGAATGCACGGATTGTTTTCTCCACCTATCCGACGATTCTGAATTCTATTGATGATACGAAGCGGGACGATGGGAACCGGCTTTTTACGCCTGCCCATTTTGACCTGATTATCATTGATGAAAGCCATCGGAGCATTTTTAAGAAGTATAAGGCTATTTTTGACTATTTTGACGCCATACTTGTAGGATTAACCGCTACGCCGAAAACCGATGTGGATCGGAATACCTATGATTTCTTTGATATGCAGCAGGGCATCCCTACCTATGCCTATGACTACAACCAGGCAATCAGCGAAAAATATCTGGTACCCTATTATAACTATGAGGTGAAAACGAAGTTTCTGGAAGAGGGCATTACCTATGATGACCTTTCAGAAGAGGATAAGAAACGGTATGAGGATGATTTCACTGAGGATGACGGGTCTATGCCCGATTATATTCCTTCGCCGAAAATGGATAAATTTGTGTTTAACGCCAATACGGTGGATCATGTGCTTCAGGACCTGATGGAACGGGGCATTAAGACAAAGGGTGGCGAACGTCTGGGGAAAACCATTATTTTTGCTGAAAATAAAAAGCATGCAGAATTTATTATCCAGCGGTTTAATGCACTTTATCCTAAATATAAGGGTACCTTTGCACAGCGGGTAGTCTGTGGAGACAGCTATGTGGAAACGGTGATTGACGATTTCAAAAATCCGGAAAAGGATCCGGTCATTGCTGTTTCGGTGGATATGCTGGATACGGGCATAGATGTGCCGGAGTGTTTAAATCTGGTTTTCTTCAAAAAGGTGCGTTCAAAGACAAAGTTCTGGCAGATGATCGGTCGGGGAACAAGACTCTGTCCTGATTTGGAATGCGTGGATATGAGAAATGGGGAGTACAGGGGCAAGAAGTATTTCCTGATTTTTGATTACTGCGGCAACTTTGAGTATTTCCGCCAGCATATGAATTTCATAGGCGATGGGGAGACCAGGACGCTTTCAGAAAATATTTTCATCAAGAGAATCCGTCTGGTCAAGGATCTGCAGCAGGCAGCCTATGCGGACGAGAAGTACCAGGATTGGCGCCGCTCTCTTGTGGAAACTTGCCATAAGCAGGTAGTCGAGCTGAATCCATCTCTTTTCTCCGTGAAGCTACACCTCCGATATGTGGAAAAATATAAGAACAAGGCGGCGTTCCGCGCTCTCAGTGAAGGGGACTGCGGTGAACTGAATAAGGAAATAGCACCTTTGGTGTCTGATATGGAAAAGGATGAGTCGGCGAAACGCTTCGATAATCTCATGTATGGCCTCATGCTGGCCCATATGGAAGGTCTGGGGTCTTTCAGAAAGTCCAAGAAACAGCTGATTGAAACGGCAAGGCAGCTGGAGAAGAAAATCAGCATTGACGCAGTGAGAAAAAAGCTCCTCTTGATTCAAGAAGTGGAGTCGGCTTCTTTCTGGACCGATGCAGATGTACTTGACTTTGAAAAGGTGCGGGCGGAGCTCAGGAGCCTCATCCAGTTTATCCAGTTCAAATATGAACCCATCGTAGAAACGGGGCTGAAGGATTCTGTCATTTCTGAAAAAGAAGGAGATACGCTGGAGCCGGAAACCTTTGAGAACTATAAGGAAAAGGTGAATCATTATTTCCTGCAGCACGTGGATGATGTTCCGGCGGTCAGGAAATTGGTTCATAATGAGCCATTAACAGCTAAGGATTACAAGGATCTGGAGAAAATCTTTACCAGTGAATTGGGGTCAAAAGAGGATTATCAGTATTATTTCCAAAATCAGCCCTTTGGACTTACGGTCCGCCGCATTGCCAAGATGGATAAAAAGGCGGCGGAAAAGGCGTTTTCACAGTTTATCAATGACAATGCCCTGAATGATAAACAGATTGCGTTTATTCGGAATGTAATCAATTACATATCGGTCAATGGCTATATGGACAGCCCCATGACGATCTTTAATGCCCCCTTTGACAAGCCCTATGATGCCATGTCTATTTTTAGCACAGAAGATATGCGTGATCTCATACATATCATCAATACGATCAGGGATAATGCCATTCGTTATGAATAAATGGGTTTGCAAGTTTGGGGAAGTTTATTTCAGGGATGGTACTTATGAAGATGAAGAAAATTTTATTGCTGACCGCTGCTGCTTTATGCGCCGGAACCATTGCCATGGCCCGTGTGCCTAATGATGAAGGTGCCCTGGGAGGCATTGTGCCGGGAATGACCAAAGAAGAGGTGATTGCCATCTATGGTGCACCGAAAGAAGGCAAGGTGACCTGGGCAGCTGCTTGGGGGCCGCATGCAGAAGCGCAGATAATCGGCTATGGGGACTCGGTAACCATGAACTGTGTCAGAGATTCCGGCCGTCCATTCCGTGTAACTATGATCCATATTACGGCAAACAATGGGTTCTCTACACCCAGCGGCATTCATGTAGGCTCCACCAGAAGCGAAGTGATTGGTACCTATGGGGAACCGGATATTCATTACGGCGATGCACTTTACTATAAAACGGATAGCGGCGTAAACCTTGTATTCCATATGAGAAACGGCAGGGTGGCATCCATGAATCTTGGCTGGGATGCATGAGTAAAGGGAAATAATATCATATTTTGATAAATACTAAAAAGAGCCTCTCCTTCGAGGGGCTTTTTTATGCGGCTTTATAAAGGTGAACAGGAAGGTCATCAGTCAATTACATCAGAAACCGGTGAAGGTTCCTTTTAGTGTACAGCAGGCGGTTATATTCCCGTAGGAGCCTGCACCTTCGGCGCAGAGGGGCTTATGGTATCGTCGGGGCTTTGCCCCTCGGTACCAGGGTTGTGTTTGCATCGCTCAGGGGGCGTAAGGCAGCTTATAGTTTTATCATAAGAGTCGCCTTACACGAATTAAATGGCGCCCACCACTTGCCGCCGAAGGCGGCTCCTTCCCGCCGATCGATATTTAATAGCATATGTCTCATACGCGGCTTGTACCGAGATTCTTCACTTCGTTCGGAATGATAGTGAGAGCGGGAAGAGAAGCACGTAACGTTGGCTCCTTCCTCAGGAAGGAGCTGGGCGAAACCCTGAGGAACACCGAAAGATTCTGGGGTGACTGCTTAGCGGCTCCTTCCCGCTGACTGGTATTTAATACCGAATGACCCAAATGCTGCATGTACCGAGATTCTTCGCCTGCGGCTCAGAATGACAATGAGGGCGGGAAGGTAAATCCCGTAACGCTGACTTTATAAGTATTGCCCCCTAAAGGGGAAACGACTCACTACATTTTGCGCGTCGCTGGCGCTCCTTCAACTGGGGTACATATTCGCCCAGCGGGCCTGCGGACTGCTGCTGGTGGCCCTGGGGGCTTACTGGTTTTCTCAAAACTATTGACATATCGCGAATAATGGATATAATAGATGCATGGATAAGATTGAAATTTTTAAAGCGCTGTCAAATGAAACACGGCTCAGCATTATTGAGTGGTTGAAGGAACCGGAGAAAAACTTTCCACCGCAGGGAGGACATTTTGACGATGCGGTGGATCTGAAGGGCGGAGTGTGTGTTGGAAGCATCCGCGACAAGGCCGGTATATCACAGTCGACCGTATCTCATTATCTTGATATGCTGCAAAAGGCGGGTCTGCTTCTTTCCGAAAGGCATGGGAAGTGGACATATTACAGACGGAATGAAGAGATGTTGGCTGCACTGTCAGACTACTTCGGACACGAAATTTAAGTTGTGCATAAATTAGGCGGGATGAGAATCCCGTTTAATTTAAGGTCTTATATATCGACAAAACGAGATATAAAGATATATAGAAACAAGGAGGAATTTCTATGCATTTTTCATGTGGAATTGTCAGGCCGCCCTATGAGGCAGGTTCCTGTTTTTTACAAGTAACGTCAGGCTGCTCGCATAACAAGTGCCGCTTCTGTACTTTTTACAAGGAAGCACCGTTTTCTGTATCTCCTGAGAGGGAGATACGGGAGGATCTTCAGGAAATAAGAGATTCCGGATGGAAGGTAAAGCGGATTTTTCTGCAGGGAGCGGACCCGTTCCTGCTGAGCTACAGCAGACTTAAAAGAATCATGGACTTGATCAAAGAATACCTGCCCTGGGGCGTTTCCGTTGGTGGATATGGCCGGGTTGACAGCGTAAAGAACAAGTCTGTGGAGCAGCTTAAGTCACTGAAAGAAATGGGATATGACATGATCGTATTCGGAATCGAGTCGGGTGATGATGCTGTTCTCGATAAGATGAATAAGGGTTATCATGGAAGTGATATCGTAGAGCAGCTCTCCAAGCTGGATGAAGCAGGAATGCATTATTCCGTCATCTTCTTATACGGACTGGGAGGTCATGATTATGGTATGGGGCATGCCATCAAAACAGCAGAAGTGTTAAATCATCTGTCGCCTGTCAGGGTACTGGCTTCCGGGCTCTCGATCTTCCCTGATACTCCGCTTATGGAAGAAGTGAGAAGGGGTGAGTTTGTAGAAGCTACAGAGACAGAAAAGATACAGGAACTATATACCTTTGTGAAGACGCTTGAAATCCACACGCTGCTTGATGCAACGAATGTCTCCAATATGATGCCGGTATATGGATATCTTCCGGATGACAAAGAGAAGATACTGGCGATGCTCAAACAAGGTGCAGACGAACAGGGAGAAGAGCGATTGCGGATGCGAAGAGACAGCATGAGAAGCCTGTGATCAGGACAAAAATCAGAAAAGCGGTATTTAGATGAAGGCGTATTATATTTTTGACAGCTATTGTGGATGGTGCTATGGGTTTGAGACAATTCTTAAACCGTTTATTGAAGCACATCCGGAATTGGAAGTAACGGTGCTATCAGGTGGATTATTTATGGACGGACATTCGCTTTCGGCATTTCCGTATATGAGTGATACGAATAAAAGAATTGCGGATATGTTTGGAGTAGAATTCGGCAAGCCATATCTGAACCTGTTAGAGACGGGAAGTATGGTTCCTGACTCGAATGATGCCGCCATAGGATTTGGAGTTCTCAGGAGCTTCTTACCCAAAGGAGAACATGTTAATCTTGCGTCAAAGATGCATGAAGCATTCTATTTGGATGGCAAATCACTTTCTGACGTGGAGACGATTGAATCAATCGCCAAATCCTATGACCTTCCTGCAGACAAGATTGCAGAGGAATTCATCCGTATTTCTGAAGAGGGCAAGTACCATCCGGACTTTTATGAGGCAAGAAAAATAGGAGTCACATCCTTCCCGACGCTGTTTCTTGAAATAAATGGGAAGTATTATGACTTAAAAGGAAGTGCAATTACCCTCAATGATTTAGAGGAAAATATGAATATCATTAAGGAAAAGGGCGGGATCCTCAATGATGGATACAATACGCCCGTTGCCTGTAATATCGACGGTACAGGTTGTTAATAAGCTATTTGAAGAAGGGCATTATGAAACTGACGAAAATCTTTGAACCGATCACGATCAACAAGACGGAGTTTAAAAACGGCTCAATGCAAAACCTTGTGGGATTTTGGATTCCGCACATACGATGCACGGCTTAAATCGGGATTTTCAAGTAAAGTGTGTATTTAAATTTTACATAGTTGCCTGATATTTGCTGACCATCGCCCCGATTCGATCTTCAATAACCAATTGATTCATGACCATAGCCCAGTTGCGAATTGAGTGACCGTGCCACTTTTTGTACAACTCCTTGATCCGGAGGTAAAAGACCTTGAAAACAGCCGTCTCACTGCTGAACGAGCTTTTTTGGTAACTTTTCGGAAGCTGGAGTTGACGCTCTCAATGGCGCTGGTGGTGTACATGACTCGCCGAACCTCGCTACCATAGTTGAACAGCTGCTCAACGTGCCGGAAATTGTCTTTCTATACGCGCACGGCACCAGGGTATTTGCTCCACGCCTCGCAGAAACGCTCGAATTCGACCGAGGCCGCTGAAAAAGCTGTGATTCTCTGAGGAGGAGTTATCCACAGGCAGAAAAAAGCGCATCAGTTGATGAATATTCTCATCTTCTGATGCGCTTTTTGTTTTTGATGTTCTAAAAGGGGCGAAATAGGAGGCCTTTCAGCCCCCAGTGCGATGATCCTTTTCAGATTTGTAACGAATATCGTCGTCGCGCCTTGCAACTGCATGCCAACGAGGCCCGAGGACGACGCGACGTCGTACCCGTGCCTGTGCTTGAGCTCGCTGTTTTTCGCTTCGATCTTGTATCGTGTCCGCGCAAGTTCTTTGAAGGATTCTGTTTCTTGGAACTCTGCCTGTTTTTTGTGAAGCCCGCTCTTGATCGTGACGTTGTACGTCTTGCTTTTCGCACCATCTTTATAGCATCCTTTTCAAATCCCCTTTCCCTGTGATACAATAAAACCCGCAAACGGCGATGGAGTTCGCCGGGCGTAGGCCGAATGCTCTTTGAGCTGATGACTCCTGTCCCCTGGAATCGGATTCTTTTGAGAATCTCCCAAGGGGGCAGGAGATTTTTTTATGGAGGCATGATGATGAACTATGTATATCCTTTGCTGGTGGCTGCCGGCGGGGCTCTGGGCGCCCTGTGCCGGTATATGACTACCC
>ERZ894180.1899-NODE-1899-length-11479-cov-8.379114_pt1 | contig 11479 bp, 8 predicted proteins | sample MGYA00380278_ERZ894180 | MGnify/ENA primary metagenome ERZ894180 (study PRJEB32331, sample SAMN06328450) | human gut metagenome | biome: human gut microbiome; feature: stool | host: Homo sapiens | collected 2013-02-24 ...
CCTGCTTTCTACGGCCAGGGAAGCGGCCCTTACACCAACATTCGGCACGCGATCGTCAATCAATGGGGCTATATAAATCAGCGCATACGCATGTCCGATTCAATGCTTCGACGCTCCCTTCGCCTGCCGGGCGGACTGATTGAGTACGGCCCCCAAGTCGTTTTTCGACAGTTTGATTTACAGACTACCGTTTGACGAAAAGAGTTAGACCGATGCCCTCTACAAAAGTACCGGGGAGTACTATTACTTCAAACATTCACTGGCTGGTGCATGACGTTTTTCGTAGACACGGGTTCCTTCCTGCCGAGGGGATCAGGACTCGTGTTTGTATCGGCAACGAGTACGGAGTCGCGTACTCATTACCGCTAGATGGTTTAAGCATTGAAGTGGAAATAAAGCTCGGGGTTGATCCGATTTGGTTGTAAGGGGATTTGCGTGATGAAAACTCAGATATTGGTATTTAATAAATCAAATTGCGGTTTTACGGAAACAAGTGACTTGACGATAAGGGAATTCGGTAAAGCAATCGCGTTCGATGCGTTCGAACTTACGGTCATTGACTTGCAGGATAGATATTTATGGAAAAGCGATTTCTCGAACGATAAGATTCTGCAAGATCATGCAGACATTTCCTCTATCCGACAAATGATGCTGCAGTCAAATAGTGCTAAATGCATTGTTGTGCTCCCTCAAAACTACTTGTATTCCTGTTCTTATGGATATAATTCAGAGACTCATAAGATGGGATACAAGAATAAGAAGCCTCTAAAGGATTTTATTAAAGATTTTGCAGTCTCTCCGATAGGCGAGCTGTTTTCCTTCTCACTTCGTATTTGTTTTGGAAAGTCGATAACTCTTGTTTCTAATAAAGAGCTTCACTCTGATTTTTCTTTCAGCATGCCAATTACCTCTCCCCTCAAGCCGCTATTAACTTCGAACGCTTCTACGATCTCAACGGTACAGATATCTGAGACCCTTGCAGCTACAACTCTTGAGATTAACAACAATGAGGATTTATCGGCGGTTATTGATGCTATTTTCCCGTCTGCAGTTCAGCGCGCTCGCATGCCTGTTTGGCTTGATGAGGTTAACTATCATGATGAAGCGGCGCAAAGGGCGCGAATAAGAGAGATAAACGAAGAAATGGATCTTCTGGATAAGGAAAAGAAAGAGATCGAGGGTGTCCTCTCTGATTATCAAGATATTAAATCAGTCCTTTGCTCCAAGGATTTTGAACTTGAAAATATGACTCGCCATCTTTTGGCAAAGATCGTTGAGGTAGATGAGGACTTTGAAGACTGCAAGGAAGAGGATTTTAGGTTCTCATACAATGACACTCTCTATTTAATTGAAATTAAAGGCAGTAAAGGCGGGTTGAAGCGGCAGCATGTTTCGAAGACATATGATCATGTCCAGATAAAAGCGGACGCGATGGAAGACGAAGGCAACACATGCAAGCTAAAAGGTGTCCTTATCTTTGCCTCACAGATCGAATTAAAACCTGAAGAGCGAGATCCTTTCCCTGAATCCCAGATTACCATTGCCCGTAAAAACGACATTGCAGTTCTTTCGACTGAGACGTTGCTTCGTTGCTATGAAGCCTATATAGAGAAACGTTTGACTTCGGCTTCTTTTAAGGAGACCTTGCGTCAAACGTCTGGCCTTGTAAGTTTGGATTTGTTTGGCTTGGATGTTTAGCCTCTTAACTGAAGCCGGAATAGAACGCGGCCTTACGAGCAGAGATGTCCTTGTGACGGCCTTTGATCGAGTAATAACGAACATCTGTCGGTGTCCGCTTGGCACAACACGGGGCGTGCTAGATTGTTGGAAGCCATAAACCCTATTGATTGGGAGGCTGCATGAGGATCTCTAAACTGAGGATTGAGAACTATCGGAATCTCGATGGCCTAGCGATTAGTTTTGACGAGGACGTGACCTGTATTGTCGGCGAAAACAACCTCGGCAAAACGAATGTGCTCGACTTGCTCAATACAATCTTCAATCAAGCGATGATTAGCGAAGAGGATTTCGCTAACATTGAAAAGCGCTCAGGGGCTCTAGTTACTTTAAAGTTGGACGAGGACGAGATCGGAATAACGGGGCTCGACATCGATCCTATGACCGGAAACACTATTACCATCTGCGCTTTTGCTGACGACCCGGATTCTCGAATTGAATTTAAGTTCGAAGGGAGCGGAGAAAGTATTTCACCCTCTCTGATGCGATCCGTTCACATGTTCAGATACTCTACTGCATCCTTTAATAGGGGAGACTTGGCGTTTGATGGTACCCGAGGTGCCGGCAAAGTTCTCTCCAAACGAATCGCGCTTTACCTGGATAAGGAGGGCAAAAAGGTCTCTGACTTTCTGGATGGGGGTGAGCTCGATGGTCTGGTTGCTGATCTCGGCGCAATCGTTAGTAACGTTCCCATCCTGTCATCATATGGTGTGAAGACGGGCGTTGATTCATCGGATGGCGGAACGCTCGGAAGTTTGGTTACCTTGCTTGACAAGAGGGGCGTTCATTTTAATAAGGCAGGGGTAGGCTTGCAGTACCTTGCCATTGCCTCGCTCTCGATAATCGAGAGCATTATGCGTCTTTCGCCTAAACGCCTTCAAGAGAGCCTCTGCACGGATGACGACGGCAAGTGCGTGCTGCACGCTGTGCTGGCTTATGACGAACCCGAAGCTCATCTTCATCCGTATATGCAAAGACGGCTCTCGAAGAGCTTGCATAGGATTTGCGATGGGAGGGACGACGGATTCAATGCTCTTCTAAAGGATTATTTCGGGATTGATTCAATCAAAGCTCAGCTAATCATGGTGACGCATTCGCCAAACATTCTGGCTCGCGGCTATAAGAACATTGTGCGATTCGGGCAGGGTGAAGATTCGCCGAAGGTCGTGTGCGGTAGGGATATTGACCTGTCCGACAAGTTTGAAAAGCATCTTATGTTGAATTTTGAGTCAGTACGTGAGGCTTTTTTCGCTCGGTCTGTTTTGGCTTTTGAGGGGCAGACGGAGTCCGGTGCCATTCCGGTGTTCGCCCGCAACCTTGGGATGGATCTGGATGATTATGGAGTTGTGCCAATCAGGGCTGGCGGGAAAAAGAACGTTGAGCCACTCTGTGAACTTCTGGGCAAGTTCGAGATTCCAAATTATTCCATTGTCGACAGGGATGATGAGCTGCAAGAAACTTCTGGAGATCATATAACGACAACCGGACGGGATTTTGAAGCTGAGGTTGTTGACGCATTCTTCGCTAGCGATAACCAGGGTGCGTTTATTGCGCTTCTTGAGTCAATTGACCCTTTTCAGAGGGGAACTAGCATCAAGGGGAATTGCAGAGCTCTGAAAAACGCCCGAACCGTCTACGGCGTTTGCTTGTCGGGCGCTGAGTACGATTTCCGGGGGCCGGAGTTTGACGGGCAATTCGCCGGCAAGCCTGAATCGCGTGCGCTTATGTATGCATGGCTTTCATCGAACAAGGGCGTCGCGTCTGGCGTTGCCCTCGCGGAGGCTCTTGGTGCCGAAGGCGTTCCCGACTGTTACAAAAGTATTATTCGCAAGGCCGTGGGGCTTGAATGCTGATGAGCCAGACTGACTTGCTGGATAGCGTTGGGGCCGCGATTGAGGCACGCTGTGGTGTAGATGCGTCGCAGCGCTCCGCGATTTTTTCACCATCGAAGAGAGTGTTCGTGGAGGCGCCGGCAGGCTACGGGAAGACCATGGTGATGACTGGGCGGGCTTGCTGGCTGCTGGCATCCGGCGAAGTCCGGCCGCCAAAAAAGATTTTGGCCCTGACCTTCAGTGTCGCCGCTGCGCGGAGAATGCGAGCGGATTTGGGCGCCACTATGTCGGCACTTCCGGGTTCCGTGACCAAGCGTTTTGAGGACAGCGTCATGGCGACCAATTTCCACGGCTTTGCTTGGGCCCTGCTGCGCAGGTACTGGAGATCGCTCTCGCTCCCAGTGAACGTTGACGAGCTTTCTATGGTCGATGATAACCACGCCGTTGACGAGCTGGTTTCGCGAGGCGGTAAGCTTTTCTGGGATGAAAAGAATGTTTTCAGCAGCTTCCTCCGCTCCATGAGAAACGGTCAAGTCGAAGACTTGAGACGCCGCATACGCCCTTTTAATAGGATCATTAAAGATAGATTCGCATCGAGCGGCCTCTTGCCATATTCAGGAATGATTTCCCTTGCAATTGAATTGCTTGCCGATTTCTCAAAGTTGAGGTCCTACCTGTCGACGGCGTTTCCTGTCGTACTCGTCGACGAAGCGCAGGACACAAATGCCCTGTGCTACATCTTTTTAAAAGGTCTGCTTTCCGATGAATCAGGAATCTGCATGTTCGGCGATCCTATTCAGCGTGTCTATGGTTTTATTGGCGCAATGGAAGGCTTAAAGACAAAGGCCACTACCGACCTGTGTCTATCGCAGCTGGAGCTCGAACATAATCATAGGTTTTCTGGGGGATCTATTGTCGGGGAGCTCGGTGCTGCGATTCGCTCCAACATGAAGGGTGTCATTGCCGGCGGTGCGCCCCGACTTCCCATATTTGTTGGCGCGGCGCAGCAAGATGAAGCGACTGCCATCGTTTCGAAGGTCGCCACTCTCGCTCAAGGAGGTAGTGGTAGGATTGTGATTCTTGTTCGTAAGCGCGGTGCCCTGGCCAATCTCATCACTGACGAGCTGACTAAAGAGGAGATGCCATACTTCAACGGGCTTTTCTCGGATACAGATCCAGAGTTCGTTGAATTCAATACATTTGCTTTATCCAGGATTACCGATGCAGCGTCTGGAGAAAAAGGCGTCAGCCGGTCTGCAGCGGACAAAATAATCGGCTCCATCTCTGATGAACCGCTGACTGACTCCAGGAGAATAATGTATGGGCGGTCCTATGCCATGCTTCTTGGAGCGCTGCGGAAACACCTCAAAAATGACTGCGTCTCGATGGACCCTTCGGAGCGCTTCGACTATATCGTAAGTATCTTTTCCGAGGGCTCCCTGCGGCGTTTCTCCGATTACCTTGATGTGGGCATCTCCATGATGACCGTTCACTCCGCTAAGGGGCTCGAGTGGGACACCGTTTTCATTCCGGGCGTTACGCGTTTCGATTGGCCTGGAGCGATTTGCTCTCGGTGTGAAAGTGCTGGTATGTGCTCGCGTTCTGCGCATGGATGCCGGATCGTGGATGCGAAGAAAAAGCCAGAAGGGCTTATTGAGAAAATGGGCACGCTGTACGTCGGCGTCACGCGCCCGCAAAGCGGTACATGTCTCCGCTTCTATGCAGCGCAGGACAAATTACGGGAACTATCAGGTTGGTTGCCCCTCTTGCCTAACGTCTCTTCCGGGCATTGAGGCTGTAAACTGGACGGTCATGGATGGGGAGGGGTGATTTGTGACGGTATGGAGCGTGTTTGGTATTGGCGCGAGGTCCGGTTGCAGCTCTCACTGTGGTTTCATGGAGTGTGCCCAGGCTGTTCTTTAACTAGAACGGCTTGGGCACTAGTGTCTTGGTAGGATGCGGTGTTTGTTAAATTGGGCACTGTTGAATATTGCGAAACGGTTGCGCGGCATTACCGATCATTTGGCACCGTGGGTTTAGTAAACTGCTATAAAAGCAGTTTGAAGTGGGGTTCTCATGATCCGAGTTCGAAAGTTGAAGTTATCGAATCATCCGGTATTGGGTAATCTGGAGTTGGACTTTACCGACTCCTCAAATAAAGCCGTTGATACTGTCATCATCGCTGGAAATAACGGCATTGGTAAAAGCAGCTTAGTCGAGCTGCTCTATCAAATCATGGCTCATAAGTATCACGACATGCCATGTTATGTTGATTCGATCGAAGTAGACTTTGACTCCATAATACGAACATACGAGTTTTATGCCAAGGATATTAAGGGGCACGACTATCTCTATGTCAAAGATGGCTTAGGCCTCGATAATTGGGTGGGTTCTGATGAATTTGCCGAGATTTTTCCCACTTCCGCTATCTTTTCTGATGTCGATATTAATTTTAAGTCTGATCAAATAACTAGTGTAACAAGTCGAAATATTGATGAATCTGTTGAGAGTATTCGCTCGTCAAGTGATCTGCCCACTGAAATTAATCAACTTATTATTGATATTCAGGCTCTTGATGATGCTGATGTCGCTAGGGTTGCTAGGAACAATATGGAAACTGGGCTCTCGCGACTTCAAGTCCCTCAAAGGATGCCTAGGTTCACCAAAGCTTTTGATCTGATGTTTGACGACTTGAATTACGACCGTGTTGATAATCGCAACGGCCATAAAGAAATTCTCTTTAAAAAGAATGGCCATGACGTCCGTGTTGATCAACTGAGTTCTGGTGAAAAGCAGATTGTCTATCGTGGGTGCTTTATGCTGAAGGACTCGCATGCGCTCAGAGGTTCGTTTGTATTTATTGACGAGCCTGAAATTAGCCTTCATCCTTCATGGCAGGAGAAGATTCTTCACTTTTATAAATCGTTGTTTCAGGACGAAGACGGGAACCAAACTTCTCAAATTTTCTGTGTAACCCACTCGCCCTTTATTATTCATGATGAAAAAAGATACAACGACAAAGTAATTGTATTGGCCAGGAATGAATCTGGCGATGTGGTCGCACAGGCTAATCCAGAGTTTTACGGTCCTGGTACGGTTCAAGCGGTGAAGGATGCTTTTTCGGTTTCGTGGTTTGTGAACGAAGCCCCCACTGTTTATCTAGAGGGGCCTACCGATGAGCAGTATTTCAATAAAGCACTTTCTTTTGCCCATATTAATAACCACTTGCGATTTAAATGGATAGGAAAGAAGAGCTCTGATGGATCATGTGAATTCACGGGCGCACCATCGCTTAATAAAGCTGCCGATTATTTGGATGCTAATCCTCCATCGGTCTTTACTGCTTTCCTGTACGATTGCGATCAAAAGATTGCTGAGTGCTTAAGTAATAATGTGTTGCGAACGAAAATGGAAACTTACAAATCCAGAAAGCACTTCTTGAAGGGTATTGAAAATGCCCTGGTGCTGGATGACGATTTCGATACGTCGGCTTTTTATCAGGAAAAGCAAACCTTTGGAGATTATGGCGATAAAAAGGTAATCTCCGAATTTCAAAAGCAAGCTTTTTGTGACCATATTTGCTCTCTGCCAGAAGGGGAGCTCAAACCTATTTTGACGCATCTAATTGATGCCATTGAGCGTATTGATAAGCAAATCACGATTGCTAAAGAGCAGAAATAACTACAGACATTACATCGCGCACCGAACGCTTAATGTAATTCACGTATGCACCGCATTAGCGATGAATTTAGGGTACTATACCAATAGTGATACAGTCGTCGTGGACTCTAAGTGAGGCGATGACAAAGAAGGGTCGTTGTTCGGAGGCTTCCGGCAACGGCCCTTTGATTTTAGGAGCTTGCTTTGGCAAAGGAATTTAAGACTTTCGCTCAACTTATTGAACTCCTAGAGAGCCGTGGGGTGGCGACTGATGCTTCTACGACAGATTGCCTGAGGCGTGAGAGTTATTATGCGGTCATAAACGGCTACAAAGCTCCGTTTCTTGATAAAAACGCTGGGCAGTCTTCGTCAAGTGATGTTTATAGGGAAGGCACTTCATTTAAGAACATTTACGATTTATTTTTGTTTGACAGGGAGCTTAGGCAACTTACTTTTTCATATCTCGCGAGGGCTGAAGCTGTGCTCAAGAACGCGGTCGTGTATTCGTTTTGCGATCAATATCGTGCTGCTGACGCCTATCTGAATCGGGCTAATTATGTCGATCCTAACGATATGCTTGTGCCCAAGGCATTTCGAGGTGATAAAAGGAAACAGCATTCGAAGAGGCTTGCTGACCTGATAAAAATTCTGAATGGCAAGGTGGCAGATGAACAGCGCATGCGTCCCTTCGTGAAGCATTATTTAAATAAATACGGTGCAGTGCCCTTGTGGGTTCTTCAGAATGATCTGACATTTGGCAATATCTCACATTTCTATCAGCTTCAAAAACGCGGTGTGCAAAATGCTGCCTGCAAGTTGGTCAGCCAAACGTCAAATAGAAAACAAAGGCTCGAGCCGATAGTGATGCTTCGCGTCATTCAAGTTCTTTCTGGCTTTAGGAATATTTGCGCGCATGACGAGCGGCTCTATTGTGCGGTCGTAAGAGGGGCAAGGTTTTCCGATATGTACTCCCTGCTCTGCCGTGTCCTGCCTGACGACGAGACGAAAGCAATGCTTGATGAATTAGGTGAGCTTGTTGGATCTTATCGTGGGCTAATTGCACAAGATGTTTTATACAGCGTGTTTAAAGAGATGAACATCAGGGTGTAGAGAAAGCTTCAATAACGCCGATTGCAATTGGACCGCCGCATCCACGGTGTTTGTTCTGCTGGGAATAGCGATTCTCGGCGCTGTGCATCTCTGCGAGATGGTGTAGCATACCTAGCTATCATACAAAAGCTCTGTGGGAGCTTTAAGGGTGACGCTTTCGACAAGAGAGTGTTGCCCTTTTTTCATGCGTTTAATGTCTGATATGATGGCTAGGCGCCATTCCGGCAATGGAATGGCCGAACATAGGCGGTTTGGCACTTTATGCCTGTTGTCATTGGTGTAGCAAGTACTTGATTTAGCCTGCTTAAAGCCTATAATCAAAGAAAAACTCTGAAATATCTTTTCAAAACAATGAAAGGAATGTTGAGGAAGATGCTTTGCCAGTTCACCTTCAGGAACTATAGATCCTATCGCGACGAGGCCGAGCTTTCCATGCAAGCAACGCCGATGAGGGAGTTTGAGCGCTCCCTTATCGCGTGCCCCGACGGGCAGAGTTTCCTTCCGGTGGCCGCGGTGTACGGACCCAACGCTGGCGGTAAGTCTAACCTGCTCGAGGCTCTTGATTACGTTCGTTCGGCGGTGGCCAGACCGGTCAGGTTGCTGTCTGCCCGCGATGGTGGATTTGATGAGGAATGTCCCTCGGTGCCTCGTTGTTCGGCGTTCGAGTTTGATGACGTTTCTGTTTCTGAACCTACTGAGTTCGAGCTCTATTACCGCGCAGGCAATCATGAGTACCGCTACGTCCTGTCCGTGCATTCAGATGAAATTGTGAATGAGGGCCTATGGCGACGCAAGCTAGGGGCGTCACGTTCGGCGATGCTGTTCGAGCGCGAGGGCGTTGAGATTAAACTTGGCCCCACTCTACGTAAACTCGCGACAGCCGCGACTTTTAATCCGAGGCTCCCGTACCTGTCATTTCTCTGTATTAACTTTAATGTGCCGGTAGTCGAGGAGGCTACCAGCTGGTTTCTTAACGGGGTGTTTTTGAACTATAACTGCTCGTTTTTGGAACGGGCGCTTGAACAGATACTCGATGAGGCCGACTCGCCTGAGATCACGCGTTTTCTGCGCGCCGTTGACGTGCGCATCGATGGCTTCAGGGTGGAGGAGACCTCAGAGGGCCGTAATCGACGCGTATTCGTGGGGCATAACGTGGGTGGCAAGCGCTATGAGCTGCGTTTGTCCGAGGAGTCGGCCGGCACTCAGAAACTCTTGGGGCTGGCAGCTTTTTTGCTGATGGCTTTCGATCGCGGCGCTACCGTTGTGGTAGACGAGCTCGATGCCAAGCTGCACCCGAAGCTTCTTCGCTACGTCATTCTGCTGTTCAAGGACCCTGCGGTCAACAAGAATGGTGCACAGCTCATTTTCTCGTCCCAGGACGTGTCCACCATGCGAAACGATGTATTTCGCCGCGACGAGATTTGGTTTGCCGCACGCAGCGAGGGAGAGGCGAGCCAGCTTTGGTCGCTCGTCGACATCCGCGAGGCAAACGGCAATCTGGTTAGTAAGAATGCGGCTTTCGATAAGCAATACCTGTCCGGTCGCTACGGCGCCGACCCATACCTAACCCGCATTGAGGAGTGGGATTAGCATGGCAGCGAAGAAGTCGAAGGGCTGGCGTAGTGGCAAACGTGAGGTTCGCCCGCGCATGGTGCAGATGACGCGCCACCTCGTGGTGACCGAGGGTAAGGAGACTGAGCCTCGCTACTTTGAGGGTGTGCGTGCCGCTTTGTGTGCGGCAGACGAACGCAAGGTTGCCGTTATCGTTAAGGGAACGGGCAAACATACGCTCGACCTGCTCGACTTCGCCGTCGAACACTGCCTCTATGCGCCCGAGACGTTCGACCACGTGTGGCTCGTGTATGACAAGGATGACTTCCCTGCGTCCGACTTCGACGCGATGGAACGTAAGTGCAACGAGCTCTCTGATGGTTCGAGGACCTTCCACGCGTTGTGGTCCAACCCCTGTTTCGAGCTGTGGCCGCTTCTGCACTTTCGCTACACGACCGCGCATATGTCCGCGTCCGACTGCCAGCATGCCCTCGCGCAGGAGATGTCGAAGAACTTGGGCATCGAGTACCGCAAGAACCTTGACGGGATGTTTGGGGCAGTGGATGATAGGCGAGGCGAAGCATTGCAGCGTGCTGGGCGCCTCGTCGCGTACCATAGGGAACTGGGTAACATTAAGCCATCTGCGCAAAACCCTTCAACTAAGGTTGGCGAGATATTCGATGTGATCGGGCCGTATCTGGTTTGACGGTCAAGTTCGATCGGGCTTGATAGGACTGGAGATTCATGAAAGATGTTGTTTCGGGCTGCCTGCCGTCTTTAACTGGATTGACCTTTTGGGACCCGAATAAGATGCTGTCGTGAATTGGCGGCATTGACGTAGTCAGCCTACGGGTCTGCGTCCTGCGGGGGGCGGCTTTTCTTTTGAATTGCCGCCCCTTTTCATCATTTGTATGGATGTAAGATTCGGCCTGTCAAAATTTACATCTCAATAAAGAAAAGGCGAAATTGCGTGCGATTTTCTGCTCGTATGTAACTTTACTGACGTGTTGTTGCTCAGTCTTAATTCGCTGTGGTTGCCGGTAAGGGATTGACCGCAATTGGGCTTTTCCCTATCCGCTCCGTCGCGAGTTCTACATCGAGTGCATCTGCAACATGATGCGCCCGTGGGCCATCGTGGAATACGAGCGCGAACCGTGGGTGATGGATGAGGGCACCGTGCGCATTACGTTTGACATGAACGTGCGCGCGGCGGTGGATCGCTGGCGTTTGCTCAACCTGGGCGGTTGAAATGATCCGCTGAGACCTTTCCGGTCGAATATTATTCGGGCGAGGGTTGGGTATCATGGTGAAAGCGATTTCAATGACAGGGGTACTCGTGGTAAAGATGAAGGATGTGGCCGAGCTGGCCGGCGTTTCGAGCGCCGCCGTCTCGCGCTACCTCAACGGTGGCTACATATCGACGGACAAGGCCGAGCGCATTAAGCAGGCGATTGAGCTGACTGGATACGTGCGGTCCAGCCAGGCTCGTGCACTGCGCACCGGCTCCACCAAGCTCATCGGCGTCATCGTGCCCAAGATCAACTCGGAATCCGTGAGCCGCATTACCGCTGGCATTGGCCAGGTGCTCG
>ERZ894180.1900-NODE-1900-length-11472-cov-11.857581_pt1 | contig 11472 bp, 10 predicted proteins | sample MGYA00380278_ERZ894180 | MGnify/ENA primary metagenome ERZ894180 (study PRJEB32331, sample SAMN06328450) | human gut metagenome | biome: human gut microbiome; feature: stool | host: Homo sapiens | collected 2013-02-24 ...
ACTCAAAATCCGTTGGGCTAATAACCCGTGCGGGTTCGACCCCCGCCACCGGCACCACCCTTTAAAGGCTCGCAAACCCTTGATATGACTGGGTTTGCGGGCTTTTCTTTATGCTTTGAGCTCTTATGTACTGTCCCTTCCATATCATCAGATTTGCCGTTTGCAGGCTGATTTCAGGAGGGACATTGGAGGGACATAAGGCATCATGCGGAGGGATATACGCCCAAAATCGCATTGGCTGACGCAACCTTTGAAGTGAAATTCAAGTGAGTGTAAATGTTTGAGGTGGTCGAAATGTCGCTGTGACCCAACCACTCCTGAATTTCTTTCAGGCTTACACCGTTTGCGTACAACAGGCTTGCACAGCTATGCCGCAGATCATGAAAGCGAATCTTCCGCATACCGTTCTTTTGCAGAATCAGCGGAAAATGCTGTGTGAGATATCCGGGCTTCACAAGTTCACCGATCTCGTTGACATAGATATAACCGGTGTATTTTTTGCAATAGGAACGCCCGCATAGTTTTTGATTCAACTCCTGCTGTGCTTTCAGACGGTGCAGCAATTCTTCAAACGGCGGGACAAGCGGCAGACTGCGGTAGCTGGATTTCGTCTTTGTCCGATCCTTTTGGATGATTTTGCTTTTGCCATCTATGGTCGCCTGCGTGACGGTATGCCGGATAGTAATGGTTTTCTTTTTGAAGTCGATCGCGTCCCACTTCAAGCCAACCGCTTCACTTCGGCGCAGTCCGTAAAATGCGCCGAGGATAACGCCAAGCTCTATGGGGTCGCCTTTGACGATCTCAAAAAGGCGGTTTAGTTCATCTTCTTCGTAAACGCTGCCGACAAACTTTTCTTTTTTCGGTCGCTCAATGCGATCCGCAGGGTTCGTATCAATCAAACCGAGCTTGAAAGCGTGCTGTAAGGCTTTACGGATATTGGCATGACGATGTATGACCGTGTTTGCGGAAACACCTCGCACCGTCAATTCGTAGGTGTAATAATCCTGTATGTGTTTTGGTGTCACCTCGCACAGCGCCAGTCCGGGATGGTGTTCTTCAAAGTACGGAATGATCTTGTTTTTGATCCCCATTGCATACGCCCCGTAGGTGGTTTCCTCCACATTCTTTTTCGTCATTTCCAGCCAGTCAAGCAGAAATGCAGTGAAAAGGATCGTGCCCGCAGGGGCTTTGCCTGTGCTTCGTTCGATCGCTCTTGCCTCTAATTCGGCTTCTTTTGCGGCACGAGCTTCGGAAAGCATTTTTTCGGCACGCTTTTTGTTTCCCTTTACGGTTAGACCCGTGGATTTCGACGGCGTGTGCCGTTTGCCGTATTCGTCCACATAATTCAGTACCATATGATAGTACCCGTTTTTTTCTCGCAGATGTCCTGCTACCATAATAAAACCTCCTTTGAGTGGTACAGCGTAGATTCATCTGCCATTGACATTCATATTGTAGCAGAAAGAACCTCGTAGGCCAAATGTGCAAACGAGGTTTTACGCATTAGATTTATCTATCAATTCCAAGTATTCCAGAATGTTGAGCTTCGGGATTCGATAATGACGGCCGACGATAAAGCTCTTGATTTCGCCGGATTTCAAAAGCCGATATGCCGTTTTATCGCAGATGCCGCCGAGCATTTCACACATCTGCTCGACATTGACTACATCGGGATATTCGGTGAACAACAATTTATAGGCTACCTGAGATTCCATAGGTAGTCCTCCTTACCGTTTCTTCGGAATCAGCTCATAGTCGTATCCCTTCCGCTGATTGCAGTAGGTGCAGGTATCCTTTTCGATCTGCTGCGGCTCGATCCTGCGCAAAGAATAAGCACCCGTGCCGCAGAAGTTATCGGCGCAGGTGCTGCAAAGGCAGAGGATCAGTTTTTTCGGGACGCTTTCGATCAGACCGATGCTGACCGCCAGCGCATGGTTGATGCCGCAAATGTGCTTTTCGGACAGATGCCCGATGAAGTTGCCCAAGCGTCGCTTATCGACGGTGCGCAGCTGTTCCAGCAGGACGATGGAGGGCAGCTCCAAGCCGTCCTCGGCGTCGATGTAGTAGTGGGTGGGAAGTTTGGCTTTCACGCCGGTTTTGCTCGTAATGGAAGCGATAATGACCGTGGGGCTGTGTTTGTTCCCGACATTGTTCTGAATGATCACGACGGGGCGATAGCCCTCCTGCTCGGAGCCGATACCCCGGCCCAGATCGGCGTAATACATATCGCCGCGCAAATATGTGTGGTTCATTCTGTGATGACCTCCTTTGTGTATTTAGGCGTTTCCGCCTATGTAGAGGTCAAGCGGCAGAACAGAATTGAGGTCGGTGAGAGATAAAACATTCTCCGTTTCGTCTGACCCGTTCCGCCGCTTGACCGTAGTATTTTAAAGAAAATCTATTTGTCCTCGACGCCCCGATTTTCTATTGGGAAGTCATCAAGCGGCCGATGGCTGTCGGCTCCACGGGGATTTCACCCTCACGAGGTTCTCTCGCAACCGCCCCCATTGCCTGCGACGGCTTCACGGTCGAAATGCCGCTTATCACGCTCGGACTGTGGCTGGACGGGAGTATCGTTAGCCCTATTGCCGGTCGTCGCCGGGGCGGGAGCCACCCGCCCGTGATAGCCGACTGTTTCTCGCTCCCTGCAATGCAGATCGTGGCGCGGCCGCTAATGTGGCTCATGCTTTCGCAATGGCAATAGGAATGTGCTTGATGAATGGGTATTCGGTTGTCAAGGATCACACCCGTTTGCCAAAAAGGAAAACAGGCAGAGAGTTTTCGTACCTCTCCACCTGTTTCCTCACTTAAAGGCTATTTTTCAACCGCCTATTTCAAAAAATTTTTCAATCTTTTTTCGGCGGCCGCAACCGATTTTGCAACGGCCTGAAAAGTGCATCCCTCCATTTCTGCGATCTGCTCATAGGTCAGGCCTTGAAAGTAGTAGAGGATCAGCCTCCGTTTTTGTATTTCGGGCAGTTCGGAGATCGCCCTATGTAACTGCGCATATTCTATGCTCTGCAAGGTACTTTCTTCGACCGTCGCCGGACGATGCACGGCCCGGTCATACAACGATGCCTCCGTGAGCTCCGATTGTTCATAGTGGCGATCCACTTCGTTCAGATAGGAGAGATCGTCCAACTCAAAGGAATCAAACAGCGTAAACACGGCAGCACTGATCTCGAAATGATGCCGATTGCCTTGTCCGTCCGAAAAGGTCAGCCAGTGGCGGCCGTCCTCAGTCGTGCCGATGGTATAGGGATTATATTTGTCCTTTCTTCGTTTCGGATGGTGTCCATCCATAGCGTTATCCTCCGTTTCGATTTGAATTTTTGAATGATCCAAATCGGACGGAGGGCTGCGGCAGCCTACGCTGCCACGCAAAAGGCACAGATATAGCAAAACGCACCTGCAAAGCGGCAGAAGCCGCAAAGCAAGTGCGTTTAATTCATTATTATAATGACCGTGCAGTTCAGCATCAAGGAATGAGTAGAAATCAAGTTGAATAATTGATGCAAGCGATGGATCAAGCGCCCGATGCTTTTGTCATGCTTTCAGGATAATCCTCATTGTCCGGTCACAGCAGCGAAAGCATCTATCAAATCGGCATCATGTTTTTGCTATACACCGCAAGGTGACAACCATTTTACGGATTTCCGTAGCCATATCCTTGAAGACATAAGACTTCAAGTCACCAAAATGGGCTCTAAACTGCAAGCGAATCTTTTGGTATATGGCACTGTCGGTCATTTTCCTTGTGCAAATAGGTGATGCAACGGATCAGTGAATCAACTTACCGTCTTTCATCTTTAGTAGCACATCGGCTACCTCTGCTACTGCGGGATCGTGGGTGACAATGATAACACAGCGATTTCCCTCATGGGCCAGCCCTTGCAGAATACCAACAATGTTTCGGCTGTTTTCACTGTCCAAATTGCCGGTAGGTTCGTCTGCCAGAATAAGCTCACTGCCTGAGGTTAGCGCGCGGGCGATAGCCACTCGCTGCTGCTCTCCTCCGGAGAGCATATTGGGAAACCGCTTGAACTGATCCTCCTTCAACCCAACTTGCAGAAGTTTTTCTGCTGCGAGCTCATCCGCTTTTTTCTTTGGCATTTTGCGGACATACAGGGGATAGGCGGCGTTCTCCAACACGGTCAGGTGTTGAAACAAGTTGAAATTCTGGTAGATCACGGACACATGGTTCAGTCGGTAAGAATCACGGTTCATTTTCGCCGTGGATTCTCCGTCTAACTCGATCGTGCCGGAGGTCGGCACATCCAGCCCTGCAAGCAACGATAGAAATGTAGTTTTCCCGCTGCCGGAAGATCCCACAATGGCATAAACTTGTCCCTGTTGAAAAGCACAGCTGACACCATTCACAGCCCTGACTGTCTGGACTGCATTTCTATATTCGTATGTAACTTGTTTGGAAATCAGGGTATTCATATTCAATCCTCCACCTTCATGAGATTCATAACATTTATGCTTGTGATCCGAAGTGCAGCAGCCGCGGAACCGAGTAAAAATATACCTGTCATCAGCGCAGCATGAAGCAATGCACTTGTCTGTATTTCGCCTTCCAGAAGAATGCCACCAGCTATACCGAAGAATGCACCTGTAAAAGCGAGAATAGAAAGTTCTCCCATGACCAATCCAAAAATTTTACATTGTTTCATGCCGAGGCAGCGCATGACAGCAAACTCTTTTGTCCTGCCGCGAGTTGCCAGAAAACTTGCGAAAAAGCCGATGCCGCCGCATACAATGATCAAAACCGGCAGCAACAGATGCAGCATGGAAAGGTTCGCCTGAATCTCCTCTATATTTTTCTGATAGGTCTCATCGTGGATTAAAACACCAAAAGTAAGACCATCCATTTGATTGCTGAGATCCGGGCGAACAAACCACTCGTAAATATACGATTTGCTTTCTTCCAGCTTTTGATTGTTTCGGATATCGAAAGAACAGCTGTCCGTCAGAAAAGCAACGGAAACGCCTTCACTCCATGACATGAAATAGGGACAATATATTTCATTGCTCGGGCCGTTTGCGACAGTCCCTATGATTCGCAATCGTGCGGATTCGCCCATATCGGCGGCAACGGTAATGTATTCGCCATCGGTGACCATGTCAGATGAAATCAGGCATACTTGTTCTTGCCCGCGCAGAACTCCTTCCTCCCAGTCTTCAAAAAATTGGACATAGACCCCTTCTGCCTGAGAAAGAGCGGGATCGGAATCGATCGAGAGAATCCTGCTGAGTGTTGCACCTTCTGGTTTCTCCAATGACATTTTCGCTTTTGCCCGCACGCTTTTTACATAATCATCCAAATAGCATTCCCGCAACCGTCGTTTCCCCTCCAACATCTCTACAAAAGCGGAAAGCATCTGTAGGTTGCCGGAATCAGTGCCTTTTGCATTTGTTACGGTGCAGGAAATCGTGGTGTTCTCAATTGTGCTGCTTAAAGCGTTCTCCTGACGGATAGTTAAATTCTGCAAGATCATTGCAGAAAGAGCCCCTGCGGCGGCAACCGCAATAAGGAGCAGACTTGATGTCCATCGGCGGAGCATGGCAGTCAGTGTTACACTTTCAAGAGCGTGACCGTTTTTTTGAGACATAGACAATTATGCTCCTTTCAAGGCAAGCCTTATTTTGCTTTCATCAGCTTGCGGTTCGCAAAGATCGCCGTGCTGATCATAGTAGAAACCATGAGAAATACAAATGCAGTAACAGCAGAAACCGCCATTGCCTCCGGTCGGAGCGTAAGAGCGCTCGAAAGCAGATTCCGTGTAACAACATCAAATAGCGCAATTGCAGCACATGTGCCAAACAAGACTGCAAGGGTTTCCAAAGGAATAAGTGCCATGATGATTTCCCGGAATACTGCCTTGGATGACCTGCCCAAGAGGCGAACACCACGGATCGTCAAGTTCATTCTGCGGAAATTCAGAAACAAAAACAGTGCGAAAGTAAGCAGGAATACTCCGATGCCGACCATCATCAGGCGCATGGCATTGGTTTCAAGTGCATCCAGTGATTCCTGCATAGAAGAAAAGTCCTGATCGAAATAGAGAAATTGTCCAGCGAGGTTCTGCTGCTCCATGTACTTTTCAAATTCTTTTGCAGAGCCATTTTTCAGGACAAAAGTGTTCAGTAAGGAATTTGCCCGTGTTTCATAATTCTGCGCATTAGGAACAGATGCTTTGGGAACCAAAATCGTGTCCGCATTAAGCTGATATGCGCCAAATGCGAATCGAGCGCCAGTATAAATGCCAATAACGGTATAATTTTTGCATACACCGATCGCATCATCGAGAGACATATAGTATCGTTGACGATAAGGGCCCGGATCTTCCGCCGCAAGCATAGAATTCGCCGTCGCACCGTTGTTGTATTCCCCAAATCCAGAATCATAGTAGTCAAGCTGAATCATATCTCCCAGCCGGAGGCCGTTTTGTTCAGCATAGGCTGCACTGATGACACACACATCATCACCGTTTGTGTACTCTTCGCCTGTAAAAAAGCGCCCGGATAACAAAGCCTCATCACCGGTATTAAAAGAATACATACTCTCTGCTCGATCGGTCAGTATCACGGCCGCAGACTCATAGTTAAGCTGACAAAGCGGTACAATATCTTCCCGCCAAGTCGAAGCTGCATCGCTGTTTAGATAATCTGTCACCGACCCTGTATATTCACAGACCCAAGGAAGTTGTCCTGCCGCAAGGAAATGGTAGTCCAGCCCATTATAACTACCAAGTTCAAGACTGCTGGGCTCACCATAGAAATTGCTGTTGATCTCAGGGAACGGAACAATGTAGCGATTCTCATTTTTTACCTGATCATACCCATCGGCGGACCGAACGACACGATGATCTTGGTATTGGCCGAACACAAGATAGGTTTTACCTTTTTCAAATGGTACTGCCCCATTCGATTCGCGTACATCGCTGTAGATATGTACCGAATCAGGTCTGGGGAACGTATTATATGCGTCTGACAAGCAGACGATTTCCTCAACGCTGAATGTTGCATCATACAGAAACATACCTTCCGTTGGCTGCTCCCGGATGCCGCTGCAGCGCAGTGCAAATACGGCGAGAGAATAGCATTCTCCATCGAATGCCGTATTATATTCAGATGGGTCGATGCTGCTGGAAGAGAGGGATCTACTGCCCGCTATATGAGCAGAAAGCAGGCAGCGGCGGTCAACCATTGTGATCTGAGCGGCTTCCTGTGCTGCCTTGTCTGCAAATACACGATTCTGCAATGCGGTGGCGATCTCCTCCGGTGACAGGTTGCTTAGATTGGGTTCAATCGGGATCGCGATCGTTGTGTAACCATTTGATATCTCATTTTTCTGTGTCTTGGCGCTTTCCCATGCGGAATAACCGGTGCAGGACAGCAGAACAGAGAAACTGAGCAGCAATACCAGCAATGTGGTAAAGAGAGGCCTTCTTGTTGCTTGCTTGAGGAAAATGTTCATAATTCGTTTTGCCTCCTTGGGATATAGTCGTTCGGCACATATCGTATGATCGTCCGTTTCGTACATTTTACTCTTGAATGTATGACGATTCAATCGGTCACGCACGAAACGACAGTTTTGATGCAGTTTTGGTCGTGCTTCCTATGGCACATTCGGGGGTGGTGCTTGCAAAAAAACACAAAATATGCTATAATGATTCTACTTATATAAAGTGTAAGGGTGCTATTATGCGTGTGATTTTTTGCGATGATGATTCGATTATTCTTGAGCAACTGCATTTATATGTATCGGAGTATTTTGAGCAACTGGGCGGAATGATACCGGAATTTGCCTGCTATTCCAGCGGAGACGCTCTGTTAAATGCCAAAGTTCGCGCGGATATCGCATTTTTAGATGTTGAAATGCCCGGCGTTAGCGGGATCCATGTTGGTGCAAAGCTGAAAGAATTGAATCCAAATATAAAAATATTCATCGTGACCTCTTATCCGGATTATTTGGACGAAGCCATGAGATTTCAGGTGTTTCGGTATTTGTCAAAACCGATTGATAAAAATCGGCTGTTTCGCAATCTGAAAGATGCAGTTTACCAGTACAATATGGAAAGCCGCGAGTTCCCCATTATAACGAATGAGGGAGTATTCGTTCGTCGTGCGGAAGAGATCATTTGCGTTGAAGCGACACAGAGAAAAGTTTTAGTTCATACGATAGATGGAGCTCTGCAAAGTACACAGAATATGGAGTATTGGCGGCAAACTCTGGCCTTGCCATGCTTTTATATGACGCACCGGAGCTATATCGTCAATCTGCACTTTGTCAATTCCATTCGCAAAGATACGATTCTGCTGAAATATCGGGGCAGAGAGATGATTGCTTATTTAACAAAGAGAAGGTATGTTGCATTCAAGGACACATATTTGTGGTATATGGAAAGTGTGAAATGATGGCGGAGTATATTTGCTATGGCGTGTTATATATTGCAGAAGCGACCATTGCGTGGCTGTATTTTGATGCTCTGTTTTGTAGAAAATCGTCCGGCTTGAAAATCGGTATCACTTTTGCGGTTGCCTATCTTCTCTTGTTTGGCATTACATGGTTTAACAGCGTCGTTTTGAATGGCGCAGCATTTTTCCTCGCTAATTTACTGCTGCTATGGATGAATTACGAATGCAAACTGAGATCTGCCATATTGCATTCTGCTTTTCTGACCTCGATCATGGCTATTACAGAAATTATCGCAGCATGGATCATCAGCTTGTTTGGGTTCCGTTTTGGTGCCTATGCAGATAGTTTGGCCATCATGATCGTCATGGCTGTGATCAGCAAAATGCTTTATTTTTCGATAACAGTCATTGCTGCAAAACTCTGGGCTCCGAACCGACAGGCTCAGGAAGAGCCTGCGTTTATGGGATTGCTTTGCATATTACCGATCTTTTCTGTCATTGTCTCAGCAGTAGTGGTATATATCGGGGTACGCGCAGAGATGACAAAGCCGGTAGAACTTCTCATGATAATCATTGTGTTGACCTTGCTGATCGTCAATCTGATTTTTATGGTCATATACAACCATTTGCAGCGAATGCACGCTGAACAGCTGGCTATGAATTTGAGTATTCAAAAAGAAGAAGCAGATGCTGCATATTATCAGGATCTGCAAAAGCAGTCCGAAAACCAGCGCATTCTCATACACGATATCAAAAGACATCTAAATACTATTCACGGCTTGGCAAACGATTTCAACGCTCCGGGGATATCCGAGTATATTACAAAACTCGTGGATGATGTACTGCCTGATCAGCAGGTAAAACTATGTTCTGACCCCATACTTAATTTCATGCTGCAGCAATTTCGGGATAAATGTAAAAGCCCCCAAATAACCTTTCAATGTGATATCCGGGATAATTGTCTTTCGTTTATGAATGCCCCAAGTATTACGACCTTTTACGGTAACCTGCTGACGAATGCGTTCGAGGCGGCGAGCTTCTCTGCAGAACGGACGATAGAGCTATCCGTAAAGAAAAATGAGGACCAACAGGTTGTGATCGTTTCAGTTGTCAATTCCTGCGACACACCACCTGTGCCGGATCATGAGGGCTTGTTTCGAACGAAAAAGCGCAATCCCGGAATTCATGGTGTGGGGCTGAAGAGCATTGGACGTATAGTAGCCCGATATCACGGCGTTGCAACGATGCGTTTTGACCCCGAAAGTAAGAAATTCTATCATATCGTTCAATTTCCCATGCAAGAAGAACGGAAAAATCGTAGCTGAACACATCTAATGATTTTTCCGCCCATTCGGTATGTAACATGCAAAAGGAGCAAATGGCATCTTTGGTCTATGCCATTTGCTCCTTTTTATAGGCCTAATTAAAAGGCTGGTATTCCATACCCAAGGATCTCATAATACCCTACGGGATATTGGTTCTGTCGGCAGCTATCGCCGGAATTGCCCTCGATGGTGTAGACAATGCCGTTTTCGCATTTCTCCACGATGCCGACATGATCGGACTGCCCATCTTGCGGGCCGGAGCTGCCTTTGTTGTCCCAATCAAAGAAAATGATCTGACCGGCAGATGGTTCAAAGCTGCCGTCCTGCCATTGTCCACGGTCTTTGAACCACTGGACACCGTTGACGCAGCCCGCAAACTTCGGGATAACGCCGCCGTCGATATAGCCGCACTCATTGGCACACCACGAAACAAAGCAGGCGCACCATTCTACACGGCTTTCAAATCCATACCACGACCAATAGGGCTGACCGCCCACATTGCCGATCTGCGACAAGGCCACCGTGACGATGGAATCATCCCCGAAATAAATACCATAGAGGACAGCAGACCACATACTGCGGTTTTCCTCGGCAAGCAGTTCAGAAAGCTGCTGTCGCTGGTCAGCGTTGAAATTGAAAAGGTCTGCCATTTCCTCGGCGGTCTTGTGACTGACCGTGATATAAAGATAGGTGCGTGTGACCGTCGTTGTAGTTTCCACGATGTTCCCGTGGCCGTCGTCGGTTTCGGTAATGACTTCTTCGGTCTTGCTCTCGGTGCGGGAAGATAGCTCGTTCATCCGCCAGAAAATATCTTTGAGGATGGCTTTCTTGCTGTCGTCCACCGTGGCGACCTCCTGTGGATCATCGGGGTCGGTGGTAGTTTTCACCGCATACACCGCCAGCACCTCCGGCCACACTGCACGGGAGCCGGACATTTCCAGCTCGTCATAAGCGATATTTGCCCTTGTGGTGTCGATCTGCGATTGATAATCGGCATTGATCTCCTGCACGGCCTGCCGCATGGTCTGTCCCGTGCCGCTGTCCTCTCCGGAGAAAAAGATGCCGAAGCAAGATCCGACGATCAGCCCAATCAGACAGATAATGATAATCACAACAACGGCAATCCATCCACCAGCAGCAATGGCGGCAATCAGTGCCTTTGTTCCGGCTATGATCGCCTTGACGGCGGCAGCGGTAGCCTTGACCGCCGCCTTGATGCCTGCCGCAGTTGCCTTTGCTGCTGCACGGGCGGTCTGTGCCGCAGTTTTGGCGGCTTTTGCCGTGGCCTGTGCGGTTTTCTGTGCCGTTTTTGCCGCAGCCTGCGTCGTTTTTACGGTCGTCCGGACGGTCTGCTCGGCGGTCTTGATGGTTTTCTGCGTGGTTTTGACCGCTGCTTTGCCCGTGGATTTTGCCGTCTGTTTGATGGTCTTACCGCTGCGGTCTACCGTTTTGATCGTCTTTTGCGTGGCATCGGCAGAGCGGCGCACTCGCCGCATGGCATCCTTCGCCTGCTTTTTCGGCAAGTCGGTCTTTCTCCGCTGAAAATAGTCCTTTGCCTTGGAGATATTCTCCTTGGTGGTTTTCACACCCTTGCGGCCGGCCTTATCTAATCCATGAACAGCTTCGTGTGCCGCCGTTTCCGTCCCGGTCAAAGTGCGGTCGGCAGCGTATTCTTCGGGAGAGGATTCCGCTGCAAAAATGCCGTGCTCCGCTTTGTCCTTGG
>ERZ894180.1903-NODE-1903-length-11453-cov-12.307773_pt1 | contig 11453 bp, 7 predicted proteins | sample MGYA00380278_ERZ894180 | MGnify/ENA primary metagenome ERZ894180 (study PRJEB32331, sample SAMN06328450) | human gut metagenome | biome: human gut microbiome; feature: stool | host: Homo sapiens | collected 2013-02-24 ...
AGATTTATATGTTGAAGATTTTACATGCTCAATATTTGAAATGCTTTCCACTAATGAAAAAGGCTCATACCATACTAAAACACTTCTTAGGGCGGCTATGAAAACCGCTGGAGAATGCTTTGAAGTTATAACTGATATAAATGAAAGCGTCCTTGTACCCTATAAAGACGGCAAGGAGCTTATATCCGAGCTTTTATCAGAGGGATATAAGGATTATGACGCAATTATAAAAAAGGCTCAGCGATATTTGATAGGATTGCCGAAAAATAAGCTTAAAGACTCTTATATAAGTGTCGATAAGAAAACTGGTATTCGTTTTCTTGCAGATGGATATTATGATGAAATATATGGTTTCTCGGAAAATCCTAATTTGGATTTTTGCTATTTCTAAATAAAAAGCCAAAAGCCCTATCTTTCGATAGAGCCTTTGGCAAACTACAATAATAAAGTCAAAGTAATAATTTCAATCCACATAACTAAGATATTAGCTATGACAAAAATATTATAGCCTAAAATAAATTATTTTACAAATTCTATTGACAAGTATAAAAAATTGATATACGATAAATTCAAATTAATAGAAAGGAGTTTGTGAGGTGAAATATAAAAATGAATTTTGTTATAAGGTCTATGGAGATTATGCACTTTTTTCCGACCCTATAACAAGAGTTGGTGGAGAAAAGATGAGTTACCCTATACCTACATATTCAGCTCTTATAGGTATTACAAAAGCTATCTATTTTAAACCGACTTTGCTTTATGTGATTGATTCTGTAAAAGTGCTTAAACCAATAAGAACGGTATCTAAGGGAGTCAGACCAATTAAATACAACAACGGCGGAAATGACCTCTCAATCTATACCTATCTTACTGATGTTGCTTATGCAGTAAAAGGGCATTTCATTTGGAACGAAAATCGTCCCGAATTTGCAAATGACAGAAATGAGGACAAGCATTATCAAATACTTAAACGAATGATAAAGCTTGGCGGCAGACGCTCTCCTCAGCTTGGTGTTAGCGAGTGTCCAGCATATGTTGAGCCTTGTAATTTTGATGAGGAAAAAAGTTGCTATGATGATGGCAATAACTCGGAAATCTCATTTGGCTTAATGTATCACAGCATAATATATTGTGATGAGGCTATTAACGAAGAAGATAAAGGTAAGATGACTGTTTGTTTTCATACGCCAGTTATGAAAAATGGACAGATTGATTTTATTCGACCTGAGCAATGCACAATTAAGCGTCATATAAGAGATGCTAAACAGAAAGTTTTTGATACAGAAAAATGTGAGAGTGTTGATACACTTCATACGGAATTATTTAGGGAGGTAGATAAAAATGAGTTGGATAACTGAAACTGCCGCCTTATACGATGAAATCAAGGAAAAGGTTAATAATAGCGATGAATGGGAACCTATTCTTCCGCTTTATCATTCTACAAGTAATGCACAGATACAGGTTACTATTTTTAGCGACGGAACATTTTCACACGCAGAAGTAGTTGATACTGATGACGCAGAAACTATAATGCCAGTTACGGAAGATTCGAGTTCGAGAAGTTCTGGTATTGCACCACATCCACTTTGTGATAAGCTGATTTATATTTCAGGTGATTACAGCACGTATGTTGCAAAAGCTAAAAGTAATGCTGATGAATATTTTGTGAAATATATCAAGGCTTTAAAGGCTTGGGCAGAGTCGGAGTATTCGGATATTTGTATTACAGCTATATACGATTATCTTAGCAAAAGAATGCTCATAAACGACCTTATAGGCGATGGTATACTGAAACTAAAAGGTGCTGTTCTTGATGAAGAATATAAAATAACAAAGTCAGCAAAGCAAATAGATTCATTTGTACGCTTTGTTGTCAATGATTTGGATTCAGGGGAAAATATAAAGGTTTGGAAAAGTAAGGTACTTTTTGATAAATACATAGCTTATTATGAATCTTTAGGCAAGAAAAGAGATTGCCAGCTTTGTTATGCAAGCGGAAAAATCGTTCCTGTAACATATAAGCATATGGCTAGAATTCGAAATTCAGGTGATAGTGCCAAACTTATCTCTTCAAACGATGAATCGAATTTTACTTATAGAGGCAGATTTGCAAATAGAGAAGAAGCTTTTGCAGTAGGTGAAATTGTAAGTCAGAAAGCTCATCTTGCTTTAAAGTGGCTTATAAAAACTGGTGGCATAAGTGTTGGTGATGAAAAATATGTTGCGTGGGAAAGCTGTCTGAATGAAATACCAAATGTGTTTAGTAGAATAGTGCTTGATGCAAGCGAAAATTCTGGCTCTTTTGTAAAGGATAAGGACGATAAGGTTTATGCAAAGACGGCAGAGCAGTATAAGAATATAATAGAAATGGCAATTAAGGGATATAAAAAAAATCTGGATTTAAATTCTTCAAAGGTTATTCTTATGGCATTAGATTCTGCTACACCTGGCAGGCTTTCGATTATTATGTATCAAGAACTTACTTCTACTGATTTTTATAAAAATATTCAAGACTGGTATAGCAAAGTATACTGGCATAGTTGCTATAAGACAGATGATGGTGAAGTTATACATTGTGTGCAGACACCTACCCCTATCGAGATTGCAAGATGTGCTTATGGCAACGAGAGAGATGGAGAGCTTATTATTGATTATAAATCTGGTATTTTCAAGACAGTAATTAAGCAAATCTATCCTTGCATTACTCTTGGTGTGAGATTTCCAGAGAACATACTGAAAAGAATTTTCACAAGAGCCTCAAATCCTCAGCTTTATAGTGAACAAAACAACTGGAAAAGGGTTCTTGATGTCTGCTGTGCATTATATAGAAAATATTATGAAGGTGAAGGAGTTGAACTTACTATGGAACTTGATAGAAGTTACAATAATAGAAGCTATCTTTATGGTAGACTTATGGCTGTTGCTGAGAAGCTTGAAACTGATACATATGATGATAACGAGGCAAGAATGACTAATGCGGCAAGATTTATGAACTCGGTTATTGCATCTCCGTATAAGTCTTGGGGAAATGTTCGTAAAAGACTTGACCCATATATGAAAAGAATAATAAACAAAAATTATGGTCTTTATGTTTATTATCAGAAAGAACTTGGAGAAATACATAATATGTTTAAAGCTGGAGAATATGAAATGAAAAAGCCTCTTGAGCCTTTATTCTTTATGGGCTACTATGGCGAACAACAATATCTTTATACATCAAGAAAAAATAAAAATGATGATAACAAGGAGGATTTATAATTATGTCAGTACTTAATAACAAGGTGGATTTTGTAGCTTTTATTTCAGTTAATCATGCAAACCCTAATGGTGACCCAATCAATGGTAATCGTCCGAGAGATACAATGGAAGGTTTTGGAGAGATTTCTGATGTCTGCATTAAGCGTAAAATCAGAAACAGACTTCAGGATATGGGTGAATGTGTATTTGTGCAATCAGATGAGCGCAGCGACGATGGCTGTAAGAGCCTTAACGACAGGGTTAATAGCTATGAGGAATTGAAAAAGCTTTCAGAGGGTAAGAAAACCAGCAAAGATGCTTTTGCAAAATTGGCTTGCGAAAAATGGATTGATGTAAGAACCTTCGGACAGGTTTTTGCTTTTAAAGGCGATACGGTTTCGGTAGGCGTAAGAGGTCCTGTGACTATTCAACCTGCATTTAGTCTTGAACCAATTGAAATTGAAGATATACAGATTACTAAGAGCGTTAATAGTGAAAGTAAGTCAGGTAAAGCATCTGATACAATGGGTATGAAGCATAGAGTCAGGTTTGGTATATATGTATTGAAAGGAAGCATCAACTGCCAGCTTGCAGAAAAGACAGGCTTTACAGAAGAAGACGCTGAGAAGATTAAAAACGCAGTAGCAACACTTTTTGAGAATGATTGTTCATCAGCTCGCCCTGAAGGAACTATGAACATTGAAAAGCTTTTCTGGTTTAAGCATAACTGCAAGTCGGGACAATATTCATCAGCAAAGGTACATAACAGCGTTATCGCAAAGGCTTTGTGTGAAGAGCCTACATCAGCTAAGGATTATGAATTTATATATGATGGAAATCTTGAAGGTTTAACTCCGGAAGTGATTGAATGACTTATGATGATGACAACATACTAAGTATATCTGGAATACAACATTTTGTGTTTTGCCGCAGACAATGGGCTTTAATTCATATTGAACAGCAATGGGCAGAAAATTTACTTACTGTTAGCGGCGAAATTATGCACAATAAGGCTCATGACAATACTTTCTCGGAAACAAGAAACGGTGTAATAGTATCAAGAGGAATGCAAGTTGCTTCATATGAACTTGGCATATTCGGCGAATGTGATGTTGTTGAATTTATTCCGTCTGAAAGCGGTGCATTGCTTTATGATAAGCCTGGAAAATATACTATCATTCCCGTTGAATACAAGCATGGTGAACCAAAGGTATCAGATGCAGATATATTACAGGTTGCCGCACAAGCTTTGTGCCTTGAAAATATGTTTTGTACAAGTATAAATGAGGTGCATATATTCTATGGTAAAACAAAACGCAGACAGAGAATAGAGCTTACTGATGATATAAGAAATCGCTTAAAGAGTGTAGTTGAAGAAATGCATGAACTTTATAGACGAAAATATACACCTAAAGTTAAGCAAAATAAAAATTGCAGAGCGTGTTCACTAAAGGATTTATGCTTGCCAAAGATAACAAAAATAAAAACTGTAAAAAGATATATTTCTGATATGACAAACGAGGATTGAATTATGAAAAAGCTTCTTAATACACTCTATATCAGTTCTCCGGATACATATTTATCACTCGATGGAGAAAATGTTGTTCTATCAAAAGAAAGACAGGAAATAACGAGAGTTCCATTACATAACATAGAATCAATTGTTACTTTGGGATATAGTGGAATGAGTCCTGCTTTGCTTGGAAAATGTGCTGATAATAGTATAGGTGTTTCATTTCTGAGCAGAAGTGGAAGATTCCTTGCAAATGTGGTAGGTTCATATTGCGGTAATGTGATTCTTAGGAAAACCCAATATAAACTTTCTGATGATGAAAATGCTTGTACTGAAATAGCTAGAAATATGATAGCTGGAAAACTGTATAATTCTCGTTGGGTTATTGAAAGAGCAACTCGTGATTATCCTAATTCGCTTGATATTAATAAATTAAAGAGTGTTTCTGCAAAACTTAAAGATTCAATAGCAAATCTTAATGACTGCAAAAATACCGAACAGCTTAGAGGTATTGAAGGCGAAGCTGCAACGAGATATTTTTCTGTATTTAATGATTTGATTTTACAACAAAAGGAGGACTTTGTTTTTAATGGAAGAAACAGAAGACCTCCAACAGACAGAGTTAATGCTTTGTTATCATTTTCGTATACACTGCTTACAAATATGACTGCTTCAGCTCTTTATTGTGTAGGACTTGACCCATATGTTGGCTTTATGCACAAAGACCGTCCTGGAAGAGTATCGCTTGCTCTTGATATGATAGAAGAACTCAGAGCGGTTTTTGCAGACCGTTTTGTGCTTACTGTAATAAATAAAAAAATCGTAAATAAGAATGATTTCTTTATCAAAGAAAATGGAGCGGTCTTGCTTAATGATGATGGTAAAAAGAAAATTATTAAGTCATGGCAGAATAAAAAATCACTTGAAATAAAACACCCATTTTTAGAAGAGAAAGTTGAATGGGGTATGGTTCCTTATGTTCAGTCATTACTTCTTGCAAGATGTTTTAGAGGTGATCTTGATGGTTATCCGCCCTTTATGTGGAAGTAGGTGTAATTTATATGCTTGTGCTTATTACCTATGATGTAAATACTGAAACTACTGACGGCAAAAAACGCTTGCGTAAGGTTGCTAAAGAATGTGTTAACTATGGAAAAAGAGTTCAAAACTCGGTTTTCGAGTGTGTTATGGATGCAGCAACATGCAGGCTAGTCAAAGAAAAACTAATAAATATAATAGATGAGAAATTTGATAGCATAAGATTCTATTACCTTGGAAATAACTATAAAACTAAAGTGGAACATTATGGTATAGATAATACATTCGATGTGGAGGGAGTGTTGCTATTTTAGTGCGAATAGTAAGCTTACATAAATTTACAAGGATATTCGCACCATAAAAATATAATTTTGCAAATCTAATATTAAATCTGCTTTTATATACCTAACTATAATTTTGTGAAAAAGTGCAGATATATAGTTGATTTAAGAGTAAATATTATGTTGGATTTTGCTGTCGCTCTCCTCACGGAGAGCGTGGATTGAAATAAAAAAACGAATCCGCTTCGCCAGCGGAGGGCAGAGTCGCTCTCCTCACGGAGAGCGTGGATTGAAATTGCTCAACAAAAAGTGCGATTTTATCGCACTTTTTTGTCGCTCTCCTCACGGAGAGCGTGGATTGAAATCTGTAGAATTATGTATCTATCTTAAATCTTAAGGGTCGCTCTCCTCACGGAGAGCGTGGATTGAAATCCCTGTCCAATTTATAATACAATTAACACCGTTTGTCGCTCTCCTCACGGAGAGCGTGGATTGAAATTCTTCTATATCTTTTATGGATTTATTTAAATTTCTGTCGCTCTCCTCACGGAGAGCGTGGATTGAAATAACGCAAAAGGCAAATGCACACAAGTTATACTTGGTCGCTCTCCTCACGGAGAGCGTGGATTGAAATATTTGTAACGAACTCCTTTATGTATTATCTACCCGTCGCTCTCCTCACGGAGAGCGTGGATTGAAATAAATTTTGCACTTAATGTGCTAAAATTGAACCAAGGGTCGCTCTCCTCACGGAGAGCGTGGATTGAAATCTAAATGCTTTAGTAAATCGTATCGGTCGTGTTATGTCGCTCTCCTCACGGAGAGCGTGGATTGAAATAACTGCGGTGATTATAGATATAAAAAGAGTGATAGAGTCGCTCTCCTCACGGAGAGCGTGGATTGAAATAACATAAGTTGTATCACCGTCGAATAACTCATTAAGTCGCTCTCCTCACGGAGAGCGTGGATTGAAATTCACGGGTTAAACTGTAAAGCCTGTGTCCATAGGTCGCTCTCCTCACGGAGAGCGTGGATTGAAATTTGGATTAATAATGATAGTCAATATGGTTATGGCTGTCGCTCTCCTCACGGAGAGCGTGGATTGAAATCCAAGTCCGATAGGTTTATATAGAAGAAATACAAGTCGCTCTCCTCACGGAGAGCGTGGATTGAAATTTAAGTCATTTGACGAAAATCGCAAGGATGAAGCGTCGCTCTCCTCACGGAGAGCGTGGATTGAAATAATACTCATATTGTTACCGGTTCGGTCACACGCCTGTCGCTCTCCTCACGGAGAGCGTGGATTGAAATCTATATAATGCAAGTTTTAATCTTCATAGGATAATGTCGCTCTCCTCACGGAGAGCGTGGATTGAAATGCCAAAAAGGGAACAAAAGCTCAACCTTATGTCGAGTCGCTCTCCTCACGGAGAGCGTGGATTGAAATCTGAACGCTGATTGAAAGGAACAAGGAAATTACGTCGCTCTCCTCACGGAGAGCGTGGATTGAAATATGAAATTATTGAATCTGGTGCAATGGTGCAGGATGCGTCGCTCTCCTCACGGAGAGCGTGGATTGAAATATTCGTTGTACTTGAGCATATGAATATGTTCCACATTGTCGCTCTCCTCACGGAGAGCGTGGATTGAAATCACATCTATACATTGAGCACCCTCAAAAGGTTGTGTCGCTCTCCTCACGGAGAGCGTGGATTGAAATATAGACTCCATAGAAATTTACATCAAAGTAATCAGTCGCTCTCCTCACGGAGAGCGTGGATTGAAATCGAATGGTCGGATGAGGTTATTTATACAGTTTTGCCGTCGCTCTCCTCACGGAGAGCGTGGATTGAAATATGGGGCGACAGCGGAGCAGGAAAGTACACCTATCGTCGCTCTCCTCACGGAGAGCGTGGATTGAAATTAATCTTGATGATTACACAACGGACGGAACATATGTCGCTCTCCTCACGGAGAGCGTGGATTGAAATTCTGATTGCGTCTGTCATTGTAAATTACCTCACTTGTCGCTCTCCTCACGGAGAGCGTGGATTGAAATTGATACTTTAAAATCAAAAAAGCCTATCTGTTCAGTCGCTCTCCTCACGGAGAGCGTGGATTGAAATATCTTTTTTGCTATATTGCTGACCGTTTATCGTGTCGCTCTCCTCACGGAGAGCGTGGATTGAAATGTCGTTTAATAATTTTACGGCTGTACTGTCATTTGTCGCTCTCCTCACGGAGAGCGTGGATTGAAATTGGATGTTGAATAAGTTTACTCATTTTTGTCCTGGGTCGCTCTCCTCACGGAGAGCGTGGATTGAAATCCACTGATTACCAAATGTTAATTGACAGCAGTATTGTCGCTCTCCTCACGGAGAGCGTGGATTGAAATCTCCGTAACATTTAATAAATTTGACATTTGTAAAGTCGCTCTCCTCACGGAGAGCGTGGATTGAAATAGCGTATTCTGCAAAACGGTTGCATTGTTCCATTGTCGCTCTCCTCACGGAGAGCGTGGATTGAAATACAAAATGTTTACTTGAACGATAGTAAAGCATTTATTGGTCGCTCTCCTCACGGAGAGCGTGGATTGAAATAATATATGTTGTATCACCGTCGAATAACTCATTAAGTCGCTCTCCTCACGGAGAGCGTGGATTGAAATTAAAGTAAATATAATAGAACATATTTATTATAAAGTCGCTCTCCTCACGGAGAGCGTGGATTGAAATCTTAAATTTTTGTATGACCGTTCCAGATTTGATTTGTCGCTCTCCTCACGGAGAGCGTGGATTGAAATAATCACTTTATTGTCTGATTCAACCGCTGATTGCAGGTCGCTCTCCTCACGGAGAGCGTGGATTGAAATTGTTACTGTAATTGATTATAGTAATAAAAGTTATTGTCGCTCTCCTCACGGAGAGCGTGGATTGAAATTATAATTGAAGCAAGTCAGAAAGGAAAAAACTTGTAGTCGCTCTCCTCACGGAGAGCGTGGATTGAAATCTTTGCTTCCTCTACGCTTAGGGGTTGCCATTTTAGGTCGCTCTCCTCACGGAGAGCGTGGATTGAAATTTTATTTTTACTCCCGTCAAGTGATTGACGGGAGGTCGCTCTCCTCACGGAGAGCGTGGATTGAAATATATTTTAATGTTGTTTCTCCTTGCGTCCAACCCAGTCGCTCTCCTCACGGAGAGCGTGGATTGAAATAATCTGTCTTTTCCTTATGTTTCTGTGTCTCTTTGTCGCTCTCCTCACGGAGAGCGTGGATTGAAATTGCTTACCTAAAGATGTTTATAATATGATTACTGGTCGCTCTCCTCACGGAGAGCGTGGATTGAAATCCAACCAGTTAAATATATCTCTAAAAACATCCATGTCGCTCTCCTCACGGAGAGCGTGGATTGAAATTGCTACTGTCATAGACACTTGTCGCCGTAACTGTGTCGCTCTCCTCACGGAGAGCGTGGATTGAAATCGCTCACGAAGCGGAAGCAGGTAAACAAAGTAGTCGTCGCTCTCCTCACGGAGAGCGTGGATTGAAATTGTTAGTGCCCGCTTTAGTTTTACCGCCCCCAATGGTCGCTCTCCTCACGGAGAGCGTGGATTGAAATGAAATATTAGATTTACCCACAAGTATTTTAGTACCATTGTCGCTCTCCTCACGGAGAGCGTGGATTGAAATCCGTTGGTCGCCTTGAGTGCCTTTGTACGCTTTGGTCGCTCTCCTCACGGAGAGCGTGGATTGAAATCATTGATTGAGCAAGATAAGACAGCTTGATGCCGTCGCTCTCCTCACGGAGAGCGTGGATTGAAATTCCTCTCAATAGTTTTAACTGTTTGTTCAACTTTGTCGCTCTCCTCACGGAGAGCGTGGATTGAAATCAAATCTTGTTTGAACTAATACACTACCGCCAACCTGTCGCTCTCCTCACGGAGAGCGTGGATTGAAATATTTAGGCTGTCATATCCACCGGCGATGACTGCAGTCGCTCTCCTCACGGAGAGCGTGGATTGAAATTCGGAGGTTTACCTTTAAAGCCTCCGCCCACTACCCGTCGCTCTCCTCACGGAGAGCGTGGATTGAAATCAATAGGTGATATACATAAAACATCGCTAATTTTAGTCGCTCTCCTCACGGAGAGCGTGGATTGAAATACAAAATGTTTATTTGAATGATAGTAAAGCCTTTATGTCGCTCTCCTCACGGAGAGCGTGGATTGAAATTCATAACTAAGCTACAATAACCAACAGATATACAAAGTCGCTCTCCTCACGGAGAGCGTGGATTGAAATTGGACGGTTTTTGATATACTCTTATAGCCCATTCTGTCGCTCTCCTCACGGAGAGCGTGGATTGAAATATCAATAGCTCTATTTATAAAGGCGTTTTGACTCTGTCGCTCTCCTCACGGAGAGCGTGGATTGAAATCCAGTGATAAAAACTAAGTAGATTAGTTTGATAAAGGTCGCTCTCCTCACGGAGAGCGTGGATTGAAATGCTTTTTTCGTTGTGTATTTCCAACACCGCATAATGTCGCTCTCCTCACGGAGAGCGTGGATTGAAATATTTATCTTAAATTTGTCATTGTATAGTAACTCGTCGCTCTCCTCACGGAGAGCGTGGATTGAAATGTTAAATTTGTTTGAATCAATCACTGACATTATCGCGTCGCTCTCCTCACGGAGAGCGTGGATTGAAATATCAAATAAATTAAGCTCACTGTTAAAATAGCAACCGGTCGCTCTCCTCACGGAGAGCGTGGATTGAAATCTTGCATGTCTAGCATAATATCTGTGACTGACTGTCGCTCTCCTCACGGAGAGCGTGGATTGAAATTGTATGCAACTCACACATCGCGCTCGCCCACACTGTCGCTCTCCTCACGGAGAGCGTGGATTGAAATTCTCAGTCTCATTAGCATACCAGCTCCAAGATGGAGTCGCTCTCCTCACGGAGAGCGTGGATTGAAATAGTGATTATACAATTATATTAACAGAAAAAGGTGCGTCGCTCTCCTCACGGAGAGCGTGGATTGAAATTTTTGTAACTTATTCATTGATTAGTCCTCCAATGTCGCTCTCCTCACGGAGAGCGTGGATTGAAATCGCTCACGAAGCGGAAGCAGGTAAACAAAGTAGTCGTCGCTCTCCTCACGGAGAGCGTGGATTGAAATGTTTTGCAAGTTTGGACTATCCATTATTATAGTACCGTCGCTCTCCTCACGGAGAGCGTGGATTGAAATATTTGGAATATCATACACAGAGAGTGTACCTCCGTCGCTCTCCTCACGGAGAGCGTGGATTGAAATAGCATATGTTGTATCACCGTCGAATAACTCATTAAGTCGCTCTCCTCACGGAGAGCGTGGATTGAAATT
>ERZ894180.1908-NODE-1908-length-11438-cov-9.183344_pt1 | contig 11438 bp, 15 predicted proteins | sample MGYA00380278_ERZ894180 | MGnify/ENA primary metagenome ERZ894180 (study PRJEB32331, sample SAMN06328450) | human gut metagenome | biome: human gut microbiome; feature: stool | host: Homo sapiens | collected 2013-02-24 ...
AGGATTTTCCCACCTTTGGCGCACCGGCAAACAGATATGTCCCCGCATAGAGCAGACCATCAATAACCGCCTGCTTGCCCTCGTAAACTGTCTCGTACAGTTCATTCATAGAAACCGTATGCAGATAAGCCGGGTCCTGCATTTTCTGTATCTGGAGGAAAAATTTTTCTTGGGAAATGTCCTCCAGGTCATTGATTTCCGGTGTTTCACCTGTTATAATCTGAGTAGTTTGTAAATGGATGGACTGCCCTGCATCTGCGCCAACAGATGCGTCAAGGGCGGTCTTTTCTTTTTCGTCAACCATCCGCATTGTCCCCCTTTATTCCGTTCATGGTAACGGCAATGAGGTCAATGGTACTAAGAAGTTCATCAGCAACACAATCTCCTGCAGCAATTCGTTCCAGCTCCATAAGAATTGCTGCCATCTGGTTTTTGAGTGCCTTGTAAACCCTGGGATTTGGCTGTACCACGACCTCTCGCCCCATACACTTGCGATAGCAATATTCCTGTTTGGGAAGTCCTGACAAAGCAACCGCTCTGTTCAGTTCCTCGTTTTCTTCCGGCGATACCCGAAATCCCACAGTGATACTGCGGAATCGATTGTGCTTGTCTACATTCTTTGCTGACATCAATATCACGCTCCTTTGTTAATATTGTCCAGTTTACTTGCCATCTCTTTTTGCTTGGAGGGAAACAGATGGGCATACCGATAAGTGATTTCAATACTTTCATGCCCTACCCGATCAGCGATAGCCACTGCGGAAAATCCCATGTCGATTAACAGGCTGATATGGCTGTGTCTCAAATCATGGATTCTAATACGCTTAACGCCTGCTGCCTTGGCACCTCTGTCCATTTCGTGGTGGAGATAGCTCTTGGTCACGGTAAAAATACGGTCCTTCTTTTTTAGCCCATACTGCATTTTGAAGAATTCCTGCATTTGTGTACATAGAAACTCAGGCATCTGAATTGTACGGTTACTTTTCTTGGTTTTCGGTGAAGTTATGATGTCTTCGCCCTTGAAGCGCTGATACGTTTTGCTGATTTTAACCGTACCATGTTCAAAATCAAAATCAGCCGGTGTCAGCGCCAACAGCTCGCCTTCCCGGATACCTGTCCAGTAAAGCATTTGAAATGCGTAGTAAGAAACAGGCTTGTCCATCATTACCTCTGAAAACTTCTGGTACTCCTCCTTCGTCCAGAACAACATCTCCTTACGTTCCTCATTTCCCATATTTCCGGCTTTGGCCGCCGGATTGGAATGTAGATCATAAAACCGAACTGCATGGTTGAAAATAGCAGAGAGCTGATTGTGCAGCGATTTGAGGTAGGTCTGCGAATAGGGCTTGCGCTTTTCATCCCGATAAGCGAGCAGCTCATTCTGCCAGGCAATTACATCCTTGGTAGTGATTTCGTTGATCTTGCGCTTTCCGAAATAAGGAAGTATTTTGGTCCTGATGATATGCTCCTTGGTCTGCCAGGTACTTTCTTTCAGCCTTGCCTTGAGATCAGTGGTGTAAATCTCCACAAATGCCTCAAATGTCATATCCAGGTCCCCAGCACTTTGCTGCTGGAACTTCTGCTCCCATTCCAGTGCTTCCCGGCGGGTGCTAAACCCTCGTTTACACTTTTGTTTTCGTTCTCCTGTCCAGTCTGTGTACTGCGTGACCACATACCACGAATTGTTTTCTTTGTTCTTATAAGCTGGCATTCAATTCTTTCCTTTCTGCTCCATAGAGCCTTTCGTTGAAATACTGGCGGTTGACTCGTCCTGCGATGGTAATAAACCCTTTTGCTTTCAGTTCTTCGTTCAGCTGGCGAATGATTTTATAGGCATAGGGCTTCGACACATCTAGTTCCTTTGCGACTTCCTCTACTCGTATGAATTTGTTTTCCATGGTGCTCACCTCCTTTCAGTGTATAGTTATCTTCTTTCGTGTCGGAATACTTGCTGGCCGCCATCCGATTTGCCCGGGCGGACAACATTAAGCATATTTGCTTAACGTTGCTTCTGCATTATACTAAACAAATACAGTTATGTCAAGAGGCATGAGAGAAAATATTAAGCAAAATTATTTAATATATCTTGACATAGCATAAACATATATGCTATGATAGCGAAGCAAACCTACATAGGAGTGATTGACTATGGCAATCGGTGAAAGAATTCGTTTTATGCGCAATCTTAGGGGCATGACCCAGCGCTGGCTCGGACAGGCCGTGGGATTTCCTGCAAAAACCGCAGATATTCGTATGGCTCAATATGAGTCTGGCACCAGAACTCCTAAAGAGGATCTGGTGAACGCACTTGCAAATGTTTTGGAGGTTTCCCCTCTGGCACTGAAAATCCCTGACATAGACAGTGATCTCGGTTTTATCCACACGCTTTTCGCCATTGAGGATATCCATGGAGCCAGAGCAGAAAGACAAGGCGACGAGGTTCATATCATTTTTGACAGCAGCAAGCGGAACGTGGATGCGTCTGTTTACGAAATGCTGTCTGCCTGGGCTGAACAATCCGAAAAGTTCAGAAACGGCGAGATCAGCAAAGAGCAGTACGACCATTGGCGTTACACTTTCCCCGCAGAGGACACCACACAGATTTGGGGCAAAGTACCGTCGCAGGAATTTAGCGATGCGTTCGTGAAGTCGCTGAAAAAGTATATTAACGATTAAAGCAGGACGCAAAAAAGCCCGTACTGACCATCCGATCAGTACGGGCTTAAATGCTAATATGAATCCTTGTGAGACGGGGAAATCTATCCCTTACCCACAAACCACTTGCAATGCAGAATAATCGCACTGCAGTGGAATCTTATCAAAACCTTATCAGAGGTGGCTGGAGGCATTCAAAAAACCGTTGGTATGTCTACACTTTTTCGGTTTTTGCCTATCATTCCCACTCGCCAAATGAATCTCATTTCTAAACATTTTTGTTTGGATGATTTGATTTCATTTGACACGGTTTGATTCGTATTATCCCTATCCTATGTGTTTTCTGAGTTTTTGCTATCAAAAAGCTATCAGGGGATGCTATCACTGGGTGAAAAACGTCGTTTTTCATATCTGCATTATACCAGTTATCTACTGAATACGCAAGTGCTATTTACCAAAATTGAAATTTTTTCAATTTTGGTAATCAAGCAACCAATACGCAATATCCACAATCCTAATCCCCTCATACTGGTATTCATCATGCCGAGTACGGGCAATAACCATCTTGGGGTAGGCATCCTTGATTTGAAGCAAGGGCGAGACTTCACGCAAAAAGGTTTTTTCATCGCTGATATTATCGGATACCTGGATATAGATTTTCTCGCTGCGCTTAATGGCGACAAAGTCGATTTCCTTTTTGTAGAGCACGCCTACATAGACCTCGTATCCCCGGCGCAATAGTTCAATGGCAACAATATTTTCCAGAATACGCCCGTAATCCATATTCTTCGTGCCCAGCTTGGCATAGCGGAAAGTATGGTCGCTGAGGTAATATTTATCGTTGGTAGATAAATACTTTTTACCCTTAATGTCATATCTGCGAACCTTGTAGAAGGCAAATGCGTTGCATAGATACTGTATATAGGCACCGATGGTAACATGATTGGCCTTCTCCTGTACGCCGCCAAAGGCATTTTTAATGCTTCTGGCGGAAGTTAAATTAGAGATGTTATCCATCAGGAAGTCCACAAGCATGTCCATCAGCTGCATATTGCGAATGTTGTATTTTTTGCGAATGTCCCGAACAATCAAGGTGTCAAAAACATCTGCAATGTAATCAAACTTCGCTTCCTGGTCCTGATACAGATAAGAACCCGCCATGCCTCCTTCAAGAATATACCGATCCATGGCGGCATACTGATCTCCAAAGCCGAAATACTGCATATACTCAGCGAAAGAAAACGGAAACACCTTGATTTCAAATGTTCTTCCTGTAAACAGGGTAGCAAGGTCAGAGCTGAGAAGGAATGCGTTGGAGCCAGTAATATAGATGTCAAACTGTTCGCTAGCATGAAGCCCGTTGATTGCTTTTTCAAAATCGGCGCACATCTGCACCTCGTCAATCAAGACAAAATTCTGCTTTCCTTTGATGTACTTGCCTTTTACATAATCATATAAGGAACGGTATTCCAGAAGATAGTCATACTCGGGCAAGTTAAAATTGATGTGGATAATATTGCTGTCAGAAATGTCTTCTTCAATATAAGTCTTAAATGCTTCCAGTAGCTTGGACTTTCCACTACGGCGAACGCCGGTGATAACCTTGATGTCAGGGGTCCCTATCACACGGACGAGCTTATTTAAATACTGCGTTCTTTCAATCAGCTTCATGGCTCATCACCTCACCCATGTATTATACCCAGCCTTTTTACCAAAATCAATAAGTTTATAAATTTGGTAAATAGAACTCATCAAAATGCCTTCCACGCCTATCAACTGAAAAGCTCACTTGCCAGCGTACAAATTACCCTTAAATTACTTCTATAAATTCCTCGATAATTTGGTCCTTGTTCCCTCGAACAGAATAACCATCATTTTGGTATTTCTCAATCAGTGATTCATAATCCTCTTGAGAAATATCCACCTGCCAAAGTGTAAAATCATCCCTATCTTGAGATGCATCCGTAGACTTCTGTACAACAGTAATCTTCATAGTGTAGTACTCCTCCTTGGTTATTTCTTTTATTCATAATATTACTCTATCACGCTCTTTTTTTCAAGCTACAAACACACAGTCTACTCGGCCGTATAAATCCTTTTGTTACAAAATTGATATTTTTCCATTCATGCGCTTGTATTTTAAGAGTATATTCTTCTGTTATATTTTATCAATGTGATTATTATTTAAAAAATGTTATGCTCGTGTAGCAGCTTCCTTGAATAGTATAATTACAACATTTTCTATATATTATAAAATATTTCAAAAATATTATTGACTATTCGACATTCAAGTGCTACTATAGGATCAAACAAGAAGGGGGATCTCCTATGAAAAAACCAATCGAAGAAAGCAAGCATGATAAGTTTGTTCGGCTTGCCGAGGCGAGGACTAACAAAATTATTGATATGTTGCAGCTTCTTGGCAATTGCGCCAATTCTTCCGTATATGAGTATACACAGGAGGAGGTAGAGGAAATTTTCCAGGCACTCGATCAAGAAGTACGAGAAGCAAAAAGGAAATTTACGAAAGCAGAGCCCGAAAAAGCGACCAGATTTTCATTAAGTAAACATAAGAGGTAAGAGATATGTTCAATTTTACGCAGAAGTGGAACTTCCCGTCAAATAACTATGGCCAGATTTTGGGTATAGCCGAATCAGGAGTCGAAACATTCAACGGTACTCCTATAAAATCCTTGGCAAGAGAAATCTGCCAGAATTCTCTTGACGCAGCACTTGATCGTGGCAAGCCTACCCGCATCGAATTCAAAACCTTTGAAATCGATCCTCATAGCATTCCTGACTACAAAAGTTTAGAAGACGCCCTTAAACGAGCTTTGGATTTTTGGTCACAGCAAAAATCTGACAAGGCTAAAAAATTCTTCAGGCAGGCGCTGGATGTTATACATAAGCCTACCATTACCTGTTTGAGAATCAGCGACTTTAACACTTCCGGTCTTATTGGTTCCCATGAAGAATATAACTCTCCTTGGTGCAATTTAACAAAATCTTCAGGTGCATCCGACAAATCCGGCAGTCGTGGTGGCTCTTTTGGAATTGGCAAATTTGCACCATATGCCTGTTCTTCACTTAGAACTGTTTTCTACAGCACCAGCGACAAAGATGGCGTTTGCGCATCTCAAGGCATTTCCAGATTGACCTCTTTTAAGAATAAGAAGGATGAGATCACTCAAGGAATGGGATTCTATGGTAATGATAAAAACAGCCCCATGTACAAGCAGTTTTCCTTGGACCCGGCCTATTCTCGCACTTCCGAAAACTCCGGAACAGATATTTTTGTCGTTGCTTTCAATGGTGACAATGGCTGGCAACACCAGATGGTCGCCTCTATTTTAGATGGATTCCTTTATGCTGTTTACAACGAAACTTTGATTGTTGATGTTGACGGAACAATTATTAGCAAGGATTCTCTTGCAGAACTAATGGTTACTCACAAAGAATACTTCAGCGAACACGCCGATGAATACTATCAAACACTAACGGATGAGAAATCAGCAAAAACTTTTACGAAAGAACTCGCTGATGATCCAGAAACTGCTGGAAAACTTACTTTAAAATTGATGATAATGCCATCTTTCAGCAGACGAGTTGCAATGATTCGTCAGACAGGCATGAAAATCAAAGATAAGGGCAATATCAATGGCTTAATTCCTTTCGCTGGAACACTCTTTATTGAGGGGAATGCCATCAATTCGTACCTCCGTAGTCTTGAAAATCCCCAGCACCTTGAATGGGAAGTTGAACGTTCTGAAAACAAGAGTAAAGCCAAACGTCTTCTTAGCACACTGACACGTTTCATTAAGACATCCCTGGACGAAATGAAAAACGATGAAAGTGAGGAAGCTCTTGACCCGACTGTGGGCGAATACTTATCTGCGAATGACTTTGACAATTCCCCTAATCAGGAGCACGCTGAAGCATTACGGGATAGTATAAAGGATGTTAAAATCCGTGTAACTGAGGTCGCACCTAAACCTTCTGGAACTAAGGCAGGAGAGCCCGGCCAAACTCTTGCCGACGATGAAGAAGGCGATATTATTGTCACCGACCTTCCTGGCGAAGGCGGTAGCGGTAGCCAAGGTCATGGTGGACATGGTGGCAACGGCGGTGGAAGCAATCCTGGTGATGGCGGCGGTACTATTCCCGTAGAACACCGCAAGAAACTATCCGCTATTTCCGCAGCCAGCGTCCGAAATGTAGTCCGCAATAAATCCACAGGTGAGTATATGATTGTATTTACGCCTACTTCTTCTGCTACAGATGGCATTTTAGAGGTATTTATGTCAGCAGAATCCCAAAACTACGAAGCCTCTATCATTGCAGCTTCGTGTTCTGAGTGTCCTGATTTGAAGTTCTATAAAAACAGAATCTCAAATCTAAAATTTACCGAAAAAAAGTCTATCCGACTTAATATTCAGCTTGATTATCACGATTATTGTTCCTTGGAGGTTCGGGCGTATGGAAATCAAGTATAAGTTATATCCGTATCCTGTTCTGTCCTCGTATTCAAATGATTACAGGACTGGCTCATTTGATGTAGCCATCGATGTTGTGCGGGATGGCTATGATTTACGTATCGACTTCCTTGCAACCCTTACCTGCCAAAGCCTCTTGAACTGTATTAAGCAGGGGGTTGCAAAGTTTGTGTATCACTTGGAATGTGCACAAACGGGTTTTCGCACAGTGATCCAAACAGATAAGGTCAGCGAAGTGTATACTCTGTTGAGCAAGACCGTGAATGGCAAGCTACAAATATGCCCATTTGTTGTGGCAGTCAACGATTTGACTGGCTTTACCAGTCCAGATTTTCATGAGGATTATCAGGGCATTGCGTTCGACATTGAAGCCGGTTGCGTAATGGCTGTTGGGAAAATGGTAACAGTGGATATTTCCAAAGATATAGATGATCTTGCAAATACCCCATCTATTTTCAATATCAGCAAAAACCCAGACGAGAGTTGTAAGCAAATGCTCGTTGATATGTCTCAGCGTAAAATTATCATCAAGCTTCCCCTTAGTGATTTTTATAGCTACAAAGCACTAAGTGGAAATCCCTTAGCGCAGCCTATTCTCAACTCTCTCACAGTCGTGCCCGCTCTTGTGTATGTCTTGGAAGAATTAAGGGCTTTACCTATTCAGGAGAGAAGCGAAAACGCTGATACGCTATGGTATAAAGTTCTATCTAAAGCGTTGCTAACACAATTTGACTGTGATATTGAAAGTGAAGAATTCAATAACCAAAACTACCTAATTCTTGCTCAAAAACTGATAAACAATCCAGTTACAGACGCATTTACATTTTTAACAAGTAGTTTTGGCGCAGCAGGAGGTGACGAATAATGAAGCTACAGTTTGTAAGCTACGATAACATCGACATTATTAAATCCAATCTCAAAAGCTGGGTTGAGAATTTCAAGCAAGATTCGGCAGAGTGGTTACAGGAAGAACTAGGGAAATGCACTGTTCTCTGACACAAAATTCGCTGAAATTTCTGACTTTAGTCTGGATATGTCCGAAGACAAACCGTTCCTTACTGAGGCCGAAAATGTCAAACGCGTATACGGCAATCTCCGTTTTCTATCCGATTCTCAAGCCTCAGACGAGCGCTTGTGGGCGGGATTGTGCCTTGGGCCTTTCTGGGACTATGTAAAATACAGATGGGATATTAACAAGAAATGCACAGTTGGCAATGTGCAACAACATTTTTTCTTTGGCTTTGGTGCCAGACGTTCTTTGACAAGAAATGCTTTATCCAGGTTATGGTGGATTGGCCGTCTTACATACGATGAGAAACGACCTGACCCTTGGGAACTTACAAAGTTCGTCTGTGAAAGCTCCGACTATATCATGCATATTTTGGAGCGCAATACATCCAACAATCCGTCTATTATCCGTCCCTTCCTTAGTGCAATAATAGAAGCCAGAGCACAGGGCCTACCTATTGATACAAACATTGTTGGCAAACTTGCAAAATACCTTAATTTACTTGGTGGTATCTATATTTTGGATTGTCTGCCCGAGCAGCGCATTCACGATAAGATTCTCGCCAAGGCCACTGAGATCTGCAAGGTCCCCGAGAAAGTAACTGCGTAAAGGAAATGGGCCACTCCCATTATCAAAGGAGTGGCCCATATTTTTATTCTACCGACTTATCCAAAATACTAATTACACTTTCTGCGATAGCTCTTGCCAGAAATGGCGGCACGGCATTGCCAACCTGCTGGTATTGAGAATCCTTTGTTCCTTCAAAGACGAAGGTATCTGGGAAAGTTTGCAATCTGGCTGCCTCACGAATGGAAATTGCACGATCCAGCTCCGGATGAATCCACATAGACTTGCGCACATTAACAACTGTCCCAGAAGGTTCGTTATACTTTAAACGCATATAGATAGTGTTTTGCGTGCGGTCTGCGTTGCTGTAGGTTGTCTTAAGCTCTGGGTCGAGGTTATGGAAATTCTCGCCTGCTTTGAGCGCCTTAAACCGCGCCATTGCAGTTTCCCTGGTAGCCGTAGTAATATGATTATGCAATGCTTTGCCCCTTAGTTCCTTCTCCAACCCTGTTGCATTAGGGTGTGGCTCAAGCGCAATGTAATTTCCGGTTACTTCAGTATAGGGAGGTACATCCTGAATATCGGCAATAGCATCATAAACCGTTCTATAATTACCCTCTGTAAACTTGGCTTCAGGGGCAACGTATTTACTATTCAGTTCCCTCTTGAGGCCAACAATGATAAAACGCTCTCGTCTTTGGGGGGCACCATAATGGATTGCATTAAGTGTGTTTTCACTTAGGGTGTAATCATAAGGCTCATTTTCCAAAATTGCTCTGATGTAATCCAATACCGGATATGATTTGACTACCGCAACTAGGCTACCGTTGTCTTCTCTGTAGTCAAAAATATGGATGTCATTATCTGTTAATTCTTTGATCTTCATAATCGCTCTTTGCATCATGATAGAATTGCTAATTGCTAATACTGTATCATCAAAGTTATCTCTTTTTGCAATATATTGAAGTATTGCATTTGCCATTTTGCTATCGTTTTTCTGCAACACGTTGACCATTTCAGCATCCACTGTTATCTTCAAAATCTCATTGAGTTGCATAACCAGCTTTTTTTGATACTTTTCAATGGTTTTATCAAACTTAGGCTGGTTAATCCGATAGCGATAAAGAACATTTATGATTTTGTAAAAACTTTCAGCCCATGCACCTCCCATCTCTGCCTGCGCATTTTTAAGGAAGTCAATTGAGTTATCAAAATTCAAACATTCTGGCAAAATTTCAATTTTATCCTCTGACAGGGGAAGTGCCATGATTCTTTCATCGACAATATCTCGTTCTTCGAGGAAAAATCTATGCACCTGGGAACGTAGCATAGCAACATTTTCCATCACGAACGCTTTTGGATTCAGCTCACAGATTGCACGAACATACTCTTTCACCAGTCTGTTGTTCATGCTAATTACCGAAGTGTGCTGACGATTTGCATTAGAAAATCCCTGACAAGGAGGCCCACCAATTACAATGTCGACGGGGCCAACAGAATCTTGCAATTCGGCATAGTCTATTGTTCTCACATCGGAGTACAACCGATCCAATTTGAAATTTCTTTTATAAGTTTTTCTGGCATTCGGATTATTCTCCGCAGCAGCGATTATATTTACTTGACCTGTTTGTTTGAAGCCCAGACTTAATCCACCGGCTCCCGCAAACAGATCAATCACATTGTATATCATTTTTTTCTTCCTCCATTAACTGCGTTCCTACATCAAATTTGATTCCATGTGCTTCACAAAAACTATTGATAAGTTTCATGGTCTTGAAATTCGGCTTGCTTCTTCCAGACTCCCATCTATTAACTGTAGCAAACGATACACCTAGCGCTTCTGCGAACTCCATTTGGCTCATCAAGCACTTGTGGCGAATTGCCCTTATATCATTACTAAAGCTCATTTATAGCACCTCCACCGCAGCTATATATCATAAATATAACATTTCTATCTCCTTTTTGCAAGAAGATTTGTCCGCAACAGGATGGGCACTATCAGCAGTTAGCCTTAGAGGTTAGCTTCTCTCCCTTTGGTAACTTCTTCCTAGGAGTGAGGAAATGGTATCCGCGTCATTTACTCACCCAACCACCGATACTCCGTCGCATCATCCAGATATTTCCGAATATCCCCATGCAAGACCAGCTGTGCATACCCCGCCAGATCATGGTCAATCAGCCAATCTAGCTCTGACCGCTGATACATATTCTCTGCGTATTCATCCTCCACCGCAGGCGTATAGATGGATACCATCCCTCCATCCGCACACTGCAGCTCCACACAGGCGGTATCAATATTGAATCTGCAAGATAGGAATTTCATTTTGTTGTCCTCCTTAAATTCTGTGTGTTCTGTTTTGCCAGCGCACTGGCTGCTTGCCGTCTCTTTTCACTGTAAGGTGCCGTCAAGCGGATGCCAAAACGGCCTTTTTTGACGGCAAAGGTTTTGTAGCCGTTCCCGTCATCGTCCAGTTGACGGCATTCTGTGGGATATTTGACGGCAAATTCCGACAGTCGCTTTTTGAAGTCTGTGTTGTAGGTGCAGATTTCCACAAAGTCGTCTACTTCTGTGAAATAAATGCTGGTTCTCTTTTGCTTCTTAGTAAGTCCTGTTTTCATAAGTACCTCCTGAATCTGTAAATTTTTCCCGGCTCTACAGCCGGAAATTGTTCCTGATTTTCGGATGGAGAGTGCCCGAATGATATGCTGGTCGA
>ERZ894180.1919-NODE-1919-length-11373-cov-6.212405_pt1 | contig 11373 bp, 8 predicted proteins | sample MGYA00380278_ERZ894180 | MGnify/ENA primary metagenome ERZ894180 (study PRJEB32331, sample SAMN06328450) | human gut metagenome | biome: human gut microbiome; feature: stool | host: Homo sapiens | collected 2013-02-24 ...
GATGAAGCGCTGGATCGCGGCCCAGGGCGGCGACGCGGCCGTGCTGGACAATGTCAGCCTGCTGCCGCAGGCGTCGATCCAATACGAGCTCAAGGCGCCGCAGGCCGGCTACATCCACCACATGGACGCGCAGAAGATCGGCGAGAGCTCCGCGATCCTCGGTGCCGGCCGCAAGACGAAGGACGACGTGATCGACCCGGCCGCCGGTATCGTCCTGAAGGAAAAGACCGGCGCGAAGGTGGAGCAGGGCCAGACGCTCGCCGTTCTGCACACGGACCGGCCCGAGACGCTGGCGGACGCCGAGCGCGTCTTCCTGGAGGCCATCCGCTGGGGCGCGGACGCGCCCGCGGCGCAGCCGCTCATCTACGGGATCGTAACGGAATAAAAGAGGAGACAGAGATATGTCAGATGTGATCGTCATTGGGGTCGCCGGCGGGACCGGCAGCGGAAAAACGACGCTCGTCAAAGCGCTCGTGAATCGCTTCGGCGATAATATCAGCGTGCTCAGCCACGATAATTACTACAAGCGCCACGACGAAATGAGCTATGAGGAGCGGACGCATCTCAACTACGACTGCCCGGACGCGTTCGACACCGACATGATGATTGACCATCTGCGCATGCTCAAAAACGGGCAGGCCATCGACTGCCCGACCTACGACTATACCATCCACAACCGGGCGGAGGAGGTCCTGCACATCGAGCCGCGGCGGGTCATCGTGGTCGAGGGCATCATGATCTTCGTCAACAAGACGCTCTGCGACGAGATGAACATCCGCATCTTCGTCGACGCCGACGCCGACGTGCGCCTGTGCCGCCGGATCCGGCGGGACGTCAAGAAGCGCGGGCGGAGCATCGACTCCGTCATCGACCAGTATCTGACCACCGTTAAGCCCATGCACGAGCTCTACGTGGAGCCCAGCAAGAAAAACGCGCACATCATCGTCCCCGAGGGCGGTAAGAACCTCATCGCGCTGGAAATGATCATCAACCGCATCCAGCGCCATATCGACGCCTCTGCGGACTGACCCCGCAAAGCAAACGGCCCCGGCTTTCCGAATGGAAAGCCGGGGCTTTTTATGCTTCAGATACCGCCGGAGACGTAGTGCTTGCGCTTGTTTTCCTCCACGCGGTCCTCGATGGCGTGGGCGGCCTTGTAATAGCCGCGTTTGATCTCCCGGACCGTGAGCTTCACCAGCACGATCGTCAGGCAGACGGCCGGCATGAGGCCGAAGAGCGTACCGAGGATCAGCAGCAAAGCCGCGTAGCTCTCGGCCATCCGGGCGGCGTTTTCCCAGTAGGGATAGATGACGCCGTTCGTCGTCATGACGCGCTTGCCGAACTTCCCGATCACCGAGATCAGGCCGGAGAGAGAAAACCGGCCGGTATTCTGCACGATCACGCCTTCGCCCACGGGGAATTTCTCCGTCATGAGCTTCTTGGCGAAGCCCGAGACGGGGTCGGGCAGGACGATCTCATAACAATCGATGGGCAGCTCCGCCATGGCGTTCAGCGCGGCGTAGCTCATGTAGATCATGGCCTTGGAGGCCGACTGGACGCCCGTGGGGTCGGAAGACGCCTCGGCTCCGGCGTCCAGCGCGGCGGCTGTGGCGAAGTCGTCCTCACTTTTGACCACGCCCGCGATGGGGAAGGTCTTGCCGTTGATCGTCACTTCCATCCCGGCCACGTCGCTGCTGCCGAAGAGGTTGAAGGCCGTCTGCGCGTCGAGCACGACGCGGTCGGCCATATAGTCCTCGTCCGACACGTAGCCGCCGGACAGCAGCTGCAGCGGGTGGAACAGGAAATAGTCTCCTCCCACGCCGATGGCCGTGACCGTCACGCTGCCGGGCGACTTGCCGGAGACGGACAGCTGGGTGCTGCCGCTGTAGGCGTCGGCGTAGAGGCGCGCGGAGGTGTCCGCACTGGGGTCCTGCGCGTCGGGTTCCGGCGCGAAGATGGAGTTCTGGACGAATTCGTCCTCCAGCGTCACGCGGAACGAGCGGATGGTATCGAGGTCGATCCTGCCGTTCACCGGCAGGAAGGCGGAGACCTGCGCAAAGCGCTCGCCGCTGCCGCCGCGCCAGACGTCGGCGGCGGACTGGGTGATGAGCGCGCCGGTCACCTTCCCCAGCATGGCGAAGCTGAACACAGACAGCGCCGTCTGGATCAGGCAGGCAATGAGGAGGGCAAGCTTCCCTCCGTGCAGCCGCGGCAGCCTGCGATGCCGCTCAAACCGCCCGCGCCGGATCATCCGTTATCGGCCAGCCGGACCTGCTTGCCGGCTTCGACGGGCTTGTTGCTGGTGGTGATGATGAAATCGCCGGAGCTGATGCCGGAAACGGCGGCGGACTTATCGTCGCGCGCGAGCTCCTGCACGGTGACGCGGGTGGCGATGTAGCGGCTGCCGAGCGGCGAGCTCTTCGACTCGAGCACGTAGACGAACTTGCCGTTCGAATCCTCGCGCAGGCCGGAGAGCGGAATGAGCGCGTCATAATTTGCGCTCTTCTGCCCGATGGAGAGCGTCACGTTCTGCCCGGCCTGGATATCGCCGGTGAGGGTGAAGACGAGGGTGCGATTGCCCGCGGTCTGGGAGCTTGTGATCTGGTCGAGCGTGGCGACGGCGTCGCCGCCCCAGAAGTTGACGAGCTCTGCGGTATCGCCGGTCTTGACCTTCTTGGCCTGGTCGTTGGTGACGTCGATTTTGACGGTGAAGCCGCGGTCGGTCACGTTGATGGTGGCCAGCGGCTGCTCCTCGCCGCCGATGGACTTGCCGGCCGAAGCGTTGATGGACGCAATGGTGCCGGACACGCTGGATTTGACCTCCAGCTCATCCGCATTCTCGCGCAGCTTGTCGACCTCCGCCTGCTTGCGCTCGATGGCCTTTTTTGACGCTTCCATATCGACGGAAGAGGAATCGCCGAGATTCTGTTTGAAAACAAGGTCTTCAAGGGCTTGCTTCGTAGATTTTACTGTGTCTGCTGCGCTTGATGCTTTAGTGAGTTTGTCAATCTCAGTCTGCTTGTTACTGACAGCTGTTTCAGCAGCGGAAGCTCTCTCTGTACAGCTCTTGACAAGATTCGCGCAATGATCCGCATTGTTTTTCAGGTTGCTTAATTCCGTGCGGGCATTGCTTAACGCAGTTGGATTGTACACCACACTCAGTCGAGAATACTCCGTGCACAAAGTTCCTAGTTTTGATAAGTCTTCCGTGATGGTCTTATATGCCGTGGCAATAATACCGGCATCGTTTGCCATCTCTGTCTGCCCCTTCTCAACCAAATATGCATATAACATCGTATCCTTTTGGCAGTAACCTGCAGCAATAGGCTGTGATGCAATCGAGACAACCGTGATAACGTGTTTGTTGTCATAGGTGACACTTGAAGTGGGTTCCGCGGTAAGTTCAAGCAGTTTCGAATAATACTTACCATATACAACTATATCGGCATCATAATCATCTGTGGCAGTTTTTAGTTCTGCGTATTTGTCCTCGGCTGCTTCCATCTCTTTTACTTTAGCTTCCTGTGCCGTGACATCAGCATCAATGTTTTCTTTATCTGTCTGCAATTGTTTTAGCTCTTCCGAAATTGCCTTGCTTTGTGCGGTTAAATTCGTCAGCTCATTTTCCGCAGCTGTAATGGCCGCAGTCAGTTGTGCTGCATTTACATTTGTATATTGATTGTAAACCGCCAGTGCCTCATTATAAGCTTCCCGAGCCTTCTGCACGTCGTAATTCTCCTGTGCGGCGGTGTTGCCCGCCTCGATGAGGCTCTTGTCATAGTTCTGCTGGAGCGTCTCGAGGTCCGTCTCCGCCTGCTTGAGCTCGTCCGAGTCCTCCGCTTCCAGCACAAACATCGTATCCCCCACGTTGATCTCCTGGCCGGTCTTGACCAGGACGCTGGCGACCTTGCGGGTCTGCTTGATGGTGACGTTATAGACCTCGCTGGCCTCGACGGTGCCGCTGCCGCGGATGCGGGCGTTGATGGCGCCGGAGGCGGCCTGCTGCGCCGCAACCTCGGGCAGGGAGGCATTCATGATCGTCTTGGAGAAGAAGGTCAGCACCAGCAGGACCGCCAGAAAAATGATGGCCGCGGTCTTGACCCATTCGCGTTTTCTTACACTGTTTTCCATGTCTCTTTCCTTATCCTTTCACAGAGCCAGAATGTGCGATGCCTTCCACCAGATACGCCTCGCCGTGCAGAAACAGCAGCAGACCGGGGATCATATAGATGACGGCGGCGGCAAAGGCGATGCCGATCTCGCCGGCGTTGATGCTGGACAGGAACATCGAAAGCGGCTGCTTCTCCACGTCGTTGAGCAGGATCAGCGGCTGTTCGACCATGTTCCAGTTGTCGATGAACACCAGGATCGCAATGGAATAGAGGGCGCTCCGGCACTGCGGCAGGCAGATGTTCCAGAAGATATGCCACTCGTTCGCGCCGTCGATCTTGGCCGATTCGATGACGGCCATGGGGATGCGGCGCATGAATTTGGTGAGCAGAAAGACCGAGAACGGCGCAAACGCGCCGGGCAGGAAGATCGCCCACCGGGTATTGAGGATCTTCAGCCAGTCGCTCACCAGATAGTTGGGGACCAGCGTGACCTGATACGGCATGAGCATCAGGATCACATAGAAGAAGAACAGACTGTCGCGCACCTTCCCGCGCCAGCGGGTAAAGCCATAGGCCGCGATGGACGCGACCATGAGCTGCGCGAAGACGATCGGCGCGGTCAGGATGACGGAGTTCCAGAATTTCAGCAGATAGTCCGGGCTTTTGAGCAGGACGGTGAAATACTGGGTGAAGCTGACCTTGTCGGGGATGAATTTGAGTTCAATGGTCTTGGAGATGTAGCTCTTGCCGTCGTTGGCGTTTTCAAAGACCTGGCCGTAGCTGGCCGTGATCTCGCTCTGCGTCATGAAGGAGTTCGTGATGGTCAGAACCGTCGGCAGCAAAAACAACAGCGCGAACAGCGCGCAGAGCAGAAAGCAGACCGTGCGGGAAAAATAGCGTTTTTTCTTCATCCTTCCACGTCCTTTCCGAAGATGTTCTCCACGAAGAACAAAAGGGCGATGAGGATGACGATGACGATCGCCAGCAGCACCGCCGCGGCGGACAGGCGCTGGTAGTCGGCGGAGTTGAACATGTTGTTCATGAAATGCTGCATCATGTAAAGCCCGTCGTAGGGGTAATTGCCGGTGAGAAGATAGATCTCGCGGAAGACCTTGAACGAGTTGATGATGGACAGGATCGTCACGAACAAAACCGTCGGCGAGAGATAGCGGAGCTTGATGTGGAAGAACTGATAGGCCGCCGACGCGCCCTCGACCTCCGCGACCTCGAGCAGCTCGCGCGGGATATTGCTGAGTGCGGCCATGAACAAAATCATGTTGTAGCCGAGGTTCTTCCACAAAAACAGCACGACGATGACGACCATGCAATAGTCGGATTTCAGCCAGTCGATCTTATCCGCGCCGAAGACCTGCAGGAATTCGTTGATGACGCCGTTATAGTGGAACAGCACCTGCCAGATGAGGATGATGGACGCAATGGGGACCATCATGGGGCTTAAAAAGAAGGTGCGGAACTCGCTTTTGAGGGGGATCCGCGCCTCGAGCAGCAGCGCGAGGCCAAGCGACAGCACCACCGCCAACGGCACGGACAGGCCCGTGAACGTGAACGTGTTTTTGACCGCGATCTTGAACGCGCCGTTCTGCCAGACGTTGATGTAGTTCTTGAGCCCGGCGAAGCTGTGGTCGGTCAGGCCCACGGTGAAGGAATAATAGATGACGATCAGAAACGGGATGATATAAAACGCCAGCATCCCGAGAAAGCTCGGGCCGGAGAAGCACATGGAGGCGAGAAAATCGCGCACCTTGTTGTTCATCCGCGTCCAGAGGCTTTTCCCGGACGGCTTCGTCTCATATTTCCCGCGCGACCGGAGAGAAAGCTTTTGCACAGTCTGCGTCTCCTTTGCGTTGGAAAATGCTCATAGCTCCCGGCCGCCGGGCGATCGGGATTTATCGGCATTTTCAGTGAATGGAATGCTCCGTCCAAAGGCTCCCCTGAAAGGGGAGCTGTCAGCGAAGCTGACTGAGAGGTTTCGCAGCAGGCAGCCGCAAAAAACGAAAGCCCTATGCAGATCCGCACTGCCCGCAGGACCTCTCCGTCTCGGCTTCGCCGAGCCACCTCCCCTTTCAGGGGAGGCTTACAGGAGCACCCGTCTCAAGGCCCCCCTTGCGCACAAGGGGAGCCTTGCTTGATATTTACCGCTGCTCCTGCACGTACAGGTTGACGCGGCTCTGGATCATGTTGGCGGTGGTCTGGACGTCCTTGTCGCCGGCGAAGTAGGCACTGACCTCGTCGGAGACGATGGAGAGGATCTCGTCGTCATAGTCGACGATGCCGGTCGCGCTGTTGATGACGGAGAGGATCTGGTCGACGTCCTCCTGCGTCAGGGCGTAGACCTCCTGCCAGGCGCTCTCGCCGTTTTCAACGACCTCGTAGCTGCCGATGGACATCTTGTCGGGTTCACCGTCTTCGTCCCAGTCGACCTGTCCGCCGTTTTCGTCGAGCTGATACTGCTCGGTCATGACAGAAGTCATCTTCTTATCAAAGGCCTCCTGGCTGATGGGGAAGGCGTACATGGACTCGGCGTCCTCGTTCGTCTGCCGGATCATGGTGCTGACGAAGTCCCACGCGGCGTCCGGATATTTCGTGACGGAGGAGATGGCCATCGGGCACTGGATATAGAACGAGTTGCCCGGCTCGCCGCTTTCCGACGGATAGCCGACGAAGGTGACCTTGTCCTTTACGGGGTAGATATTGTAGATATAGTCCTCAAAGCTGTAGAAGCTCGTCGTGGCCATGAGCTGCTTGCCGCTCAGAATGCGGGTCGCGTCGGATTCCCAGACAGGATCGTCCATGGTATCGACGGTGGCCGCCGCCGAAGAATAGGCGATCCCGTCGTCCGAGCTGCTGTCGTCGGGGAAGGAATTGCAGAAGGCCAGCAGCTGCTGGAAGGCCTCGGAATCGAAGGTGCACTTGCCCGTCGTCCAGTCAACGAAGGCGGCCAGATTGCGCGTCAGGCAGTTATTGAGCGCCGCGCTCTTCGTCCAGCCGGTGGAGAAGACCGTTGCGCCCTCCTGCAGCTGCGTCATGGCATCCTGCACGGCGGCGACGTTCCAGGTGTCATACTGGTCGACGATGGAGGACAGGGCATAAGCCGTCTCTACGGAGAATTTGGTCGGCAGCTCATAGAGCTTGCCGTCCTTCTCGATTGCCTTCAGGACCTGCGGGACGAAGTAATCCCGGCTCAGGCCGCTGCCGCCGTCCATAAATGTATAGAGGTCGGCCACGACGCCCTTGGCGGCGTATTTGTCGATGGGCAGGCTGCTGGTCAGGAACAGATCCGGCACGCTGCCGCTGATGATCTCGGTGGTGAGCTTGGTGATGCCGGCGTTATAGTCGTCGTCCGTGGCGTATTCGCTGTAGTCGACGACCTGGATGCGGTACTGGTCGTTCGACTTGTTGTATTCGACGATCTTGCTGCGCAGGCTCCAGTCAAGGCCCATGCACGCGAGCGTCAGGACGGTCTTTTCCTTGACCTCGGAAGCGTCAATGCGGTGCAGGACGATAAGCTGGTAGGTGGTCGTGTCGCTGCTCCAGTCCTGCGTCATGCCGACGACGCGGCCGTCGGAGAGCATCCCGGAGTCATACATGTTGCTGGTGTCGACATCGCAGGCCATCCAGTCGACGAGCTTGTCCTTCGTATCGCTCGCGAAGGTGTAGCCATAGATGTTGTCGTTGTTCTTGTAATAGAAATCGTAGGCGTCGTCGCCCGGATAGACGTTCCAGACGTTGGCCGGCATCTTGATCTTCTCGCCCCAGGTCTTCGTCTCAAGATCGACGGGGATGAAGAACTGGCCGTTCTCGTCGGTGCTCTCCGCGGTGCCGGTGGCGTAGTTGTACCACAGGATACCGACCTGATCGGGCTGCAGGCGGCAGAGGCTGCCGCTGTACTGGCTGTCGTCGATCTTGAACAGGAGCTTGCCTTCGGCGTCCAGCACATAGATGTAGTTGTAGTCGGTGACGTAGAGATTGCCCGCCGCGTCGACGGCGAAGGACGAGATGTTGCTGCCCATGCCATCCTCCTCGTCCGTGCCATCGTCGGTCACGGAGAGGTCGACATTGGCGATCGTGCTGCCGTCGGCGGCAACGTGCATGAGGTAGGCCGTGCTCATGTCCGTCGAGGGGTAGTCATACTTGTTCATGGTGTTGGGATCGAAGTCCGCGGGCAGGTCATACTTTGCCGCATAGACGTTCACGAGCATCCAGAGCGTGCCGTCGTCGGAGCCTGCCATGTTGTAGCAGTCAACGTTGCCCTCGCAGTCCTCGGGAACCGTGGGCAGCTGCAGGTTGGGAAGCTGGGTGCACGCGCCGGTATCGGGGTCGACAGACAGAAGGATCAGCTCCTGGGTGTAATACGACCAGGTGTCGCCCGTGTCCGGGTCGGTCTGGACGATCTCGTCGCCCTGCACGTAGGCGGTCAGGAAGATCGTCGTGCCAGCGGTGCACATCGTGTTGACGTACTGGATGTTCTCGGGCAGCTGCAGGTCGAGGTAGTCGGCCTGATAGGCGTATTTCGCCGTCGTGGCGGCGGGCTTGGTCTGGTCGATGAGCGAGCCGCTGGAGTCGGTCTTGTCGCCCGGCGTATCAGAGTTTTTCGAGCAGCCCGCAAACAGGCTCATCACAAGCAGAGCCGCCAGCGCGAGCGCAAAAAAGCGTTTGAATTTCATGCTGTTCTCCTTTTTCATTCAGAAACTATATGTTGTACCATTGTATAATCGTGTCAGCCTATTTTGCTGCCTGTATCATACCAAATCAAAGACGCAAAGAAAAGTCCGGCGTTGCAAAATTCAGATATTTTTAAGAACTGCCGTCCGGGTCCCCTGCGGGCAGGATGGGAAGGATGACCTCGGCGGTGAACTTCCCGTTTTCGGTATAGCGCTTGAAGCTGCCCGACATCTGCGCCATGATCTTCGCGCAGGTGCGCAGGCCGATCTTGTTGGATTCGATGCGCCCCGCGCCGGGGTTCACACTGTTGGACAGGCAGACGTGCAGCGCCCCATCCTCCAGCAGCGCCGCGACGGCCACGGGCCGGGCGGGGTCGGCATATTTGCGGATGTTGTCGAACAGATTGTCGAACACGCGCTTGAGGTAGGTCACGTCGGCCTCGATCTGCACGTCCTGCTGCGGCAGGAGCAGCTGGACCGTAAAGCCCTGCTGCTGCAGCTGCGCGCGGCTCTCGCCCAGGAGCTGGCCGAGCAGGATCGACGCGTCGTAGCGCTCCAGCTGCAGCGGCAGCTCCTTGCAGCCGAACAGCAGGGAGTAGCGGAACAGCTCGTCGGTCAGCCGCTTGAGCTGCCCGGCCTTGCCGTAGGCGGCGTCCAGATAGCTCTGCAGCTCCTCCTGCGTCCGGTACTGCCCGGTCTTTGCAAGGTCCAGATACCCCAGCAGCGCGGTCAGCGGGTTGCGGATGTCGTGCGACATGGCGGTGATGAGATCGCTGTTCTGCTGCAGCGCCCGCTGCTCCTCGCTGGTCTTGCGCAGCAAAGACAGCCGCATCTGCTCGACGCTCGCGGTCAGCTGCGCGAGCTCGTCGCTGCCCTTCGGCTCGAGCTGCAGGTAGAGATTGCCCTCGCCGATGGACTGCACCTCGTGCGAGATAGCCACGACCTTGCGCGCCACGCGCCGGTTATACGCCAGCAGCGTCAGCGCCAGCACGGCGCAGCCCAGCAGCAGCGAGACGACCCAGGTCACATCGTAGAGCCGGCTGTCCGAATTGTCATAGATCACGGCGTAGACCGTCCCGTCGCGGAAGGCGATCGGGTAGACGGCCTCGGCCCCCTGCTCCTTCAGGGAATAGGCGTCGACCGCGGCGATGTCCGCGCCCCACCAGCCGATCTCGAGGATCTGCCGCTGGTCGCGGTAGAGCAGGATATAGTAGTCCTTCCTGCTCTCGCCCCACTGGGCCAGCGCGTTCGTATTGCGGGTCGTCAGAGCGTTCTGCCGGACGTAGCCCTGCAGCTCCTGCGCGGCTCGGTTCGTCCGCTTCAATACGGCCGCTTCGCTCAGATAGCAGCGCTCGATGACCGCCTCGCCCACGCTCTCGGCCAGCAGCGCCGCGCCCACGCCCAGCACCAGCCCCAGCAGCAGCACGAACAGCGGCTTGACGCTCAGCGAGAGGAATCGTTTCTTTTTCTCAGTCAATCTGATAGCCCTTTCCCCATACGGTGCGGATCAGCCGCGGGTTGGCCGGATCCTCCTCCAGCTTCTTGCGCAGATTCACGATATGCACCATCACGGTATTGTTGGACGCCGGCATGTACGTCTCATGCCAGACCGTCTCATAGATCGTGCGCACCGGCACGACGCGCCCGCGGTTCTGCGCCAGGCACTGGAGGATGGAAAATTCCGTCTCCGTCAGCTCCAGCGGCGCGCCGTCGAGCAGCACGCGGCGGTTTTCCTCGTCCAGCACGATGCCGGGGCGGAGCATCCGCCCGCTCGATTTGTTTTTATACACCCGGTAGCGCCGCAGCAACGACTCCACCTTCATCATGAGCTCCGCGTGGGAAAAGGGTTTGGCCAGATAATCGTCGGCACCGAGGTCAAGCCCTTCCACCTTGTCCTCAATGGAGTCTTTGGCCGAGATGATGATGACACTTTCCTGTTTGCGCGTCCGTTTAAGGTGGGCCAAAATGGACAACCCGCTTCCGCCGGGCAGCATGATGTCCAATAAGACACAGTCATAATCGTAATCGTTCACTTTTTCCATGGCAGAAGCATAATCTTCCGCACACTCCACGATGAATTTTTCACGTGTGAGGTATTCCCTGACGGTATTCCGCAACTCCTCTTCGTCTTCAATTAGCAGGATCTTCATGGTCGTTCCGTATCGGATGGATTGTTGATAGGTAATACGTCTTTCTTCCGGTAACCTGTGCTGTTGAGGATAGCCACTAAATCACCATTTTCCTGGCAGATTCTTACCTCTATATAAGGAATGCGTGGGTGATGGTGTATCTCTCGTGCTTCGGCGTAAAGCCATCCGGAGGATACAGCTTTCAAGAATGTGATATTGGCGCTTAAGGACAAGGTTACCTGTGCGTAACTGTTGGCTACTGCGGCAAAAGCAAGGTCGGCCAACGTGAAAAGGGCACCTCCCTGACAGACTCCGGCTGCGTTGAGATGCGCCGGAGTGACTTCCATCCGGGCTTTGGCATATCCCGGACGGATGTCGAGTATTTCGACACCAGCCGCCCGGGCGAACCGGTCGTTTTGTAATAATTCGGATAATGTCATACTATAGTTG
>ERZ894180.1924-NODE-1924-length-11343-cov-5.261251_pt1 | contig 11343 bp, 9 predicted proteins | sample MGYA00380278_ERZ894180 | MGnify/ENA primary metagenome ERZ894180 (study PRJEB32331, sample SAMN06328450) | human gut metagenome | biome: human gut microbiome; feature: stool | host: Homo sapiens | collected 2013-02-24 ...
CCATATGCACGCGCTGCGCGAGGTCGGCTATACCGGCGTCATCGCGGTCGAGTGCCGCCCGTACCCCGATGCCTATACCGGCGCGGAGCGCTGCATCCGGTATATGCGGGCGATGGAAACGATCGTGGATATTGAACGAAGCAATTTTCGATAATGCGATAAGGAGGCTACTGAATGAATGAACGAATCGCCCGCCTGCGCGCAAAGAATCTGACGCAGCAGCCGGAAATATGCAGTGAACGCGCACAGATCGTAACACGTGCGTACGAAAAATACAAGGACCTTCCGCCGCTTCTTCTGCGGGCGAAGACCTTTGAAGCCATCATGCAGGAAATGACCATCTGGATCGCCGATGACGAGCTGATCGTCGGCAATCAGGCGAAAATGGCCAAGGGCGCGCCGGTCTATCCGGAATTCTCCGTGGACTGGATCATCAAGGAGCTTGACAGCTTCAGTACCCGCACCTCCAGCAGATTCCTGCTTTCCGAGGAAAACAAGACCGTGCTGCGGGAGCTTCTTCCGAAGTGGCAGGGCAGAACGACGAAGGACCGCGCGCTGAGCATCATCCCCGAGGCCGCGAAGGAGGCCATGGCCAGCCAGGCGTTCCTGCTGTCCCCGCTGTCCAGCGGTCTCGGCCATATCAGCGTCAGCTATCAGAAGCTGATCGACCACGGCATCGACTTCCTGCTTGACGAGATCCGGGAAAAGCTGGAGCACTGCCAGCCGACCGCCGCGGAGGACGTGGAGCGGAAAGTATTCTACGAAGCCTGCCAGATCGTCCGGCAGGCCATGCTGCACTTCGCTGAGCGCTTCGCCGTCCTCGCCGAGACCCAGGCCGCGCGGGCCGAAGGCCAGCGGAAGGACGAGCTGCTCGAGATCGCCCGTGTCTGCCGCAAGGTCCCCCGCGAACGCGCCGAGACCTTCCATGAGGCACTGCAGAGCTTCTGGTTCTTGCACCTTTGCCTGCAGATCGACTCCAACGGCCACAGCATGAGCCCCGGCCGCTTTGACCAGTACACCTGGCGCTGCTACGAAAACGACATGCGGCGCGGCGTTTCGCCGGAGCGGGAAGAGGAGCTGCTCGGCTGCCTCTGGGTCAAATTTGCGGAGATCAGCAAGCTGCGCGACTACATGGGCTCGCTCGCTTTCGGCGGCTACCCGATGTTCCAGAACCTGATCGTCGGCGGCATGGACGCAGACGGCAACGACGTGACGAACGACGTGTCGGTCCTTTGCTGCAAGGTGACGGCGGAGCTGAAGCTCTCGCAGCCGTCGCTGTCGGTCCGCTGGCATAAGCATTCCGCGCGCCGCATGAAGCTGGCCGCCGCGGAGGTCGCACGCGCCGGTATCGGCATGCCTGCCTATTTCAATGACGAGGCCATCATCCCCGTCCTGCGCAACATCGGCTGTTCGCTGGCCGAGGCGCGCGACTACTGCGAGGTCGGCTGTGTCGAGCCGCATGTCGCCGGCCGGATGGAGGGCATGTATTCCGCGGGCTTCACGAACCTCTGCAAGGTCCTCGAAACGACGATCTTCAACGGCGTCGATCCCATCCGGGGCAAGCAGATCGGTCTCGCCGTCGGCGAGCAGTTTGAAGATTTCACCGCGTTCTATGACGCCTACCGGACCCAGCAGCGCTATTTCATGGACCTGCATGCGCAGTCCGTCAACGCGGTCGAATTTGCCCACAGCACCCTGTGCCCGACGCCGCTGGTCTCCTGCTTCGTCGACGACTGCATCGAACGCGGCGTGGACATCCGCCGCGGCGGCGCCCATTATAACTACACCTCTCCGAACGCCGTCGGCCTTGCCAACCTCGGCGACTCGATGCTGGTGATCAAGCGCAAGATCTTTGAGGAGAAGAAATACTCCATGGACGAGCTCCGCGGCTTCCTGCGCAGCGACTTCCTCGGACATGAGCGCGTCCGGCAGGAATTCCTGAATGACGTACCCAAATACGGCAACGACGACGATGAGGCCGACGCCATGGCCCGCCGCTGCGGCGAGGATTACTGCATCGACTTCAAGCGCTATACCGGCTACCGCGGCGCGAGCTTCCAGCCGGGCCTGCAGAGCATTTCGGCGCACGCGCTCTTTGTCGGCAGCCTCGGCGCGACGCCGGACGGCCGGACGAAGCAGATGCTGGTCTCCGACGGCGGTGTTTCCCCGGCGCAGGGACGCGATATCTGCGGCCCGACGGCAGCCATGCTCTCCGTTGCCAAGCTCAACCATCTCGAGGCGACGAACGGCGCGCTGCTGAACGTCAAGTTCCATCCTTCTGCCGTCAAGGGCGAGCGTGGGCTGGAAAACCTCTGCGCGCTGACCGACGCCTTCTTCGGCCTCGGCGCACAGCATGTGCAGTACAATGTTGTGGACAGCGAGGTCCTGCGCGACGCGCAGAAGCACCCGGAAAAATACGGCGATCTGGTCGTGCGCGTGGCCGGCTTCAGCGTCCTGTTCACGACGCTCGATACGGTTTTGCAGAACGACATCATTGAGCGCACGCAGCACAACTGCTGCTGAGGGCCGGATATGGAAAAACAGCTGATCGGATGGATCTTTGATATCCAGCGCTTCTCTGTCCACGACGGGCAGGGCATCCGGACCAACGTCTTCTTCAAGGGCTGTCCGCTGCGCTGCGATTGGTGCAGTAATCCGGAGTCCCAGCTGCTGCGTCCGCAGCCGCTCTATGACGAAAAGAAATGCATCGGCTGCGGCCACTGCGCGCAGACCTGCACCCAAAACGCCATCACGACACAGCCCACATACACGATCGACGTCGCCAGATGCATGCACTGTGAGACCCACAGCTGCGCCTCCGTCTGCTACGCCAAGGCGCTCACGATCGCAGGCCGCCCCTACACGGTGGACGAGGTCCTGCGCATCGTCAAAAAGGATGCCATGTTCTACGGCACGTCCAATGGCGGGCTGACCGTGACCGGCGGCGAAGCCGTCGTGCAGACGGAATTTCTGGTCGAGCTGCTCAAGCGCTGTAAGGAGGCGGGGATCCATACCTCGATCGAGACCTGCAGCGCCTGCAGCTGGGATAAGATCCGCCAGACCCTGCCCTACATAGACGAATATCTCTGCGACGTCAAGCACACCGACCCGGTCAAGCTGCGCGCCGAGACTGGCGGCGATGCGCAGATGCTGCTCGATAACATCCGCAAGCTCGCGGAAAACGGCGCGAAGATCCTCGCGCGTGTGCCGATGATCCCCGGCTTCAACACGGATGAGGCGGAGGTCGAAAGCATCGGACGCTTCATCGCGTCCTGTAAGATCCCGCGTGTGGAGATCCTGAATTTCCACCGGCTCGGCGTGCCGAAGTACATCAAGTGCTTTGCCGGCCGCCTGCCGAAGGAACGCGAGCCGCTGACGCAGCAGGAGCTGGACCGGCGGCTGGAGATCCTGCACAGCCTCGGGCTCGAGGCAAGCGTAGGCTGAACGTATGAACCAGGGGGACGCCCCTGTTCAAAACCAAATATCACACACAAATCATTTTGGAGGAAACATCATGAAAAAACTGACCGCGCTGCTTCTGGCAGTCATCCTGGTGCTCGGCCTCGCGGCCTGCGCCGCCCCTGCCAAGCAGGATACCACCAGCAAGACCGAACCCGCCGCTGCGGAGACCACATCCACCGATGCCGCCACCACGCCCGAAACGGAAGCCTCCGGTGACACGGTCACCCTGAAGTTCGCCTGCGACGACACCCAGTCTTCCTCGTACTACATTGCCCTGGAACAGTTCGAAAAGGAAGTTGAAGAAAAGACCAACGGCGCTGTTCAGGTCGAGCTGTACGGCGACGCGCAGCTGGGCAATGCCACCGACACGATCGAAGGCATGCAGCTCGGCACCATCGAGTGCACCTTCGCATCCACTGCGGCAGTGAGCCAGTTCGTTCCCGAGTTCTACTATGTCGACGCGCCCTTCATCTTCCGGGATGCAGACCATGCGCACGCTGTCGTTGACGGCGAGGTCGGCCAGATCATCGGCGACGCCAGCATCGAAAAGCAGGGCATCCGTGTCCTGGGCTGGATGGACACCGCGTTCCGCAACATCTACAGCTCCAAGGCCGTCCGGACCGTCGACGACCTGAAGGGCCTGAAGATCCGCACCATGCAGTCCGACCTGCACACCGCCACCTTTGAGGCACTCGGCTGCCTGCCCACCCCGATGTCCTCTTCCGAGGTCTACAGCTCCCTCTCCTCCGGCGTCATCGACGCGGCTGAAAACTGCTACTCCTACGTTCTGAACCAGTCGATGTATGAGGTCGCTCCCTACATCATCAACACCGAGCATTTCTACGGCTTCTGCGTCATCATGATGGCAGAGAAAATCTTCCAGAGCCTGACTGCCGAACAGCAGCAGATCATCCTCGACGCTTCTGCAAACTGCATCAGCTTCCAGCGGGATCTGGTCGCCCAGCAGAACAGCGACGCTGTCGACGCGCTGAAGGAAAAAGGCGTGGAATTCATCGATTTGGACAAGGCTGAGCTGCAGGCGAAGGTCGAGCCCGTCTACGAAAAGTATGCAGACAAGCTGCCCGCAGACATCATGGAGAAGATCAGAAACACCTGATATCCCGAATATCCCGTGCCTGCCTGCTCCGGCAGGCAGGCACGCCACTTGTCTAGGTAAGGAGAAATGTCTATGAAGAAAGTGCTCAAGGTGCTTGCCGGGATCGAATCGGTCGTCTGCACGGCCACATTCATCATCATGCTCACCTTCTGCTTTTTCCAGGTCCTGAACCGGAACATTTTCAAGATCCCCCTGGGTTGGACAGAAGAGCTGTCCCGGTTCTCCATGGTCTGGATGGCGCTGCTCGGCTCTGAGCTCGGCCTGCGCAAGGGCAAGCAGATGGCGGTCGACGCCGTCGTCAGCAAGCTGTCCTTTGTCCCCAAGAAGATCGTCGAATGCCTCGGCTGCATCATCAGCGGCGCCTTTGCCGGCGTTTCCGGCTATTACGCTGTGCAGTTCGTGGCGAGCAACATCACGAACGGCCAGATCGCGCCCGCGCTGAACGTCCCGATGTGGATCGTGTATCTGATCCTGCCGATCAGCCTGTTTTTGATGTTCCTGTTTGAAGTCTATAATTTTTTCCACATCCTGCTGCAGAAGCGGGAACAGACCGATGAGGAAGGAGGCTGCGCATAATGGATACCGGTACGCTCGCATTGATCCTGTTCGGCATGTTCGCACTCCTTCTGATCATGAAGGTCCCCGTGTCCTTCTGCCTCGGCATCGCCGCGACGGTCTGCCTGATCATCCTTGGCTACCCGCTGACGGTCATCAGCCAGAAAATCTTCACGGCGCTCAACTCCTTCTCCATCATGGCGATCCCGCTGTTTATCCTCGGCGGCAACCTGATGTCGGAGGGCGGCATCTCCAAGCGGCTGACGGAGTTCTGTGAAGCGCTCGTCGGCAATATCCGCGGCGGTCTGGCGATCGTTGTGATCCTGGCCTGCGCGTTCTTCGCGGCCCTGTCCGGCTCCGGCCCGGCGACGGTCATTGCCATCGGCAGCATGATGTACCCCGAGATGGTCAAGCGCGGCTATCCGGATTATCAGGTTGCAGGCCTCGTCGCCGTTGCCGGCGGTCTCGGCCCGATCATCCCGCCGAGCATTATCATGGTCGTCTACTGCACCATGACCCAGGTGAATGTTGCCAGCCTTTTCTCCTCCGGCTTCCTGGTCGGCGCGCTGCTGATCATCGCGATGGCGATCATCGCTTTTGTGCAGGCGAAGAAGTATAACTGGCCCGTCACGGCGGAAAAGTTCTCCTGGAAGCGCGTCTGGCACTCGTTCAAGCATTCGATCCTGGCGCTTCTGATGCCGGTGATCGTTCTGGGCGGCATTTACTCCGGCATCTTTACGGCGACGGAAGCCGGCGCAGTTTCCTGCGTCTACGCGCTGATCGTTGCGGTGTTCATCTATAAGACGCTGACCTGGAAAGAGGTCCTGCGCATCATCCGGGATTCCGCCGTGGCCTGCTCCGTTATCCTGTTCATCATGGGTACCTCGACGGTCTTCTCCTGGCTGTTTACGGTCAGCGGCATTTCCGGCTGGCTGGTCAGCTCTGTGACCGGCGCGGGTCTGGGCTACTATCCGATCCTGCTCATCATCACCGTGATCCTGCTGATCTTCGGCTTCTTCCTGGAGGGCATTGCCACGGTCTCCATGCTGCTGCCGCTGTTCATCCCGATCGCGCAGGCCGTCGGCATCGATCTGCTGCACCTCGGCATGATCGTCACCATGACGAACGTCATGGGCTGCATGACGCCGCCGGTGGCGAACAACATCTTCGCTGCCAGCACCTTCACGGGCCTCCCGATGGGCCGCATCAGCAAGGGCGAGCTGCCGTATCTGGGCTGCTTCTTTGTGGTGTTGCTGATCGTGGTGTTCTGCCCGGGACTCATTACCATGTTTGGGTAAGGGAAGCTTGATTTTTGCGGATTCATAGTCTAACATAATTCGTAAGGTAACGTTAAGCTTCGAACTTCATTCGCAAGATACACCCATCGAAGACAAACGCCGCGGCGAACACAGGATCTGCAGAAATCGGGGGAGCAAGATGAAAAATGTCACACTGAAAGAAGTTGCAAAGGAAGCCGGCGTCTCTGTTATGAGCGTATCCAAGGCGCTCAACAACAAAGAGGGGCTCTCGGATGAGACCCGCCGGCGGATCCTGGAGATCGCCGCGCAGATGAACTACAGCCAGAACCAGGTGGCCTGCAGTCTGCGCACCGGGGCGACCCGGACCATCGGCGTCGTCCTGTCTGACAGTGCGGAGTCCGTCGTCGCGCGCGTACTGCGCGGGATCCAGGACGAGGCGCGCAGAAACGGCTACAGCGTCATCATCACCAACACCGACAAGCAGCCGGAGCTGGAATATGATGCGATCCAGTCTCTGATCGACAAGCGGATCGACGGCCTCATCCTTGTTGCCCCGAAGTGCTATACCGAGGAGCGGCTCATGTGGATCCAGGGCTTCGGCATTCCGACCGTGATCGCCATGCGTCATGGCGAGCGCGGCCAGAATACCGCCGATGCCGTCCTGAACAACAACTATGACGGTGGCTACGAGGTCGTATCGCATCTGCTCGCCCAGGGCTGCAGACGGCCGGTGTTCTTGCACCTGCAGGATTCCCGTTCCAGCCGCGAACGCAGTGACGGCTATGCCAGCGCTCTGCGCGAATATGGCCTCAGCCTGGAGTCTTTCCCCAACTTCGAGGTCGAGGTCAGCGTGGAAGCGGGCCTTGCCGCGGTGCGGGAGATCCTCGCCCTGCCGGTTCTGCCAGACGCGATCGTCTGCGGCTGCGATACGGTCGCCATCGGCGTCATCGAGGCGCTGCATGCCGCGCACATCCGCATCCCGGAGCAGATCCGCGTGACCGGCTACGACGGCATCGAATTCGGCGCCTATCTGAAAACGCCCCTGACGACCATCGCCCAGCCGCTCTACGAGATCGGCATGACCAGCGCGCAGCTGCTGGTCGAGCGCATCAAAAAGCCGGCTTCTCCCGCGCGGGAGATCCTGCTGCAGAGCAAGCTCGTGGTCCGCGAGTCGACCGGCGGCGCATCCGCTGCGCAGCCAATACCAACTACACATTGATCGTACCCGGTCCGGCATTGCGGCCGGATCCGCAAAGGAGACACATAGTTATGAATAACGAACATAAATACCTGCAGTGGTTCAGCAGCCAGACAAAGTCTATCTACTGGCATGATTCCGCCGTCCGCGCAGAGCAGCAGGCTGCTTTTGCCAACGGCGCCACCGGCATGACGACCAACCCGTTTTTGATCCAGTCCACGCTGAACGGCGACCGTGCATTCTGGGCCGAGCGCCTCGCGGCCATCCCGCAGGATCTGAAGGGCGACGAGAAGGTCTACGCGCTCATGCAGTGCGTGACCGGCTATTATGCTGAGCAGACCCGCCCGATCTTCAAAAAGGGCGTCCCCGGCGAAGGCTATGTCTGCGCGCAGACGAACCCCAACAAGACCGGCGATGCGGAGTATATGATCGATCAGGCGAAGATCCTCGCCTCCTGGGCGCCGAATATCGTGGTCAAGATGCCCGCGACCAACGCCGGTATCAAGGCGTATGAGGAATGCGCGGCGCTGGGCCTGAACGTCGCAGCCACCGTCAGCTTCACCGTCCCGCAGGTCCTCGCCGTCGGCGAGGCTGCAGCCCGCGGCAAGGAGCGCGCAAAGCAGAACGGCATCAGGCCGGGCCTGACCATTGCCGTTCTGATGTGCGGCCGTCTGGATGACTACCTGCGCGACGTTGCGCACGACAGCGGCGCAGCCGTCAGCGAGAGCGATATCACCCAAGCCGGTATCGCCTGCCTGAAAAAAGCCTACCGCATCTTCAACGAGCGCGGCTATGACACCTACCTGATGCCCGCGGGCTGCCGCGGCGCAAACCAGATCATTGAGCTGGCCGGCGCAAAGATGATCTTCTCCATTGCCCCGAAGATCGTCAAGATGCTCCCGAGCGACACGAAGTGCGAAGAACGCATCGATGTTCCGGTCGCGCAGGACGTGATCGACCGCCTGATGACCATGCCGGAGTTCCGCAAGGCCTATCTCGAGGACGGCATGACCCGCGAGCAGTTCATCACCTTCGGCTCTGCCAACCGTACGACCGATCAGTTTATCAACGACGGCTGGAACCCGCTGGTCAATTTTAAATTCTGAGCAGAGGTACCGATATGAACTATTTGGAGTGGATCAACCAGTGCACCCCGACCCGGTGGTGGCACGACTCTGGCAACCCGGATGAGATCGAGCTGGCGATCCGGCGCGGCGCGACCGGCGTGACGACGAACCCGGTCCTGACCTTCCGCTCGTTCCAGTCCCAGCCGGAATTCTGGAACCCGAAGGTCGTGGCGCTCGGCGACGATTTTGAGCCGGAAGCACGCGCAGAGGCGCTTTTGAAACTCGTTGCGACTTATGCGGCGGAAAAGGTCCGCCCGGTTTACGAGCGGACGAACGGCGCGGACGGCTACGCGCTCGGCCAGCTGAACCCCACGCGGGCCGGCGACGCCGAGGGCATGCTCGCGCAGGCGCGGCGCGTCCACTCATGGGCGGAAAATATCGCCGTCAAGCTTCCCGCGACCGCGGCCGGTATCGAGGTGATCGAGCATCTGGCAGAAGAGGGCATTCCCATCTGCGCCACGATCAATGTCTCCGTCTCGCAGGCGATCGCCGTGGCCGAGGCCTATGCGCGTGGCAAGCAGAAGGCGCTGGCCGCGGGCGTAAAACCCCCGCTGTGCATCGTCGTGCAGCAGGTCGGCCGTCTGGACGATTATCTGCGCGATGTTGCGCAGGATATGAAGCTTGGTCTGGATGAGTCGGTCATCACGATGGCTGGCCTCGCCGTAGCCAAGCGCACCTATCAGATTTTTGAACAGCGCGGCTATGACGCGGTCATCATGCCGGCCGGCCTTCGCGGCGCTTATCACCTGACGGAGATGGCCGGCGGCAAGCTCCTGTACACGATCAACACCCGCGTGCAGGACATGATCCTCGCGGCGGATCCCCCGCAGGAGGAGCGGATCTCGAATCCGGTCCCGCAGGATATCCTGGATCAGCTGAGGAAGATCCCCGAATTCGTCCGCGCCTACGAGCCGGACGGCATGAAGCCGTCGGAGTTCATCACCTACGGCGTGACCCAGAAGCTCCTGAGCCAGTTCAACGAGACCGGCTGGGCCCCGCTGGAGACCTATCTCTCCAATAAAAAAACAAACCGTTGGATCTAACAGAAAGGATGCGTTGAAGTATGTATAAAGTTGGTTTTATCGGTCTTGGCATCATGGGCAGACCCATGTGCAAGAATCTGCTGAAGGCGGGCTACGCAGTGACGGCGTTTGACCCGTTTGCGAAGGAAGCGCTCGATGACGTCGTCTTCTGCGGCGCAGCCCGCGGCGAGAGCAATGCGGACGTTGCCTCGAAGAGCGATGTCGTCATCACCATGGTGCCCAATTCCCCGCATGTGCGCGCAGCCGTGCTCGGCAAGGGCGGCGTGGCCGAAGGCGCGCACGAGGGTCTGGATGTCATCGACATGAGCTCCATCGCCCCGCTGGAGTCCAAGGCGATCGCGGCGGAGTGCGAAAAGGCCGGTATCCATATGATGGATGCGCCGGTCTCCGGCGGCGAGCCCAAGGCCATCGACGGCACGCTGTCGATCATGTGCGGCGGCCCGAAGGCACTGTTTGACAAGTATTTCGACCTGCTGAAGGTCATGGGCGCGTCCGTGGTCCACTTCTGTGTTGTCAACGGCGCGGGCAACACCGTGAAGCTGGCCACCCAGATCATCGTCGCCTGCAGCATCGCGGCCTGCGCCGAGGCGTACTCGCTCTCGACCATGGCCGGTGTCAACCCGGAGAAGGTCTTCGCGGCCATCCGCGGCGGTCTGGCCGGTTCGACGGTCATGGATGCGAAGGTCCCGATGATGATGGACGGCAACTTCAAGCCCGGCTTCAAGATCGACCTGCATATCAAGGACCTCAACAACGCCCTCGATACCGGCCACGGCCTCGGCACGCCGATGCTGCTGACCGCGCAGGTGCAGGAGATGCTGCAGTGGCTGCACAACAACGGCGACGGCCAGAGCGACCACAGCGCGATCCTCAAATACTATGAACGAATTACCGGCGTAGAAGTACGCAAGTAATACAGACAGACAAATTTCCCTCCGAAAAACCCGATGTGCACCGCACATCGGGTTTTTCATGCTGTTATCTGTATTTGCGCTTCCGGCAGGAAGGGACTTTACCCCTGCGTGCTTGTCCGTGCTTTTTGGGCCTGTTCTTCGCAGGCGGAGCGAAGGGCGTCGATGTAGGCCTGGTCGTTCAGGGCTTCGTCGGCTGCGGCGGCGGGGAATTTGGCGCGGATGTCGTCGGAATAGCTGCCGTCGCTGGGCTCCCAGTATTCAAGCGGGGTGGGGCCGCTGGAGGTGCTGAGAGAGAATGTGATGGCCGTGGGGACGTAGCTGCCGTTTTCCATCGTGAGCGTCTCGCCGTCTGCGCTGTATGTCTCCTGCAGGACGAGCAGATATACGGTGATCGTGTCGGCGCTGCTGTCGTCCTGCGCCAGAAGGACGTGGCTCTCCACATGGATCTGCCCGGGCTGCACGGCGTCCGCGTAATGATCCAGGACTGCTTTGCTGATCGCGTCGTCCAGCACCGGATCGTGGTCGAGGGCTTCCGCTTTGGTTTCCGTTTCGGCCAGCTTCTCTCCCAGCGCATCGCTTTCGGCGGGCTGTTCCGGCTCCGCCGCGTTCGTATCCGCGGGCAGGGCGGGCGTTTCCCTTGCAGAGGCCTCCTCCGCCGCTGCAACGTC
>ERZ894180.1934-NODE-1934-length-11276-cov-13.165315_pt1 | contig 11276 bp, 8 predicted proteins | sample MGYA00380278_ERZ894180 | MGnify/ENA primary metagenome ERZ894180 (study PRJEB32331, sample SAMN06328450) | human gut metagenome | biome: human gut microbiome; feature: stool | host: Homo sapiens | collected 2013-02-24 ...
TAGAGCAACTGACTCTTAATCAGTGGGTCCAGGGTTCGAATCCCTGAGGGTGTACGATATTATAAAACTCTGAGAATCGATGATTTTTGGAGTTTTTTTGTTTTAGATATAAGCTTTGCTAAAATGCTTGTTTATTATGTGGCAGTTAAAAACTTTGCGAGAAGCTTATAATGAACTGTTGCAGAATTTTATTTAGGGTTATGGTTATTCTTTTATAGTGTTTTTCGCATGCTGAATTTGCTCAAGCTATTTATACTAAATAAGATTTCAATAGCTTTAGTGCAAAGAATGATTGTATTGATGAAAACTATGCGGTGGAGTTTGTTTGTATGATTGGTTGCTGATAAATATAAAAAGTTTTTTTGTATAAAAGTTTCTTTTTTGAGATTATTTGCAAACTAACCTATGATTGTTCTAAAAAAATAAACTGTTTAATTAAGTCAATATATTATTAATGAATGCGAATACTGAAAACAATAAGCGAATAGCCAAGAATACGATTTTTTTATACATTCGAATGATGTTAATAATGATTGTTTCGTTATATACATCAAGAGTGATTTTAGCAGAGTTGGGTGTAGAGGATTATGGCATTTATAATGTTGTAGGAGGGATCGTGATGATGTTTTCTTTTTTAAATGCATGTATGTCGTCAGCTACACAACGGTTCTTAACTTTTGAGTTAGGTAAAAACAATCAAGGATTAGTTAATGATATATTTTCAGCATCGTTGAATATACATATTATATTAGGTATAGTTATAATTGTTTTTGCTGAAGTTGTTGGTGTATGGATGATTAATAATAAACTAATCATACCAGATGAAAGAGTATTTGCTGCTAATATAGTATTTCAATTTTCGATATTTACTTTTTTTATTAATATTGTTCAAGTTCCGTATAATGCGGCTTTAATAGCTCATGAAAAAATGAGCGTTTATGCATATATTTCTATTATAGAAGCTGTTCTTAAATTATCTGTGGCTTATCTTATTAGTATTGTTACTATTGATAAACTTATTGTTTATGCTGCTCTGATATGTATTGTGCAAATGATTATTAGAGGCTTTTATCAGATATATTGTTATAAACATTATGAGGAATGTCGTTTCAGATTTTATTATGAAAAAAGTATTTATAAAAAATTATATAGCTTTGCAGGATGGAATTTGTTTGGAAGTATTGCATGGCTGTTAAAAGATCAAGGTGTAAATATTATTCTTAATATATTTTTTGGTCCATTGATTAATGCTGCTAGAGCTGTTGCCATACAAGTTTCTTCTGCAGCTATGAATTTTATATCTAATTTTCAAGTTGCATTAAATCCTCAAATAACAAAGAATTATGCTAATGGAAATATTCAGAAAATGGAATATTTGGTATATCAAGGTATAAAGTTTTCTTATTTCTTGCTATTTATATTGGCTTTCCCTATTTGTTTAAATATTGATTTTATATTAGCTTTATGGCTTAAAACAGTTCCATCATATTCTAACTATTTAATTGTATTGATATTAATAGATGCTCTATGTGGCATATTGTTTGGTGTCCCATTAATGACATCCTTATCTGCCACTGGTAATATAAAGAAATATCAGATAGTTGTTAGCAGTATTATTATGTTGGTTGTTCCAATAAGCTATTTCAGTTTACTTATAGTACCAAATATTTATTTACCTTTTTTTGTTATTATTGCTATTACGATCATATCTGGTGTAGTAAGATTCTATTTTTGCATAAGACAAATAGGCTTTAGCGTTTGGCGGTATATGAAAAAAGTACTTTTGCCTATTATTATGGTTACCTTTTTTACTATTCCAGTCCCACTGTTTATGAAGTTCTTATATTTTAATGATTTATCTTTTAAGTCTTTTGCTACATTAATAGTAATACCTGTATTGTTAATATGCTTATTCATTTGGTTGTTTGGAATAAAAGAAGAAAGAAAAATCATAATTAATTATGTGAAAGATAAAATAGATTTAAAGATAAGATAATGATATACGTATTATTTATATTAGCTGTATTTTCTGCTACCTTTCTGAATTCTAATATTTCTACAGTATTGGGTTATGAAAATAATGTTACTACAGTGGCTTTTTTGCCATTAACTTTATTCATCATTATACAGTTAATGCGTAAAAAAATAGTAATATTAAAAAAAGACAATAATAGTAGTAGATATGTCTTATTGGCTAGCATTCTTATATTGTTTTTTAAACTGTCATATGGACAGTATGATATGTTTAAAACAATTCTATTATTTTCGTTTATCCCATATACTTTTGCTATGTATTTAGAACATGCAAGTTGTAAGGAAAAAACAGTATTACAAAATGTTCTTATAGCTCTTTTAGTTACTGAATGTTTATTAGCTGTTTATGAAAGGGTTACATTAACTGTGTTATTATCAACAGAAGAAACTTATTCTTCTATGAATAGGGCTGGTGATACATGGTCTTTTAGATCGTCGGCTTTGTTTGGGCACCCATTAGGTAATGCTATGTTGGTTTCTGTTATTAATATATACATATTATCAAGCAACTTGTCTCCGTTAAGAAAAATTAGTTGTTTTGCGATAGCTATTATTGCTTTGTTGTGCTTTAATGAGCGCGGAAATATTGTAATAACTTTAGCCACATCGCTTCCTTTATTAATTAAGTTATATAATGATGCAAGTAAAAAGTTTAGACGGAAAATACTTTGGGTCTGTTTTCCTTTGTTACTTGCTGGGGTAGTTCAATTGCCACAGTCCGATTTAGGTGGAAGATTATTTAATGAAAAATCAGGTAAACAGGACAATAGTACGATGGCACGATTGGAAGCATTGACTGCTTTTAAATACTTAAGTACATCAGAAGTTTTGATAGGTGGAAATAATTTGAATGATAAAGTTGCTGATAAAATGGATTTGGCAGCTGTAGAGAATGGCATTATTTCTATTTTATTGGATTATGGTATTATATTGGGGATACTGTTATTAGGTTTATTATTTTGTTTTCAAAAAGACAAATTAAGAGTATATCCATGGTGGAATAAATGGTTGATTTTGTTATTATTTTATGGCATTGGATTTACTAATCCACATCTAAGTAATCCTATGCAATGGTTTATTTTTGTTTGTGCTTATTATGCGTTCCGTCCTAATTTAAAGAATAGAGTTTATGGTAGAAAATAATTGTTCAGAATGTAATGCTTGTGTTCAGATATGTAAGCATCAGGCAATCGAATTAAAAGTGAATGAAGAAGGATTTTCATATCCATGTATCAATATAGAGAAATGTATTCATTGCAATCTTTGTATAGAAGTATGCCCTATGCAAAATGGGGATAAAGTAAAATTGTCAAATTTGAAAGTTTTGGCAGTTCAAATAAAAAATAATAAGACACTTCAAAAAAGTAGTTCTGGAGGTGTTTTCTCTCTTATAGCTAATTATGTTATAAAAAATAATGGCATAATATATGGTGCTGCATGGAATGCGGAAATGCAATTGTGTCATATTGGAGTTGAAACAGAAAAAGAACTTGAACGATTAAGAGGTTCTAAATACGTACATTCTTATATAGGCAATGTTTTTCAAGATATTAAAGTGCATCTTAAAAATAACAGACTTGTTTATTTTACTGGGACTCCTTGTCAGGTTGCAGGTTTAAAGTTATTTTTAAGAAAATCATATGATAACTTAATAACGTCAGATTTGATATGTCATGGTACACCTTCACAAAAAATATTTGATGTGTTTCGTCATAATATGGAAATAGAATTAAATGAAAAAACCGTAGATTATAAATTTAGAGATAAAAGTATTGCCGGCTGGTCTTGTTCTTCTTCTTCTTTGACTATACGAAAAAACGGAAAAAAACATTTTCATATTTATAATAGAAATATGCGTGCTTATTATTTGGCTTTTATTAAAGGAGACATTACTAGAGAAGATTGTTACAGTTGTCCATTTACAACAGTTGAACGTGTAGGTGATATTACATTAGCAGATTTTTGGGGAATAGATAAATTTCACCATTTTTTTCCTAATCAAAACAATGGAGTGTCTCTCGTTTTAATTAATAGTCAACAAGGTATCAATATTTGGGAAAATATAAAAAATGATGCAATTTCGGAAAACTCTAGTATTGATATTGCATTGCAAACGTGTAATAAGAATCTATATGAACCTACAATAAGACCTTGTGCTAGAAATGATTCATATAAAAAAGCTTTTAACAACTTTATCTCTTTTAGGGACTCTTATTTATTACAGGAGAATCCTTCTAAAATCTATATATCTTACTATAAAAGTAAGATTAAACAAATTAAGTGCATAGAATACTTATGGAAACTAATAAACAAATAAAAAGTGCTTCGATAATAACGATTATAGATAATGTGAATTTTGGTACTTATCTTCAAGCAATGGCGCTTGCTAAGACCATTGAAAATTTTGGTATATCTGTTCATATAATAGATTATTGTAGGAAACATCAAAGTTTTCAATATCTTTTCTGTGCTTGTTTACAGAATACCTGTAACCCTCTTAAATGGGGATATCGGATTTTTAATTGGTATAAAAGTATGTTGTTGAGAAAAAAGGATAAAGCTTTTTTGAAAGACAATCTTACAAAAAAACAATATTTTTCTTATGAAGAATTAAAGAAAAATCCTCCTTATGCAGATGTCTATATTACAGGAAGTGATCAAGTATGGAATAGTATATATAATAAAGGTATTGATAGAGCTTTTTATTTAGATTTTGTTCCAGATAATGTAAAAAGAATCGCTTATGCTGCTAGCATTGGTATGGAACAGATACCTGACTGTGAAAAAATGGAAATAAAAAAATATCTTTCTAAGTATAATTCCATTTCCGTTAGAGAAAAGCAGGCAGAAATTTTACTGAAGAAATTGCAATTACCTATAGATGTTAGAACTGTTTTAGATCCTACTTTATTATTGTCAAAAGAAATATGGAATTTGTATGCGTTAAAAAGATTGGTTGATGAACCTTATATGATATTATATTCGGTAGAGACGAAAGATCAGAATAAACTTATTACTCAAATGGCTAAAAAAATAGCGAAAGTCAAAAAATTAAAAATTGTAGGGATATACTATGGTGGTAGGCAACAAAGAATAGAAGGTACTGATAAAAATTTTTTTCGTGTGACTCCTTCTGTATTTTTATCTTTATTTTTATATGCTGATTATTGTATTGTTAGTTCATTTCATGGCACTGCATTTTCAATTAATTTTCAAAAAAACTTTTTAACTATAACTCCTGGAAGATTTAATAGCAGGGTTGATAATTTGTTAACTTTGTGTAACTTGAAAAAAAGATTAGTAGTTGATAGTAGCTATGATATTAATGATGCTTTCACTGATATAGACTATAGTTTAGTCAATAAAATTATAGAGGAGGAAAGGCAAAATTCTATTGATTATTTAAGAAATTCTTTGTTATTATGAAAATATTATATTATAGTTCTCCATCTTTTGCCGATTGTGATTTTCCGTTAGTTAAAGAGTTTATTCGTTTGGGACATGAAGTTGCATATTTAATAAACTTAACTCCATATTCATTAAAAAGTACGTTGTTTAATATAGAAAAACAGTTACCTGTTAATGATATAATACCTGCTAGTTCTTATCGGGAGTTGGATGTATATTCCAATTATATGGATATGAGCAAAGTGTATATAGTTAATCGGACAGCTGTGAAAGATTCGAGTTTACAGAATCTTTCTATTACGTTGAAATTAATATCCTTTATTAAAAAAGGAAATTTTGATGTTGTTCATACAGACTGCTTCTTTCGTTTTTATGATATATTGCTTTATCAATTTAAAAATAAATTGGTGCAAACGTTTCATGACCCGTTTATTCATTCTGGTGAAAGTTCTTATAAAAGTACTTTTTTTAGAAAAATAGCAATTAAATGCATTCCTAAAATTGTACTATTGAATGACGGACAAAAGGATAAATTTGCAGAACTGAATCATATAAGCAAAAGTAGAATTTATATTAACAGATTAGGCGTATATGATTGTATTAATGCCTTTAAACCCAAAGATGAGGCTAAGGAGAATAAAAATGTTTTGTTTTTTGGGAGAATATCGCCTTATAAAGGTATTGAATATTTATTAGAAGCAATGAATGAAGTGCATAAGGTGATCCCTGATGCCCAATTGACTATAGCAGGTGGTGGGAAAATTTATTTTAATGTTGAAAAATATGAAAAATTGGATTATGTGAAATTGATAAATCGGTATATTGGAATGGAAGAATTGGCTGATTTATTGCATAAATCGTATATTGTAGTTTGTCCTTATACAGACGCCACTCAAAGTGGTGTTGTTATGACAGCATTTGCTCTTAATAAGCCTGTTATTGCAAGCAATGTGGGTGGAATGTCAGAAAGTGTTCATAATGGTGTAAATGGATTATTGGTTGCACCAAAGGATGTAAATGCATTATCAAATGCGATTATTTCAGTATTAAATAACTCTATTTTAATCAAAAATATTCAGAAGAATATAAATGATGAGTATCATGAAGGAATAAATTCTTGGAAGAATATTGCCCGTAAATATATCAATTGCTATTTAAATAAAATTTGACTTTATGATGAAAATAATTGAAATTGTTACTTCTTTAGCGTCCGGAGGAGCTGAAAGATTTGTTGTAGATTTAAGTAATGAACTTTCAAAAAACAATGAAGTGGTACTTATTATTTTAAAGAATGATGCTAAAAGTAATTATGGATTTTATAGAAAAGAGGTATTAGATAGAATAAAATATATAAATTTGGGTTTTGATGATGGTAGAAAGTTATCTTATTTATGGAAAGTATATAAAATAATCAAAAAAGAGAATCCTCAAATAGTACATCTTCACTCTGTAACGCAGTACTGTGCTATAGCTGTTTTATTGTTACATAATAAAATCAAGTTCTTTCAGACTGTACATAATGACATTAAGAGAATAGGTAATATTTTATATTATAAATTGGCATTTCGTATATTTGGAAAGTTAGGTTGGATGAAATTTATAACGATTTCTAAAACCAATCATGTCGATATGTGTAATTATTATCCTAAATGCGAAAATGTATTGATTTATAATGGTAGGTGTCCTCAGCAAAAAACAGAATTATTTACCACAGTACAAGCTGAAGTTAACTTATTAAAAAAGACTGAAAATACTATTGTTTTTATTCATGTAGCAAGATGTGCAGAACAAAAAAATCAAAAACTTTTGATAGATTCATTTAATAGGCTTATAAAAAAACAAGTTGATGCCATATTGCTAATTATTGGTGATAATTTTGACTCTAAAGAGGGAAAAGTATTGCAAGCAGAAGCTTGTAGTGATATTCATTTTTTAGGTGTTCGCTCAAATATTTTTGATTACTTATTATGTTCTGATATTTTTGTATTATCATCTATATATGAGGGTATGCCAATTTCACTCATTGAAGCAATGCAAGCAGGTGTGGCTATTTTGTCAACTCCCGTTTGTGGAGTTATTGATGTGGTAAAATCAGGTGTAAATGGCGTTATTAGTTCAGGCTTTGATGAATGCTCATTTTATCGAGCTATGCAAGATATTGCTACCAATAAAAATAAATATTTATCAGCAGCTAAAACAAAAGAATTTGTAGGTAGCTTTTCTATTAAAGAAACTGCCTTGCAGTATATCAAATGGTTTAAAAAATAAAACATTTTGCCATGCTTTCAATATTCAATGGAAAAATAACATTTGAATACCAATATTGTCAACAATGTGGTAGTTGCCTTGCTGTATGTCCCACCAAGTCTCTTAGTGCCAAAAGATTAAAAAATGGGTTGGTTGATATACAGATTGATCAAGATACTTGTATCAAGTGTAAAAAGTGCATTAAATCTTGTCCTGCTGCAATAGGAGACCAGATTGAAGAATATAATCGGGATTTTCCTAAAAAGAAGTATTACTTTGCAAGAAGTAATGATGCGGATATAAGATATCTCTCTTCTTCTGGCGGTACTTGTAAGACATTAATAATACAAGCTTTGAAACAAGGATTGATTGATGGGGTATATACGCTTTGTAAAACAAATAAGTATCCTTATGCTGAAGGAATGTTTTATTCGAAAGAAAACATTCCTTCTCATGATGATATTCCTAATTCAGTATACCATTCTGTGATGTTGAATGCAAATATTGAGCTCATTCCCAAATGTAAAAGACTTATGGTAGTAGGCACAAATTGTCAAATCAAAGGAATGGAAGTTTTATTAAAGCATAAATGTGATACCCTTATTAAAGTTTGTATTTTTTGCAAGCAACAAAAGACATTGGATTCTACGCGTTTTTGGGCAAAAATGATGGGAGTGAAAATTAATATTGATAATTATTTTGATTTCCAATATAGAGGAAATGGTTGGCCAGGAATAGTTAAATTGAATCAAGGAAAATTGCCTTATGCGAGAGCTTCTATTTTACCTTTTGGTAAAAGGATTTGGACTGTACCAGGCTGTAATATCTGTGGGGATCCATTTAGTCAATATCACGCAGACCTTTCTCTTATGGATCCGTGGGGAGGAATTAATGCTGGAGATGTACAAGGTAGCAATTTGGTAGTTGTACATACCACAGTTGGTTGTGAAATTTTGAATGCAGTAGAGAACTTGGAACTGATTAAAAAATCATATAGTGAAGTTATTCCTGGTCTTAGTTTAAAAGATATAAATAGGAAGCAACAAATGATTCCTTACTTCCAAGGAAAGAAATGTTCCGCGAGGATTAAAATAGCAGGAATATTGGAAATATTTCAACGAAATTTTTTTATATTTGTACTTCAGTTATTGCCTAAAATGCCAATAATTATGTACCGTATTATTCATAAAATTCCTGATTTAAGAAATATAATATTAAGATGAAAATATCAATAATTACAAGACATGCTCCCAATAACTATGGTTCATTGTTACAGACAATAGCTACAGAGAAGATTATTGCTAAATTGGGCCACACTGCTGAAATTGTAGATTACATTAGAGAAGACGAGTCGGGATTAAAAGGTTTGTTGACTTTATTAAGTCATAAATCTGGCTGGAACAATAGTGTTTTTAAGAAATGGTTATATATAGCATTGAGATATCCGGGGGATAGATGGGCTCAAGCCAAATTTAGCAAGATGAGAAAGAAGTATCTTATCATGTCTAAGCGTTATCAATCTTTAGAAGATTTAAAAAATGATTGTCCTAAGGCAGATGTTTATATGACGGGGAGTGATCAAGTATGGGGACCTATTACTACGGGGTATCATGATTCTGCTTATTTTTTAAGTTATGTAGATGATAAAGCTAAAAAAATAGCATATGCAGGTAGCTTTGGGCGAACAGATTTTACAAAAGCTATTTTGAAAGAATATGCTCAGATGCTTGCTCGGTATCATGCAATTACTGTTAGAGAAAATAGTGCGGTGACGCTGTTGGAAGAAATGGAGTTGAAATGTGCTGGTCAAGTATTAGATCCTACACTCTTATTGGATAAAGAAGAATGGATGCACTTCATTCACAAAGAAATACAAGGTAGATATGTGTTAGTTTATCAAATACATAATAATCCAATATTGGATCGATATGCGATGAAATTTGCCAAGCATGTAGGTTTGCCGCTTTATCGAGTATCCCCTTCTTTACATCAAATTATGCGAGGTGGTAAATTCATTTTTTTACCTGATGTTGGTGAGTTCTTATCTTACATAAATAATGCAACTTATATAGTGACTGATTCCTTTCATGGAACAGCTTTTTCTATTAATTTTAATAAGCAATTTATAGAGATCTTGCCTAATACAAAAACAGGAAGCAGGAATCAAAGCATTTTACAACTGACAGGGTTACAAGATAGAATTGTTACTGACTATAATGATTTTTCAATAGCAACAAAAATGATTGATTATACTTTTGTAAATGGAATTATAAAAGAAGAAAGAAAAAAATCATATTGTATTTTAAAAAGAATTATAGAGGAATAAAGCATGATGATACGTTTTTTATTTATTATAGTATCTATTTTTTGTGGCGTTCAAAATTTGTGTGCGCAGTTAGCTGCATATTATCCAAATCCTGGGCGGGGATATATGTGTACTAATAAGGATATAGTAAAGAAAGTCGCAAATATTGATCTCTGTTCAGTATCATATTATACTGCGAATGCATTCAAATACATTTATCTTAATGAAATTTTTACAGATGAATGTATTTCAAAATATGGAGTGTTAAATGAAGATGTAATTTATGGAAATATAAAAAAATATTTTGATAAATTTTTGAATGAAAAGAGTAAAACGCGGTACATATTGAGAGTCTTCCCTAATAACGAAGGGAATAGTACTCGATTATCTACATTGGTAGATCATCCTAAAGCTAAAAGTAAAAAAATACATATATGGATGCCCACTACGATGTATAATATTATTCAGAGAAGTAGTTATCCCGTTATTGTGGGAAAAGCTATATATCCTAAATATTTTACTACTTATGATCAAGTAGCTATTATGGATTATCGTAATCCGTTAGTGCAAAAAGTATATGATACAGTCCTGCGTTTGTTTGCGCAATATTTGGAAGAAGAAATACAAGCTCCTTGTATTATGAGTGATACGAATATGTCACAGTATTGCAAACGAGGAGATTTAATATATTGCATTGAAATGGGCTTCATTGGTTCATGGGGTGAGGGCATTACAACAGATTATGTGGATTATAAAGATTCCAAATCATTAATTCAAATAGCAGAATTGTATAAAAAACATTTGTTTAGGTATCTTTTGATTGCTCCTAGTTATGGTATGCGTACTAATACAACGAAAAATCCAGCAATTTATGATTTTCAATATTATTTGTTAACAACTACTTATGGCAGTAAGAATAAAAATAAAGATGGATTATACTATGGAAGCAAAGAGTTTGGTCTATTTATGGACCACCTAGGCTCTTCTGATTATTTATATGATTTTGATTTAGATTATTTAGGAAAACCATTAAAAGACATAGCAAAAGTAAAACATATAAAGGCTCCATTTATAGGTGAAAATAACGGACAATTTAATATAGGTAAAGACTTGATTTTGCAAAATATTTCAGATTATGGTGTATCGCTTGCTCATTTGTGGACTGCTATCCCTTTAGATAGCATAACCCAACAGGCTGAATATATATGGCAAGAAGCTGCAAACCAATTAGGATATGCTTTTTATTTAGATATTGCAAAGCATACAATAGGAATTAAAAATG
>ERZ894180.1946-NODE-1946-length-11218-cov-12.975544_pt1 | contig 11218 bp, 9 predicted proteins | sample MGYA00380278_ERZ894180 | MGnify/ENA primary metagenome ERZ894180 (study PRJEB32331, sample SAMN06328450) | human gut metagenome | biome: human gut microbiome; feature: stool | host: Homo sapiens | collected 2013-02-24 ...
GTTAATGCTAGGACTAGGTTCCTGCATGGAAGAGACGGAAGTGAATGGAGGAGAGCAGAATGTTGATGGATTACGACTGTCCTTGAGCGTTTCCGCTAGCGACGTGATCTCTCCGCTCACGAAAGCCTCAGCTACTGATGCTAATGCTATTAGCGATTTGAATATCCTTGTGTATAATAAGGATAATAATCGCTTAGTTAAAGGATTGTATTTGACCGGTGCAGCCTTGAATGGCCTTACCGTAAATAATAACGAAGAGAATAAGGCGGTTAATTACGATATAGCTTTACAGAATGGTTCTTATCGTGTACGAGTAATTGCGAACGCAGAATCTGATTTGAGTGCGGAGCCGTTCGATAAGATAGATAATCTATCGTATGGAACGTTAGATAATTTGCCAAAGATGGTAATGAGCGCATCCGCTGATGATGTATCAGTTAGCGGAGGAAAAGGTTTTGCCATCCTTTCGTTAAAGCGTATTTACGCTATGATATCCGTATCTGTGAATACTTCTGGATTGAAAGATCGTACGATCAAGCCCCTAAAAGTATCTTTGCATCAAGTACCGGCTACTGGTAAATTGTTTATGAACAACTTAATCCCGGCAAATCCGTCACCTTCAGATTATATAACGGAGGCTGATATGATCGAATTTTCCAATCCGGTAGAGAATGTTAGTTCAATGAAAGATAACAGTGTTTTCTTTATGTATGAGAATAAGCAACCGGATGGTGTCTGCTTACTGAAAGACGGAAAGTATGTAGAGGCATATAAAACCCCGGCCAGTTTAGGTAACACCCCAATAAAGGATGTTGCCACTGTGGAAGCGGATAAGACTTGTTCTTATATTCGTGTGGAAGCGGAGTATTCAGAAATGGGTGCTAGTGGGAAGATTGTTTATCGCTTTTTCTTAGGAGATGACGCTTTTACCAATTTTGCGGTAGAGCGAAACGCCCACTATAACGTGACGCTTAATCTTACCGGTAAGGGCGGGGTTGACGAGGCTTCTTGGCGTGTGACGAAAGATTTTAACTGGGATTTTACGGTGGATGATATTTATATCGGGTATCGGATAGGCTCTATAAGTGATATCCAAGTGAAGTTGCCGACAGACCATGGTTGGTTTGATAATTGTACATGGAGTGTGGAAGGTTCAAATCGTGAGGATTTCCAGATTGGTGCGTATGATAAAAATACGAATACGATTCGAGTTATCACGAAGAAAACGAATATTAGTAGTAAGGATCACATAACTAATACCGTGACGATTACGGCTACAGGGAAGGACGGAAAATCAATCTCTAAAACTGTAACTGTCAATCAAGTTATCCGTTTGGTCGATCCGATAGCTTTCTATAAGAAATGGGACAACAGGGAGCTTGTCAAAGTTAAGGTGCGAGAATTTAATAAGGAGAAGAGAAAGTATGAGATATTGAATTCTATTGGCCCTTGGACAGCTACTATTACCGCTGGGGATTGGTTTACGCTATCTACAGATGACGGACAGTCTGTCGTCGGAACATCGAAGTCTGTTACAGGTACTGGAGGTGATATTGTTTTTAATTATAAACCGAATTCGAGCACAGGAAGTTCTTCCACCAATCGTTATGGCGCTATCAAGGTAACCTATCATAATAACCGTTGCGAGCATATGATTTATTTGCGTCAAGGTTATGCGGATACGCAATTGTTGGATGGTGGGGCAACTTGGTCTTTATTCAATTGTACGACAAAAGGCTCTATCACCAACGCTCCGACCCAATCTGGATATTTTTATCAAGGAGGGGCTTCAGATTCCTATTATACACCATGGGATGTGACTTATGGTAATAAGCATTTGAATTGGAAAGAAAAAACATCGGAGGACATGCGCAATGAAAAATACAAATGGGAGTATGGACAAGGTCCATGTCCGAGTGGTTATAAAGTTCCTGCGGCTAGCCATTACAGTGCTATTAAGAGTGCTACGGAGAAAAATACATTATTTACATATGGAGGATATGTGTATGATGATAGTTGTCCGGTTGAGAATACTCCTTTTGGTTGGCAGTGGGATTCAGAAGGCAATGCGGTTATAGATGAAACTATAGATTGCAATCCGGCTAAAGGGACATTAATGGTTCGTTCTACTTGAGAACCTGTCAATTTGTTCTTCTCTTATGGAAAGGCTGTTATGACTGAGCATGGGAGTGCTGCAGAGGATACAGGGATTGATGAGATTGGTATTGGGTATTTGGGTGGAGGTCGACTTCTCTATAATACAGCCCATCGATATGGGGCTTTTTATTGGTCTGGATCTGGTGACTCTAATGCTGATACGAATATGCTTTTTATAGATTTTTGGTATTCTCTGAATACCAATGTTCCTATTAATGTCGGAACATTAAATACGAATAACGGCATGTTTGTTCGTTGTGTGAGGAGTGAAAAATAAATTGATATATCTAGTTGTAGAGACGCAGCATGCTGCGTCTCTCTCTATTTAACAGAAATCAATCTGACACTTTGTATTCTTAACTCCCGGAGAATCCCTTTTTCCGTCCCGACCTACGGCTTGCCTCCAAATACGCAAGAAAAAAACAGTAATTGCTTAGCATATACGTAGATGCTGAAAAACGCCCATTCATTCTAGCTAAATTAGTTCATCGTAATTCATATCAAGTAGGGTGAAAAGGGGAAAAACAGGCTTACGACTGGGGTGTAACGGTACAAGAATGCCCATTCGCAACCGCTTATAACCCTATTAGCGACCGCTTACGATGCCCAACGGCACGGTAGGTGTTGCCCAACGCCACCGTATGTGTAGGCTTTTGCCTCCTAATGTGCGTTGAAAACCGTCCTTTTTTATCCTAAAACATGAATAAAGCGGCGCTCCACGCCTTTATTACGTGGCTTTCATTAAAAGGGAATGCCACGATATGCGTCTTATATTGATCAAAAGGATCAGATAATGTTCGTTTGGCTAACAGGTTGATCTTTGATACTAAAGTGATATGAATGGCTTATTTTATCTAGACGAGATTTTTTATTCGGAAAATAGTCCTTACCTTTACGGCATAGATACGTTGTCAAGTATTAATCAATCAAAACCCATACGAACTATGGATCATTACGTGAATATCATGTTGGATAGTGGCTTCAAGGCCGCCTTGTACGACGAGCGTGAGGTGATGCAGTTTTTACTATATTTGCCGTATGATCTCCCGTCAGGGCGAGACTCCGTTGGAAAAAACAATTTATGTATTGAAGAATATGAATCTATTTGATATGTCCCCATTTAAAGAAAAAGAGGCATACTTCCGACGCTTGCTCGACGTAGCGAATGTGAATGCCTTGTCCCCCAAGGAGCGTGCGACGTACGATGAGAATCTGAAGATCTACCGTGACTGGAAGGCCACGATGGAGTACGCCGTGGAGGAGGCGGAAACAAAAGGTAAAGCAGAAGGTGAGCGTTTGGCTACCCTACGTAACGCTCGTAACATGAAGAAAGCCGGTGTCGCTCTTTCATTAGTCGCCGAATGCACGGGGCTTTCGTTGGAAATAATACAAAGTCTCTGATCTGATAAGCCAGTTGCGGACTGAAACTATAGCGGATGACACGGATCTTGGGGAGAAGTATCTTTCTTGATCCGTGCCATCCGAATCTGAAGTAATATCCGTCTCATGCGTCTAACACCCCATTAAACCGGTCTATTGCCTGTCTTTTACTAGCATCGATGATTTTCGCGTATACTTGTGTGGAGATGATGTTCTTGTGTCCTAGTAATTTACATACCGTATACAAGTCAATGCCAAGAGCTAGTGAAAGAGTGGCGAAAGTATGGCGGGCCATGTAAGTAATATTTAGAAATGCAATAAAAAACAGAATGACGATAATTAAACGTAAAACGTTTATAATTAAGCATTTTGCGAGAATTGCAGAACAGACAGACCTGCAAAAGAAAACAAAATATTGCGACGTTTCAGTTACCAGACTGTTAGCCGCCTGTTTCGGAAACGACGGCAGGTAACCGAATTTTTACCGATAAGAACAAAGCGGATTTGTATTCACTGTTTCTCAATGTTTTGCATGCCAAAGGACGCTTTTCAAAGGAGTATTTTTACAACCTAAAAAAGAGCGTTATGAAAGTGGAAAAATTCAAGGTGCTGCTCTACCTGAAAAAGAGCGAGCCGGACAAGACCGGCAAAGCCCCGATCATGGGACGGATCACCCTCAACCGCACGATGGCGCAGTTCAGCTGCAAGCTCTCCTGTACCCCCGGGCTATGGAACGCGCGTGAGAGCCGATTGAATGGCAAGAGCCGGGAAGCGGTGGAGACCAATGAAAAAATAGAGAGGCTGCTGCTTGCCGTACACTCGGCCTTCAATTCCCTCATGGAAAGGAAAAAGGATTTCGATGCCGCCGCGGTCAGGGACATGTTCCAGGGCAATGCGGGCATGCAGATGACCCTGCTCAAACTTCTCGACCGGCATAACGGGGAAATGAAGGCCCGTGTCGGTGTGGACCGTGCGCCCACCACACTCTCGACCTACCTCTTCACCTACCGCACGCTTTCCGAATTCATCAAGGCGAAATTCAAGGTTCCGGACCTTGTCTTCGGGCAGCTCAACGAGCAGTTCATCCGCGACTATCAGGATTTCATCCTTCTGGAAAAGGGATATGCCGTGGACACGCTTCGCGGCTACCTGGCCATCTTGAAAAAGATCTGCCGCATCGCCTACAAGGAGGGCCACTCGGAGAAATACCATTTCTGCCACTTCAAGCTGCCCAAGCAGAAGGAAAGTACGCCGAGGGCATTGAGCCGTGAGAATTTCGAGAAACTGCGTGATCTGGAGATACCGGAAAAACGCAGGTCACATATTATCACCAAAGACCTCTTCCTCTTCGCCTGTTACACCGGCACCGCCTACGCGGATGCGGTAAGCATCACCCGGGAGAACCTTTTCACTGACGACGGGGGCAGCCTCTGGCTGAAGTACCGTAGAAAGAAAACCGACTACCTCGGACGTGTCAAGCTGCTTCCGGAAGCCGTCGCGCTGATTGAGAAATACCGGGACGATACCCGCGAGACTCTTTTCCCGCCGCAGGACTACCACACGCTCAGGGCCAATATGAAATCCCTGCGCCTGATGGCAGGGCTGAGCCAGGACCTTGTCTACCACATGGGACGGCATTCTTTCGCCTCGCTGGTCACGCTCGAGGAGGGAGTGCCGATAGAGACCATCTGCAAAATGCTGGGACACTCCAACATAAAGACCACCCAGATATACGCGCGCGTAACCCCGAAGAAGCTGTTCGAGGACATGGACAGGTTCGTCGAGGCAACCCGCGATTTGAAACTTATCCTTTAATCCCTAAACAATCATTATCATGCGCAGTACATTCAAGCTCTTATTCTACATCAACCGTAACAAGGTGAAATCGGACGGCACGACCGCCGTCCTCTGCCGGATCAGCATCGACGGAAAGAAATCGGCAGTCACGACAGGCGTCTATTGCAAACCCGGGGACTGGGACAGCAAGAAGTGTGAAATCAAAACAGCCAGGGAGAACAACCGCCTTGCCGCCTTCCGCAGCCGGTTGGAAGAGGCGTACGGGAACCTGCTGAGGAACCAGGGAGTGGTCACGGCCGAACTGCTCAAGACCACCGTGTCAGGCGCCAATTCCGTACCGGAATACCTCCTGCAGGCCGGAGAGGTGGAACGCGAACGGCTCAGGGTCCGCTCCAAGGAGATCAACTCCACTTCCACCTACCGCCAGTCGAAGACCACCCAGCTCAACCTCAGGCAGTTCATCGAATCCCGCGGGATGAAGGACATCGCCTTTTCGGACATCACCGAGGAGTTCGCCGAATCGTTCAAGGTCTTTCTCAAGAAGGAGCTGGGACACAGGAACGGACACGTGAACCACTGCCTGTGCTGGCTCAACCGGCTCATCTACATCGCCGTGGACCGGGAAATACTAAGAGGCAATCCGATAGAGGACGTGGCATACGAGAGGAAAGAAACACCTAAACTAAGGCATATCAGCCGCAGTGAACTGAAGCGGATGATGGAAACCCCGCTGCCCGACCCGATGATGGAGCTGGCACGCAGGACGTTCATCTTCTCCTCGCTGACCGGTCTGGCCTACGCGGATACGAGGGCTCTCCATCCCCGTCACATCGGAACGACTTCGGAAGGAAGAAGGTATATCCGCATCCGCCGCGCCAAAACGGACGTGGAGGCGTTCATCCCGCTGCATCCCATAGCCGGACAGATACTGGAGCTTTACAACACCACGGATGACGACAGGCCGGTATTCCCGCTGCCGGTCCGCGACGTCCTCTGGTATGAGGTACATGGAATGGGCGTGGCATTAGGCATGAAAGAGAACCTGTCCTACCACATGGCCCGGCATTCGTTCGGGACCCTGACACTGACCGCAGGTATTCCGATAGAGAGCATCGCCAGGATGATGGGCCATACGAACATCGACAGCACGCAGGTCTACGCCCAGGTCACCGACCGGAAGATATCCTCGGACATGGACCGGCTGATGGAAAGAAGAAAGCCTGCGGCCGGCAAGGAAGCCGCAGGCTAAATAAAAAAATTGCCGCCGGAATTGTATTTACGATTCCGGCGGCAATCCTTAAACTTGAATACGATATTATACCAATGCTGCGTGATAGTTCTCCTCCAACAGCTTCTCGATGTCCGACTGCCTGTACAGGATCTTCCCGCCAAGCTGGATATAGGGAATCCGTCCTTGGTCCCTGTAATCCTGCAGGCACCTGCGGCTGATCTTCAACATCCCGGAAAGCTCCCTGTCGGTCAGGAACCGTTCCCCGTTGAAGGGAGGACGGTTGTCACGGGCAAGACGTTCCACTTTTTTCTCCATGTCGTCCAGCAGGGCAAAGAACCTGCGGACACGTTCGTTCTCCTTGTCGATAATGCCTTCCATCTCTTCCGCTCTTTAAAGGTTTCCGTTCTTCCTTCCTTCTCTCATTGCCTTCTCCTTGCGTCTGATGCCGACGTAGGCCATCAGCTTCTCCACATCCCCGGGCTTGTAATAGAACTTGCGCTGGAGGCGGGTGAACGCCAGCCGTCCGGTATCGCGGAGAGTCTGCAGGGTACGCGGCGAGATGTCAAGGCGCAGGCAGACATCCTGGCCGTCCAGTCACTCTCCGGGTTCCTTACAGCGGTTTCTCTCATACAATCTGTCCACACGTGCGGACAGGTTCTCGGCGCGCGCCAGCATCCTCTCAAGGACACCGGCCTCGATGTAGCATATTTCCATATTTTCAACTCGTTTAAATATCAGTGCGAATATAAGGGAAGAAACCATGAGAGGCAAGCACGACCGGCACACTGGCAGGAATAGTCATGGATAGTCGGTTTTTGTCATATGGGAAGGAAAAAGAAAGCCGAAGCAGGTCTGGATCCACTACCCCCTTTGGGTATGTGAAAGGAACGTTGTGGTGAAAGAAAAAACTCCTTTTCACACATGGATGAGGCAATGCCGGAAGTCCGGCAATAAAAAATGTGGCTTCTCTATCCGGGTAAATGCCATGATTACAGACTTCTTCCTGTTCCTATACCATCAGGTCGGTTACCTTCAGGTTAACAACTTATCCAACCTGTGATAGATCCGGATGTGAAAAGATTACTTTGGCTGGCTATTACAATATAATAAGTAGAATCATGTCAAATCTACTGCTGCTATTGTTTGTTGATAATGGCTGGCAGTAGAACAAACTTTCGTTAAACCAATACGTTCATTCTTTATTATCAAGTTTTTAGACTACCTTTGTATTTTATTAACTCATTTACCAAACATTATGGGACTACTCAAACCGAATCAAGTTTTGAACAAAGCATATAGACAGGTTGCGATTGAAACAACAGATTTTGACTTATTCAAAAATGCCCTTCGCACATTGAGAGACAATATTGTGGATGGGCAAAGAGAACACACGCAAAAAGAACATTTACGTAATTTTCTGAGTGAAACGTTCTACAAGCCATACTACATGGCTCCCGAAGAAGATATTGATTTGGCTATCCGATTGGATAAAACTATCAAGTCCAATATAGGGTTATTGATTGAAGTAAAGAGTACCACCAACAAAGGTGAGATGATTTCTAATGACAATCTTAATCGTAAGGCTTTGCAGGAATTATTGCTATACTATCTTAAAGAACGTGTCAATAAGAAGAACAATGATATTAAATATCTCATCGCTACTAATATTCATGAATTCTTTATTTTTGATGCCCATGAGTTTGAACGCAAATTCTATCAGAACAAACAATTACGTCGTGAGTTTCAAGACTTTGTGGATGGACGCAAAACCAGTAACAAAACCGATTTCTTCTATACTGAAATTGCAACAACCTATATTGAGGAGGTGAAAGATAGCCTTGAATACACTTACTTCAACTTACAAGACTATCAACACCTGCTTGATAGAACAGACAGTAGCGCTTCACGCAAACTTATCGAACTTTATAAGATATTCAGCGATACACATCTTTTGAAGCTATCGTTCCAAAATGACAGCAATTCGCTCAACCGTGGATTCTACACTGAGCTGCTACACATTATTGGTATTGAGGAACGCAAAGAGAATAATAAAACCGTGATTGTACGCAAAGCTGTGGAACGGCGTGACGAGGCTTCATTACTAGAGAATACTATTAACCAACTGGATGCAGAAGATTGTTTGCGTCACATAAATGGTCGTTTGTATGGGAATGATTATGAGGAACGGTTATTCAATGTTGCAATGGAATTGTGTATTACTTGGATGAATCGTATCCTTTTCTTGAAACTGTTGGAGGCTCAGATGTTGAAATACCACAATGGAGATGCAATCTATAAATTTCTTTCAATAACTAAGATTCATGACTATGATGATCTCAACACACTCTTTTTCCAAGTGCTTGCACGTGACATGGGCAGCCGCACACACTCCATTATGCGTGATTTTGCTTACGTTCCCTATCTTAACAGTTCTCTTTTCGAGGTGACAGATTTGGAAAGTAAAACAATTAAGATAAACAGCCTTTCACAACGTACGGTACTTCCTGTCTTGGCGAGTAGCGTATTACGAAATAAAAAACGCAATCTACAAGTCAACGCATTACCCACCCTGCAATATTTGTTTGCTTTTCTCGACGCTTATAACTTTGCGAGCGAAGGCAGTGAAGAAGTGCAAGAAGAGGCTAAAACACTCATCAATGCTTCTGTTTTAGGGCTTATATTCGAGAAAATAAATGGTCACAAGGATGGTTCAGTATTCACTCCAGGCTTTATCACTATGTTCATGTGCCGTGAAGCAATCACCAAGACCGTGTTGCAAAAGTTTAATGGTTATTATGGCTGGAATTGTACCACCCGTATAGAACTATACAACCATATTGACAATATAGTCGAAGCTAATGAACTAATTAACAGTTTGCGACTGTGTGATCCAGCTGTTGGTTCGGGTCACTTTCTTGTGTCTGCTCTCAATGAACTGATACTCTTGAAATACGAATTAGGTATTTTGGTAGATGCTACCGGTAAGCGTATCCGCAAAGCGGACTATCAACTTGCCATTGAAAATGACGAGCTGATTGTTACCGATACCGAAGGTAATTTATTTGCTTACAACCCACTCAATGCGGAAAGTCGCCGCATGCAGGAAACTCTTTTCAAGGAGAAGCGTCAAATCATTGAGAACTGTTTATTTGGCGTTGATATTAACCCCAACTCTGTGAAGATTTGCCGCCTACGACTGTGGATTGAATTGTTGAAGAATGCTTACTATACGGCTGAAAGTAATTACACTTATTTAGAAACCTTACCAAATATCGACATTAACATCAAATGTGGAAATTCTTTGCTTCACCGATTCGCTTTGACAGACAGTATTCAGACCGTACTGCGAGAGTCTAGTATCAGCATCAGCCAATATAAGGAGGCTGTAGCTAAATATAAAAATGCCCAAAGTAAAAGCGAAAAGCAGGATTTGGAAACGTTTATAACAGAAATCAAGTCGAAACTGAAAACAGAGATCAACCGCCGGGATGCACGATTGGTTAGATTGAACAAACGCCGCTCTGAGTTGGCAAACTTACAAGCGCCTCAACTGTTTGAACCGACAAAAAAGGAAAAGAAAGCGTCGGACAAGCGCATTGCCGATTTAAAGAAAGAAATTGCGACTTTAGAAAATATATTTGAGGAAATACGCTCCAACAAAATTTATCTTGGTGCATTCGAATGGCGTATAGAGTTTCCAGAAGTACTCGATGCCGAAGGCAACTTCTTGGGATTTGACTGTATCATTGGCAATCCACCTTACATTCAGTTACAATCTATGGGTAAGAGTGCCGATGTATTAGAATGCATGGGTTACATAACTTATGCACGCACTGGTGATATTTACTGCCTCTTCTATGAGTTGGGTATGAACCTGCTTACTCCCAATGGTTTTCTTTGCTATATCACGTCTAATAAATGGATGCGTGCAGGGTATGGTGAAGCCTTGCGAGGTTATTTCGCAAGCAAGACCAATCCTATTATGTTGGTAGATTTTGCAGGTATAAAAATATTCGATGCAATAACGGTAGAAGCAAATATTCTTTTATCTCAAAAAGCAGCAAATATTTTTAACACACAAGCTTGTTTGGTACAAGATTCGAATGGCTTGAATAATTTGAGCGATTTCGTGCAGCAACAAGGCGTGAAGTGTAACTTTGCAGATTCTATCCCATGGGTGATATTGTCTCCCATTGAACAGAGCATCAAGCAGAAGATTGAGTCTGTGGGAATACCCTTGAAGGATTGGAACATCCAAATCAACTATGGGATAAAAACTGGTTTCAATGATGCTTTTATCATTTCTACCGAAAAGCGTGATGAGATACTAGCGAATTGTCAAACAGAAGATGAACGTGTTCGGACGGCTGAACTTATACGACCGATTCTTCGTGGCAGGGATATCAAGAGATATGAATATGAATGGGCGGACTTGTGGATTATAGCCACATTTCCTTCGCGGCATTATGATATAGAAAGTTATCCTGCGGTGAAAAATTATCTTCTGTCAATTGGCATAGAGCGTTTAGAACAAACAGGAGAAACTCATATTGTTAATGGCAAAAAAATAAAAGCCCGAAAGAAAACTAGTAACGAGTGGTTTGAAACACAAGATAGCATCAGTTATTGGGAGGATTTTTCTAAGCCAAAAAT
>ERZ894180.1947-NODE-1947-length-11211-cov-18.674435_pt1 | contig 11211 bp, 12 predicted proteins | sample MGYA00380278_ERZ894180 | MGnify/ENA primary metagenome ERZ894180 (study PRJEB32331, sample SAMN06328450) | human gut metagenome | biome: human gut microbiome; feature: stool | host: Homo sapiens | collected 2013-02-24 ...
TTTTGGGCAACCTTGCCAAAAGCTTGACGAATGCAAATTTAGACGTCAGCGAATGTACACTTTGAGCAAGCCCGGTACAAAAATCTGGGCTGATTCTCGATAATTGCCTTTAATCGTCCCTTGCCAAGCGCTGGCCTCGCGTACAATCTGCTCCGACATTCGCGCGCCGCCCGGCGCTTAAGAGGGGAGGGCCCCATGGCAAACGAGATTTGGACCATCAAGCGTTGTCTCGAGTGGACCAAGGAGTACCTGGCCGAGCGCGGCGAGGAGCACCCCCGTCTTTCTGCCGAGTGGCTGCTCTGCGCTGCCACGGGCCTGGCGCGTATTGACCTATATATGCGTATGGACGAGACGCTTAACGCGTCCCAGCTCGAGACCATGCATGCGGCCGTTGTCCGCCGCGCTAAGGGCGAGCCGCTGCAATACATCACGGGCAGCACGCAGTTTCGCATGATCGACGTCGCGTGCGCCCCCGGCGTGCTCATTCCGCGTCCCGAGACCGAGATGCTCGTCGAGGAAGTCCTCAATTATCTGGATGCCGAGGTGCTGAGCCCCGAGGCTGCCGCCCGTCAGCGTGTTGAGCTGCCTTGGAACGATGAGGTCGAGGAGGCACGCAAGGCCGAGGCCGCGCTGGCAGACGAACGGGCGACCGCCGAGCGCCGCGCCGCTAACCTGACGGCTGCCGATGAGGCGGCGCTAGGCAGCGACGTACTGGGCAGCCGTGCCTATGCCGAGGAACTGGCCGACCGCGAGGCCGAGGAAGCCGCCACGCAGATAGCAGAAGCCGAAGCCGCGGAAGCCGCCGAACCCGAGCTCGACGAATACGGCATCGCCATCGAGGGCGCCGACCAGGAGACGGCTTCAGCTCAGGATGCCGCTGCGCCTGCCCCAGCCGAGCCCCGCACTGCCCGCGTTCTCGAGGTCGGCTGCGGCACGGGCTGCATCTCGCTTTCCCTTGCCTGGGAGCGCCGCGGCCATGTCACCTGCACCGCCACCGATATCGAGCCGCGCGCCATCGAACTCGCCACCAAAAACCGCGACGCGCTTGGCCTTGCGGCAGACGAGGCCACCTTTAGCCTCACCAATCTGGTGAGCTCCATCCCGCGCGAGGAGTGGGGCACGTTCGACGTGCTCGTCTCCAACCCGCCTTACATCCCGACCGATGTCATGCGCTCGTTGCCCCACGAGGTTAAGGACTTCGAGCCCGACCTGGCACTCGAGGGCGGTGCCGACGGCCTTGATATCTTCCGTCGCCTGCTCAATGCGGCGCCCTATATGCTGCGTGCCGGCGGTCTATTTGCCTGCGAGCTCTACGAGGGCGCGCTCGACGCCGCGGCCGAGCTCTGTCGTCAAGCAGGCCTTTCGGACGTGCGTATCGTCCACGACCTCACCGATCGTCCCCGCATCGTTCGAGCCATCGTCACCGAGCCCAAACAGCGTATTTAAGCTGAATAAATAGACATTTGCGCAAGTTTGTCCTTGCAATATACCGTAAAACTTCTACTATAGAAGGAGAAAGGTATGTCAAATCAGCTGCATCGGTACCGTATCGTGCTTGATTACATTGAACCTTGGCTTGATGAGCAGGATGAAGCTACGCTGAAGCAGATTTATGCAGACCTTTTGGTGCTCGAGAAGGAAGGTCCCAGCCTTGGTCGTCCGCTGGTTGACCGCGTAAAGGGCTCGAAGCTTCATCATTTAAAGGAGCTGAGAGTGACGTCGTGTGGTGGGCAGGTGATTCGCATCCTCTTCGCCTTTGACCCCAAGCGCCAGGCGGTATTGCTATTGGCGGGTGATAAGTCGCGAGCGGGATCGTCAAGGGCAAAATGGAACGGTTGGTATGCGATCAACATTCCAAGGGCCGAGCAAATATACCGTCGCCACGTAAGGAGGCTCGATCGAGATGGAACTGCATGAGTATATGGAATCTCGCGGGATAACACGCGACTCCATTACCGCCGAGCAGGAGAGGACTCGCGATCGTATCGAAGCCTATAAGCTTGCTCAGATTCGCAGGTTAAAAGATCTAACACAGGCGTCGGTCGCCCAGTCGATGGGCGTTTCTCAAAAACGTGTATCCGAGCTCGAGCGTGGGGAGTTGGGTTCGATGAGGCTCGACACGCTGAGCAGGTACGCAGAGAGCCTCGGCGGAAAACTGGTTGCAAGCATCGAGTTTCCCGATCGTACCGTTACGCTTGCGCGCTAAAAATCTTCAATTAACCCCCTCACTTTCACCGACTACTAGAGCCGCTCACCAAACCAACATGCGCTCTGGGCAAATAGGTTGAACGTTTCGTGCGAGAATGCCCCACAGTAAACAAACTTGCACCAGAGCGTAAGGGGCTGGCATACACATGCAGACGGTCTACCGGGTATATGAGGGAACGCGCGAGCCGCATCGGCTCGCCGTCGAGCGTACGGCCGAGGTGCTCGGCTGTGGCGGCCTGGCGCTGATCCCGACCGAGACGGTCTACGGTGTCGCCGTGGCAGTCAACGCCTTCTCGGACGCCGTGCCCCAAGATACAAGCGAATTCCCATCGTGGCCGCGCGATCCGCATGCCACCGTTAACGGCGCCGCGGTCCCTGCGCTTGGTACTGGCTACCGCCGCATCTTTACTCTCAAGCAGCGCAAGCTCACCCAAACGGTCGCCTGGCTGGTCGATGGCGTCGAAGCACTCGACCGCCATGGCGTGGATATCCCCGAAGAGGCTCGTGTGCTTGCCCGACGATGCTGGCCGGGCGCCCTGACTATCGTGGTCAAGGCAGCCCCCTGCGTGCCGACCTTTATGCGCGCTGCCGACGACACCGTGGCCCTGCGCGCTTCGGCCTCTCCCGTGGTCCAAGCGCTCATTCGCGCCTGCGGCAGTCCCCTTGCCTGCACGAGCGCCAACACGCACGGCGCGCCCTCGCCGGCAAGCTTTGCCGCCGTCGAGGGCCGCATCCTGGAGGGGGTCGATGTTGCCGTCGACGCCGGCGAGACCCCGTGTCGCGACGCCTCGACCATCGTGTCGTTCCAGCACGGCGGGCTCCAGATCCTGCGCCAAGGCGCACTTCCCGCATCAGAGATCGAGCGGGTCCTGTCCGACCCGATGCAATAGAAAGGTGTAAGCGATGTCGTTGAATCTGGGCAGCCTGGGCATGGAAGATGCCTCGTTTAACTTTGGCGGTTCCTACATCATGGCGCTCGACTGCGGCACCACCTCGGTACTTGCGACCATCGTCGACGAGTACGGCTGCATCGTCGCGCAGGCACGTCGTAGCGTCAAAACCAGCTTCCCGCGTCCCGGTTGGATAGAGCAAGACCCCATGGAGGTGCTTGCCAGCCAGATCGGCGTGATGATGGAGGTCCAGTTTAAGAGCGGCATCCATTCTGACCGCATCGCCGCCATCGGTATCTCCAACCAGCGCGAGACCACGGTGGTGTGGGACCGCATAAGCGGCCAACCCATCTATAACGCCATCGTGTGGCAATGCCGTCGCACCGCACCTCTGATCGACGAGCTGGTCGAGCGGGGCGCAGAAGAGCTGGTGCGCTCCCGCACGGGACTCACACTCGATCCGTATTTCTCGGCTTCCAAGGTGCAGTGGATTCTCGACAACGTCGACGGCGCACGCGAGAGCGCGGCGGCGGGCGACCTCATGTTTGGCACCATCGACACCTGGCTCATCTACAACCTCACCGGCGGCCAGGTCTTTGCCACCGACTACACCAATGCCAGCCGCACGGCACTCTTTAATATCCATACGCTCGATTGGGACGACGACCTGCTGGCGCTCTTTGACGTTCCACGTTCCATGATGCCCGAGGTTCGTTGGAGCTCGGGCGACTACGGTCGCGTCGCGAGCGACATCATGACCAACATGCCGCCCATCATGGGCGTGGCGGGCGATCAGCAGGCGTCGCTGTTCGGCCACTGCTGCTTCCATCCCGGCCAGACCAAAAACACCTATGGCACGGGCTGCTTTATGCTCATGAACACCGGCGACGAGATCGTCGAATCCAAGAATGGCCTGGTCTCCACCATCGGTATCGCTGCGGACGGCAAAGTCAGCTATGCGCTCGAGGGCTCTATTTTTGCCGCCGGCTCAACGATGAACTGGCTTCGCAACAACATGGGCATCATCTCGAGCGTGAGCGAGTCGGCACAACTCGCCGCTTCGATTAGCGACAACGAGGGCTGCTACTTCGTTCCCGCCTTTGCGGGTTTGGGTGCTCCCTGGTGGGACCCGCATGCTCGCGGTATCGTGTGCGGTCTGACCGGCGCCTCGAGCCGTGCGACCATCGTACGTGCCGCCTGCGAATCCATGGCATATCAGAGCTACGACGTGCTGCGCGCCATGGAGCAGGACGTGGGGCTTTCGATTGAGCGCCTGTCTGTCGATGGCGGTGCCTCGCGCAACGAGTTCATCATGCAATTCCAGGCCGACCTGCTGGATATCCCCGTGCTGCAATGCGAGACGGTGGAGACCACGGCAATCGGTGCCGCGTACTTGGCGGGTCTTGCCGTCGGCTATTGGGAAGACCTGGAGGAGCTGGAGCAAAATGCCCAGATCGTTAGGACCTTCCTTCCCCATATGTCCGCCGAGCGTCGCGAGCAAAACCTTGCGGGCTGGCGTGATGCAGTCAAGCGCTCGCTCAGTACCGCACAGTAGGGCTGCGATGGGCTGCTCGATACAACAAACCGCTAAACTTATGCATGGCGTACGGCGGCAACATTGCTGCGCGCCTTGTCAGCAAGGCCGTTTTGCGGCCGCAACGAAAGGGGCAATCAATCCATGACCGTCACCTACGATGCGTCCCGTGTGACGCTTGTCGATCACCCGCTCGTCCAGCACAAGCTGTCGATCCTGCGCGACAAAAACACCGGCACCAACCAGTTCCGCCAGCTCGTGCGCGAACTCGCGCTTTTTGACGGCTACGAGGCCATGCGCGACCTGCCTATGGAAGACGTCGAGGTCGAGACCCCCATCACTACCGCCACGTTCAAACAGCTCGCCGGCAAGAAACTCGCCATCGTGCCCATCCTGCGTGCGGGCCTTGGCATGGTCGACGGCATCCTCGACCTGGTGCCCTCCGCTCGCGTGGGCCACATCGGCATGGAGCGCGACGAGGTCACCCACGAGCCGCACGAGTATTACTGCAAGATGCCCAAGGATATCGACCAGCGCATCTGCCTGGTCGTCGACCCCATGCTCGCCACGGGCGGTTCGGCCGAGATGGCCATTAGCTACCTGCGCGAGCGCGGTGTCAAGGACATCCGCATGCTGTGCATCGTCGCGGCCCCCGAGGGCCTCAAGTCGCTGACTGAGAAGGACCCTGATGTGCATATCTATACCTGCGCCATCGACGACCATCTCAACGAGGCTGCCTACATCGTTCCCGGCCTGGGCGACGCCGGCGACCGCATCTACGGCACGCTCTAGTCGCTGGGCTAAGATGGCCGCGGCTGCAAATACGAAGAAACGGTGCGCGCGGACGAACAAAAGGCGACCGCGCGCACTCCTGTTAACGGACGTTTTGCCCTGCAGGGTTCGAGAAAAACGTATTACCGTACCTGCGGCATAAAGAAGGTCTTAAGAAAACGAACAGGTGCGTATTAACCGATGCTTTTTCGGTTGTACTTTAGCGATTGGCTCGTACAATAGTCACCAATGTTTGGCGGGAACTGTTCTGTGAAGCGTTAAAAAGGAAAGTGAGGACGCCAGTGTTTCAGATAGCCGATCTGCTCGCTATCGTTGCAGGCGCCATCGCGGGCGCAATTGCCTTCCTTCCCTTTGTCTTTACGCTCAAGCCGGTTCTTGACGATAAGCAGAATGCGGACATGCTCAAGGGTATGGTGAGTCTGGCGGTCTCGGCAATCGCCCTGCTCGTCTTTACCTTGGTTGTGTTTGTGTTGTTCGGAGAGGCATTTCGCATGTTCCTCCTGGGCGAGGCGATCGGCTTCGTGGCCTTTATGGCCGCCTGCACGGTTCGCGTCGCCAAGGCGCTGCGAGATCCTCATGAGGTCGAAAGGTAAGTCGTGGAAATTTTTGAAAAGCTGCCTGATGAGATTAATCATCTGGTCAGCGAGTTCAGCTCCACCCCTGTCGTGGGCGATCTGAGCTGCGGCATCACGCAGTACTCGTTTTGGCTGATCGTCTCCACGATCGTGCTCCTGATCGTCCTGGCCGTGTTCAAGAAGAAGCAGACCCTGGTTCCCAAGGGCTTCTTCGTCAACGGTTTCGAGTACATCATCGAGTACGTCGAGAACGATATCGGCAAGGGCGTCGTGGGTGAGAACTGGAAGAAGCACTTCCCGTTCCTGTGCTCGCTTTTCCTGTTCATCCTGATCAATAACATGATCGGCTTGATCCCGGGAATGAAGCCCGGCACCGGCGCAATCGGCTCCACCGCCGCGCTCGCCATCTTCGCCTTTGTGTACTTCATCTACTACGGATGCAAGGCTCATGGCGTGATCGGCTACATCAAGAGCCTCGCCCCGCAGGGCGTGAGCTTCCCGATGAACGTGCTCGTGTGGGTCGTCGAGCTTTTCTCGACCTTCCTGCGCCTCATCACGCTCGCCGTCCGTCTGTTCTGCAACATGTTCGCAGGACACGTGGTCATGGGCTCGTTTGCCATCATGGCGAGCATGTTCATGCAGCCGCTGCTTCAGCAGGTTTCCGCGGCTCACGCCGTCGGCGCCCTGCCTTCGCTAGCCTGGCTTGCCATCCTCATCCTGATCTATGCGATCGAGCTTGTGGTCGGCGCCATCCAGGCTTACGTCTTCACGGTCCTTACCGCCGTGTATGTCTCCGAGGCAGAGGAGGTCGCGGAGGAGGAGTAGTCTTCCGTTCGTGCCTTAAAGGTAAGGCAATTCGTTAAACCGCCGGTGCCCGTACCCATGGAGCCCGGCAGTTATAAAAAGGTTATCCTGCGTGAAATAAGACACGCACGACAAAGGAGGAATCGTGGGAGTTATCGGTTACGGTCTCGGTGTTATCGGCGCTGGTCTTGCTATCGGCCTGTCTGCTCTGGGTGCTACGGGTGCTATGGCCCGTCAGCCTGAGGTCCAGGGCCGCGTGTTCACCGTCTTCATCATGGGCTCCGCCTTCGGCGAGGCTCTGGCTCTGATCGGCTTCGTTGTCGCGCTGATCGTTAAATAGCACGGAGCGTCAAGTATGAATCTTTCATCCCAGAAGAGCGCGATCGCACTCTCCGCGTCCGCGGCCGCGCTGCTCATGCCGGTTTCCGCGTTCGCCGAGGACGGCGCTGCCGGTGCGGACATCCTCATCCCTAAGATGGCGGAGTTCATCCCGGCGCTTATCGCCTTCCTGATTATCTGGATCGTGCTGGCCAAGGTCGCCCTGCCGGGCATCATGAAAACCATGGAGGAGCGCGGCAAGAAGATCGAGGAGAGCCTCGACGAGGCCGAGAAGACCAAGCAGGAGGCTATCGCCAAGCGCGCTGAGTCCGACTCGATCGTCACCGATGCCCGTCGTCAGGCTGCCGACATTGTTCTCGAGGCCCGTAAGGACGCCGAGTCCGAGCGCGCCCGTATCATCGAGGCTGCTCACAAGGAGGCCGAGGAGATCATCGCCAAGGCCCATACGACCGTCGAGGACGAGCGCAAGTCCATCTACGCCGGTGCCGCGAGCTCCATCGCCGACCTGTCCGTTGCCGTCGCCACCAAGATCGTGGGCGAGGCACTCGAGGACGATGCCGAGCAGAAGAAGCTCATCGAGCGTTACATCCAGGAAGCAGGTAGCCTGAATGCCGACTAGCCGCTATCAGGACAAGGTACTCGAGACCTACGCGCGCTCCCTTTTGGAAGCCGCCAAGGCCGAGAACCATGTGTTCGAGGACCTCGAGATGATCGAGCGTCTGGCTTCTGCCAGCCCCGAGATCATCGCCGTGCTCGACACCATGTCCAAGCGCGACCAGCTCGACCTTCTTCCCAAGGTGGCAGCTGCCTTTAAGTATGTTGCCGAGGAAGACGAGGATGTAGTGGGCGTGACCGTCACCACGGCGATCCCGCTCGACGACGAGCTGCGTCAAACCATCACTAAGAAATGCGAGCAGGACTTCGGCCGCAAGGTATTCCTTATCGAGCAGGTCGACCCGTCTATCGTGGGCGGCCTGGTGCTCGAGGCCCGCGGCGAGCGTCGTGACATTTCCGTCAAGACGCAGCTGCGCATCGCGCAGGAGACCCTCGCAAACTCTGCTAATTCGTACGGAGGTGAAGCCTAATGTCCGAAACCCTCAATGCCCAGGATATCGCCAAGAAACTGCAGGAGCAGCTCACGAGCCTCTCCGCGACGGTCGATACGCATGAGGTTTCAACGGTCGACGAGGTAGGCGACGGCATCGCGCGCGTCTCCGGCCTCAAGAGCGCCATGGCAGGCGAGCTTCTGGAGTTCAAGAGCTCCGATACCGGTGAGACCGTCTTCGGCCTTGCCCAGAACCTTGACCGTGACGAGGTCGGCGCCGTTCTGTTTGGTGCCGTCGACTCCATCAAGGAAGGCGACGAGTGCCGCACCACTGGCCGCATTATGGATATCCCTGTGAGCCGCGCCATGCTCGGCCGCGTCGTCAATCCGCTCGGCCAGCCCATCGACGGCCTGGGCGACATCGTCGCCACGCACCGTCGCCCCATCGAGTTCAAGGCCCCCGGCGTCATCGACCGTACCCCGGTGTGTGAGCCGGTTCAGACCGGTCTGCTCGCTATCGACTCCATGGTGCCTATTGGCCGCGGTCAGCGTGAGCTCATCATCGGCGACCGTAAGACCGGTAAGACCGCCATCGCCATCGACGCTATCCTCAACCAGCGCGGCAAGGGCATGGTCTGCATCTATGTCGCCATCGGCCAGAAGGCCTCCACGGTTGCCAACATCCGCGAGACCCTCGCTCAGCACGGTGCGCTCGACTACACCATCATCGTTTCGGCCACCGCTGCCGATTCCGCCCCTATGCAGTACATCGCGCCTATGGCCGGTGCCGCTATCGGCGAGTTCTTCATGTACAACGGTGAGGACGGCAAGCCCGCCAGCGAGACCAACCCCGGTGGCCACGTGCTCGTCATCTACGACGACCTGTCCAAGCAGGCTGTGGCTTACCGTCAGATGTCGCTGACGCTGCATCGTCCGCCCGGACGCGAGGCCTATCCTGGCGACATCTTCTACCTGCACTCTCGTCTGCTCGAGCGTGCCGTCAAGATGTCCAAGAAGAACGGCTACGGCTCCATGACGGCACTGCCGATCATCGAGACCCAGGACGGCGACGTCTCGGCCTACATTCCGACCAACGTCATTTCCATTACCGATGGTCAGATCTACCTGCAGTCTGAGCTCTTCTTCCAGGGCCAGCGCCCGGCAGTCGACGTGGGCATTTCCGTGTCCCGCGTCGGTGGCGACGCGCAGACCAAGGCTATGAAGCAGGTCGCCGGCAACCTCCGTCTGGACCTCGCTTCGTACCAGGAGCTCGCCGGCTTCACGCAGTTCGGCTCCGACCTCGACGAGGCTACGCAAAAGCAGCTTACCCACGGCGCCCGCATGACCGAGCTCCTGAAGCAGCCGCGTTACAAGCCGTTTGAGGTTGGCGAGCAGATCGTTACGCTGTTCGCTGGCAACGAGGGCTTCCTGGATGACCTGGAGATCGCCGACGTGCTGCCTTTCCGTGCCGAGCTCATCGAGTACATGGACAATGGCTTTGGCTCGCTGCTCGACAAGGTTCGCGCCAAGAAGATCGATGATGACACCAAGGCTGAGCTCTTGCGCGTCATCGGCGACTTCAAGCAGCAGTTCATGGCCAAGCACCATTCGGATGTTTCTGGATCAGAGGAGAACTAAGCCCCATGGCCAACCTTCGCGACATTAAGAAGCGAATCTCCTCGGTTACCACGACCAAGCAGATCACGCGCACGATGGAGATGGTCTCTACGGCCAAGATCCGTCGTGCCCTCGATCGCTCCAAGCAGGCCGAGCCCTATAAGGAGGCGCTGACCGACGTCATGTTGACGGTCGCCGGCGACGCCTCCTGTTCGGGCACCGATCCCATGCTGCAGAAGCATGAGAGCGTCAAGCATGGCCTGATTGTCGTTATTGCCTCGGACCGCGGCCTTGCCGGCGGTTTCAATACGACGGTGGAGCGCACGGCCGAAAAGCTCGCCGCTTCTTGGGCGAACGACGGCATCGAGTGCGAGATCATCGCGTGCGGGCGTAAGCCGGCCACGTATTTCCGTGACCGCGAAAACGTCGTCATGCACTTTGAGGGCAACTCCTCTGAGCCCGATTTCAATCAGGCCCGCATGATCTCCTCTCATATCTGCGATGCGTATCGTGCCGGTGAGCTTGACCGTGTCGAGCTTGTCTACCACCACGCCAAGAATCGCGTGGATCAGGAGCTTCGCGTCGAGCATCTGTTGCCGCTCGACCCCGAGATGATCGCTATGGCCCACGGTCCGCGTAAGAACGAGACCGACGCCCCTAAGCGCATCTCGTCCACGTTCGAGTTCGTGCCCTCTCCCGAGCATGTTCTCGGCAAGCTTGTGCCGTCTTATATCCTGACGGTCATCTACCAGGCCCTGATCGATTCGGCGGCTGCCGAGCAGGGTGCACGCCGCAAGGCCATGCACTCCGCGACGGAAAACGCCACCGCGATCATCTCGACCCTTACCCGCACGTATAGTCGCGTGCGCCAGGCTTCGATCACGACCGAGATTAACGAGATCGTCGGCGGAGCCTCAGCATTGGAGGAACAGTAATGGCTAATAACACCGTAAAGCTTGCGGTCGAGGAAGCCACCAAGAAGACGACTGCCGGTGATGGTCGCATCGTGCGAATCATCGGTCCTGTCGTCGACGTCAAGTTTGACGGTGCGGTGCCCCCGATCTACAACGCGCTCACGGTCGAGGCCGAGACCCCGATCGGTCATCTGAGCACGATCCTCGAGGTCGAGAGCCAGCTTCCGGGCGGCGTCGTCCGCACGGTTGCCATGTCCTCGACCGACGGCCTGCAGCGCGGCCTCATCGCCACCGATACCGGTGAGCCCATGAAGATGCCCGTTGGCCCCAAGACGCTCGGCCGTATTTGGAACGTCATGGGCAAGCCCGTCGACGGCAAGCCCATGCCCGAGGTGGAGGAGTTCTACCCCATCCACCATGCAGCGCCCCGTTTCGACGAGCTCACCACCAAGACCGAGATCTTCGAGACCGGCATCAAGGCCGTCGACCTGCT
>ERZ894180.1952-NODE-1952-length-11186-cov-16.979696_pt1 | contig 11186 bp, 9 predicted proteins | sample MGYA00380278_ERZ894180 | MGnify/ENA primary metagenome ERZ894180 (study PRJEB32331, sample SAMN06328450) | human gut metagenome | biome: human gut microbiome; feature: stool | host: Homo sapiens | collected 2013-02-24 ...
GTCTTTCATGCAGCAGGGGCTCTCAATGTTTTTATGTCCTGCTCATATCGTCTGTGCCGGCACTTTGGGACACTCCTTGTCATTGGTGCAAAGTAACCTGCCCCCATTGCGCCAAGCGGCGTGTGCCGTTAAGCGGAGAGGCGTATTGTTGACCCATCGTTTGGGCATACAATGGCTATTGGCTTGCTGCGGTGAAGGTCTGTCCGCTCCGCAGCTTTTTTCTACGGTTAAAGGAGTATGTATGTCCGTTGAGGTCATGAGGTCTGTGATCGAGGCCGCCGAGGGCCGCGTGCCCGTCGACACGCTGTTTACCAATGCGCAGATCGTCGACGTGTATGGCCAGCGTGTGGCGCCCGGCAGCGTTGCCGTCAAGGACGGTGTGATCGTCGGCGTGCTCTACGATGGTCGCGACGATGTCGCTGGCACCTACGAGGCTGCCGAGGTTATCGACTGCCAGGGTCGCTATCTCGCTCCCGGTTTTATTGACGGGCATCTGCATATCGAGTCTTCGAACATCCGTCCCGCCGAGTATGCTCGCATGGCCGCGACGCGCGGTACTACCACCGCCATTGCCGACAGCCACGAGATTGCCAATGTTGCCGGTCTCGACGGCTTGCGCTTTATGATCGAGGACGGCCGCCGCGCACCCATCTCCATCAAGTACATGATGCCTTCGTGCGTGCCCGCGCTGCCCGACGAGCAGGCCGGTGCCGTTATTTCGGCTGCCGATATGCAGGCGTTTTTTGCCGAGCATCCGGGCGATGTCTTTGGTCTGGGCGAGATGATGAACCTGCCGGGCGTCTTTATGGCCGATCCCGAGACCTGCGCTCGCATTGACGCTGCCAATCAGACGCCGTCCAAACAGGTCGACGGCCATGCTCCGCTTGTTGCCGGCAAGGATCTCAACGCCTATGCCGCAGCGGGTATTATCGCCGACCACGAGTCGACGATTCCCGAGGAAGCGCTCGACAAGCTATCCCGCGGCATGTATGTCATGCTGCGCGAGGGCACCTGCAGCCATGACCTTGCCAACCTGTCGCCTATGCTGCTGGAAAACCCCGCCCGTGCTCGCCGTTGCTGCTTTGCGACCGACGACCGCGCTCCCTCCGACGCGCTTTCGACCGGCATGATCGACAACGCCTGCCGCGTGGCCATCGAGGCCGGCATCGACCCGGTGGTCGCCATCTCCATGGCGTCTCTTTCCACGGCCGAGGCCTTTGGCCTGGACCACGGCTGTCGTGACCCGCATGAGCTCCGCGGCGCGATCGCTCCGGGCAAGCGCGCCGACCTGCTGGTGCTCGATGACCTGACCTTTGCCACGGCCCCGCATCGCGTGTATGCCGCCGGTGCGCTCGTGGCACAGGACGGCGCCTTTGTGGGCGAGGTTGCGCCCGAGACCGCTGAGGTCGCAGCGCTTGCCGATGAGCTGCGTGCTTCCGTTAAGCTGCCGAAGCTTTCGCTTGACGTGTTCGATTATGCCTTTAAGCCGGGCGAGGCGGTTATTGATGTGATCCCTGGCATGGCTATAACGGGCATGGTTCGTCCCGAGACTGACGAGGACTTGCGTCGCATTATGCTTATCGAGCGCCATGGCCGCGGCGTGTCGCTGCAGGCCGAGGGCGTCGACGGCGACGGTCCCGCCGGCATGGGGCTCGTCGGCAAGCATATCGGTCGCGGCTGGGTGCGCGGCTTCACCATCACGGGCGGTGCCATTGCCTCCACGATCGGCCACGACTCGCACAACGTGTGCGTGGTGGGCGACAATGCGGCGGATATGATGGCTGCCGTTGAGGCCGTGGGCCAGGGCGGCCACGTGCTGGTGCGCAACGGCGAGGTCGTGGCGCGCATTCCGCTGGCGCTCGGTGGCCTTATGAGCGAGGGCACGGCCGAGGATGTTGCCGCGCAGCACGACGACTTTATGGTCAAGGCGCGCGCCATGGGTATTGAGCCGCCGCTCGACCCCATCATGGGCATCATCTTCCTGCCCCTGCCGGTCATCCCGACGCTCCGCATCCGCCCCGAGGGCATGTTCGACGTCACAACCTTCGCCTACGCCGACTAGTCATCGGGGACGTTCTTAAACGACTAGTCATCGGGGACACTCTTTGGCGGGCTGCCTGACGCCGCGACCGTAGGACCTCTGGCATGTGTGAGCTATTTGCCAGGTCCTTGTAACGTTTACGCCCGCGGAGTCTTATTTGAGCTCCCTTTGGGTACGTTGGAATCGGATACGCGTCTGATTCCAACAAGCCCGAAGGGAGCTTTTCTATGTTTAAACTGATTGCATCCGATATGGACGGCACACTGCTTGACGAAAACGGCCAGGTGCCTCCCGAGACCTATGAACTGATTCTGGCGCTACACGAGCATGGCGTGCATTTCGCCGCATCGTCAGGTCGTCGCTACGATCGCCTGTGCGAGTTCTTTGCGCCCGTTCGCGACAAGATGGACTTTGTCGCCGCTAACGGCGCCCAAGTCTACGCCGACGGTAAGATGGTAGACCGTGAGGTGTATTCCCACCTGGCGATTCGAAGGCTCGCCCAAGCCGTCAGGACGTTTCCCAATCTGCATCTTGCGCTCTTTGACCGAACCAAGTCCTTCCTGCTCGATGACGAGTGCAAGTTCGTGCGTGAGGTCGATAAGGACCTTCCCAATGCCGAGCGCATTTGGGAGCTGCCCGATCCCAGCGTAAATATCATCAAAGCGAGTATCTTTTGCGACGACAGTGCGGTTATGGACAGTGCGTACGTGCTACAGCGCGAACTCGGTCAGCTCTTTACTTTTGCGCCTTCGGGCAACGCGTGGATTGATGCCATGCAGCCCGGTGTGTCGAAGGCCTCGGGTATCGCGCAGCTCGCGGAGCATTACGGCATTGGTCGCGACGAGGTCATGGCGTTTGGCGACTCGATGAACGACTACGAGATCATTCGCTTTGTCGGCACGGGCTGCGCGATGGAAAACGCGCGCCCCGCGCTCAAGGCGGTGGCCGATCGCGTGGTGGGTTGTAATCGCGACCACGCCGTCCAGCAGGAGCTCCGTCGCGTGCTGGAGAGTCTCGCTTAATCCGGCAGATGGGGACGTTCCTTTTCTGCCGGCAGTGGGGGGCAGTCCTCGCGGTTTTCCGGGGGTAGCTAATTTGGGACGGGGCTATTTTAGCTACCCTGCCGGGTTGCTGCTGCTAGGCGAGGGCGGCCATGATGGTGCGGGCGACGCCGTCGTGGTCGTTGTCGTATTCGGTGATGGCGCCGGCGGCCTCGCGGTCCTCGGGCTCGGCGTTGATCATGGCCATGCCGTGGCCCGCTGCCTGCAGCATGGGGATGTCGTTGATGTTGTCGCCGAACGCCCAGGCGTCGGCGAGACGCTCGCCCAGGTGCTCGCAGAGCCACGTGAGGGCCGTCCCCTTGGTGGCGCCCTCACCCATGACCTCGATATTCATGGCGTACGAACGCGTGACCTCAATGCCTTCGAGCGTGTCGAGCTCCGCCGCGATGGCGTCGCGATCGGCCGGGTTGTGCCAGTACATGGCGATGCGTTCGAGTGTCTCGACCTTGTCGATCTTGCTGTCGATATCCATGTTGATCGGTGTTCGTGTGCGCTTGAGCGAAGCCGCGATGTGGGGGTCGCCGCCGCAGAATTCGTCCAGGCGCGTGTAGAGCGAGCGGGGGAGGAAGCACTGCCCGTCCGCGAAGATATCGAAGGTCACATCGTGACCGGCGGCGATGCGATGGACGCGGTGGGCGATGGCGCGGTCGAGCGGACGGCTCAAGATGCGCGTGGCACGCGAGGCATCGGTGGGCACAACGTCGTCGAGCTGCCAGACGCTGGCACCGTTGGCGCAGACCGCGTAGTGTACGGCGGGGTGGGCGAGGATGGGCTCAAAGATGCCCGACAGAGGACGCCCCGTGCAGGGCACAAACTCAATCCCACGTCGAGCGAGTTCGTCGAGCATTGCCCAGGTGGCGTCGCTCATCTGCTTATCACTCGTCAGCAGCGTTCCATCCATATCGGAAAACACAATCATTCGCTGCAATCCTTTCTACTGGCATAAAAAGCGTGGCCGAGGGCGGTGATGCCCTGGCCACGCTCGGGTTCTATAACGGTCTGCGTCCTAACGATCGGCGAGCGGCTTGTACTCCAGCGGCTCGATAACCGGGCGATACGCGGGACGGATGATGCGGTGCGCGCAGAAGAGCTCTTCCATGCGGTGCGCAGACCAGCCGGCCATGCGGGCGACGGCGAACAGCGGCGTAAAGAGCGTCTCGGGCACGCCGAGCATCTTGTAGATAAAGCCCGTGTACAGGTCGATGTTGGCGCAGATGGGCTTGGTCATGCCGTGATCGCGCATCACTTGCGGGGCCAGGCGCTCGATGCGCTCGATGAGCGCGAACTCTTCGCCCAAGTCCTTCTTGGCTGCCAGCGAGCGCGCGTAACGGCGGCAGACCTCGGCGCGTGGGTCGCTCAGCGTGTAGACGGCGTGGCCCATGCCGTAGATGAGGCCCGTGCCGTCGAAGGCCTGCTTGTCGAGGATCTTGCCCAGGTAAGCCGCGACCTCGTCTTCATTTTCCCAGTTGGAAACATGCGCGCGGATGTCCTCGTGCATAGACACGACCTTGGCATTGGCACCGCCGTGGCGCGGGCCCTTGAGCGAGCCGATAGCCGCGGCGTAGGCGGAATACGGGTCGGTGGCCGAAGACGACAGCACGCGGCAAGCGAAGGTGGAGTTGTTGCCGCCGCCGTGCTCGGCATGCAGCATGAGCATAACGTCGAGCAGCATCGCCTCATCGTGGGTGAACGCCATGCCGCCGCGCAGGACCTGTAGGATGGTCTCGGCGGTGGAGAGACCGGGCGTGGGGTGCGGCACGTGCACCTCGGAGCCGCGAAGCTTGGCGATCGAGGCCATGTGTGCGAAGGCGGCGATGCGCGGGAGACGTGCGAGCATGGAAATGGCGACGTCGATTTCGTGCTCGGGCGTGATCACGTCTGGTTCGGCATCGAAGGCGTAGAGCAGCAGCACGGCGCGCTGGAGCACGTTCATGATGCTCGACGACACCGTGGTCATAGGGAACTCTTTAACGTACTCGTCGCTCAGATGTCTAAAGGCACCTAGGCGCTCGCAGAAGCCGCCGAGCTCTTCCTTGTTGGGTAGCGAACCCGTGATAAGCAGATAGGCGACTTCTTCGTAGCCGTAGCGATTTTCGGCCTGGGCATTGTTGACCAGATCCTCGATGCTGTAGCCGCGAAGCGTGAGCTTGCCCTGATCGGGCACGACCTTTCCGTCGACCTTGTTGTAGCCGTGCACGTCCGAGATGCGGGTAAGGCCCGCAACCACGCCCGAGCCGTCGGCATTACGCAGGCCGCGCTTGACGTTATGCTCGACGAACAGACCCTCGTCATACGGATTAGTCGGCATGCCGTGGTAGAGGTTTTCGCTTTCGGGCGAAATCTGGCGGCTCGCCTCATAATCCAAGACCAGGCGGCTCAGATGGTCATCGAAGCGGTAGTAGATTTTCTTGGCGTCGTAAGCCATGCGCGCTCCTCTCGGGGCCGTGTGGGGGCGGCGTGCTTGGGTGCAGATGCGCCGGCCTGTTCCCGCACGGCCTGTTCGCTACAGGCGGTACATAAAGTTAAAGACGTCCTCGCGCTGGATGGACACGTTGACGCCCGAAAGCTCGCCGGCCTCGGCCAGGGCCTTCTGCAGCTCGGCGAAGTCGAGCTTGGACTCGGCGGTGTCGGCCAGCATGGTCATGGTGAAGATGTCCTCGATAATGGACTGCGTGATGTCGCGGATGTCGACGTTGGCCTCGCCCAGAACGCGGGTGACGCCGGCGACGATGCCGGGGCGGTTCTTGCCAAGGACGGTGATGACGATACGGGAGGACGAGATCTCGGCCATGGGAAACCCTTTCGCGTGATTGCGGCGCGCGCGGGGCGCTCCGCTACGGTACAGTGTTCATCATTGTACCTGTCTGGCGCAAAAAAGGCGCGCTCGCTGCGGCGTTACATGTCTGCAACATGAGCGTAAGGGGGAAGGCCGTACGGGGAAGAGCCGTCTGGCGCGTGTCCGGCTCGTGTTGGGTTGATTTCCGATCTCAGCCGAACACATTGAGCGGACAGGCCGTTCCCGCAGTCAGCCGAACGCCTCCGACGGCTGATTCCGAACTGGAAGCGGAGGGCATCCCCGCCCTTCGGTAGGGGATACCGCTCCGCGGCGCATGCCGCGGGCGGCGCCCCTATCGGACCACCGTGACCTCAGTTGGGATGGGCCCAGCACTGCCGCGTACTCGGTGAGCTAGAGCCAACTGTTCGTCTTCACGTCGCGTATGGCGATATTTCGGTCGTCCGGCTCGGTGATGCCGTAGCCGAACGCCTGGAGCGTCTCGATGGACTCCTGGATCCTCTGTTGGAACATGGGACCCGGATCGACCCTCGGCCCGAGGTGCCCGCGCCAAAGGCACGGCGTGGCGCGCAGCATGTTATGGATTTTGGAGATGGGCTCGATGTCGGCGTAGACGTTGAGCGTCGCCATGGCGTCCTTGTGGCCGAGGATCGATTGGAGCGCCTTGATATCGCCGCCTTGGCGGATCCACTGCGTTGCGAACGTGTGGCGAAGGCCGTGGAACGTGATCAGCTCGTCGTTGGTGCCCATGAGGCCGTTGGTCTCCGAGAACGTCTTGAACGCCCTGCGGATATAGCTTGTCGTCGCGAAGGTCGCGCCCGGCTCCGACAGGATGTAGCAGTCCCCGATCTCGACCGCCCCGGTAAGGCCGCGCAAGCGCAGCTTTCCGCAGTCGATCTCGTGGGTCTCCTTCAGGAAGGGGAGTAGGCTGACCGGGTCGATGGGGATACCCCTGGCGTCATGGGTCTTGGTGTCCTTGATGAACGAACCCATTCCCTTCGCGTACGCCACCGAGTGTCTGATCGAGATCAGGCCCGTCTCGAAATCCACATCGCACCACCGAAGGCCGCAGACCTCGCCGATTCGCATCCCCGTGTGCAGGGCGAGTACGACCGCCCTCTAATCCTCGGCGGACCAATCGAGTCCGAACTCCTTTCGGGCATCCTCTTCGCTCATGACTTCGAGAAGGTCTCCGGGTTGGCAACGAAGGGCGAGGCATAGCTGCTCGAGTGTGTTGAAGCGAATGCCGCGAATATGCCCTTTTTTAATACGGGACAGGTTCACGGGCGTGGTTCCAATCCTTTCGGCAAGTTCGTTCGAGGAAATCTTTCGCTCGGCCATGATCTTGTCGAGGCGAACAATTACGGGCATGGCGTTTCCTTACGCAATCTCGTCGGAGTCGAGGTACAGCTCTCGGGCGTACAAGAAGAGCTGGGAAAGCATGAACAGGACGATGCCGAGAACCAGAGAGGTCCAATCGAATGATGAAGCGATCTCTTGGGCGCCGACGGCCCCCTCGCCGCCAAACATCGAAACGGAGGTTTTGAGTGAGCCGGCGTAGAGGCTGGTGGCAGCTTGAACAACAAAGAGAATGCCGAGCACCTTCAAGCATGTCGCAGACCCTTTCTTGAAGGGGTCTCCGCTCTTGATCGTCCACACGAGAACGGCGCTGAGGATGGTCGTAGCGATACCGATGACGGCAGGGACCAATGTCGAGATCGCAAGGGCTGGATACGCGGGGGAGTCTGCAATTACAGGGTTGTCGAGCACTTCGATTGCTGGCTTTAAGGAGAACGCCACTTGTGCGATGGCGGTGGCGCAAAGGGTCGCAGAGGCTATCGCACATGCGATGCGGAAGGAATGAAGCCGGGGAGTGCGATTGTCGGAACTCATAATAACCTCCGAAGAATTTAAAAAACTCAGGTTACTTTTTAACAGTTTATGTTAAATTGACTTTGCCGGCAAGTAATAAGGGCCGAGCATTTTGTTCGGCCCCTCTGTTCCGACTGGATGAGGTTAAGGTTGGCGATGAATATGCTCAAAATCTCGAAGGCGATCTTTAGGTCGCTTCTCTCCTCCAGGTCGCTCTGTGTTGTCGTTGTTGCGTTGATGGTTCTTTGTGCTCTGCCCGTCTTCAGGAGCGCGGCTGGCATCGACGGACGGGTCGAATACCTCGAGTCGGGAATAACCCGTGTTGAGCAGGAATTGTCAGCATCCTATGCGGATGCGCTTGTGAATGCGGGGGAGGACGGTGTCTATACCTCTTCATCAAGCATGCCCGCGCTTCTGTACCCTCTTGCCGCGGGACGTCTTATCTTGGCACCGCTCTCTCCCCTACTTCCGTTTCTGCAGATATCGGATGGAGAGTACACCTATTATGACGGATCGAAGGAGTACTTGCTATGGGTCGCAACGGCCGTTGCCGTCTCGTTCCTTGCCGCGCGTCTTAACAAACGTGAAAAGCTCATCATCCAGGCACCGATGGGCGAGCTGGGTAGACTTGTTGCATCGAGCGTATGGGCGAGTGTTTTTGCAATGCTTGCCGTCCTCGCCATCAATCTTCCAGGGATAATCGCCGCGCTTGTGAAGAATGGCCCGGGCTCGCCGTTCTATCCGATAGGCTACATTCAATATGCGACTCCGGTTATCAAACCGGCTTGGCTGGTGTTCGCGCAGACGGCCATCTTGCAATTCTTGGTGGCAGCGTTCATCTCGCTTGTCGTTCACCTTGCCGTGAAGATTGCCAATAACCCTACGCTTGGAATCGTGTTCGTATGTGCCCTGATGGGGGTGACGATGGTTCCCGGGTATTACGGAAGATCCATCGCTTTACGTGAGTTCGCCCTGTTGAATCCCCTTACGTATGCGAACACTGAGTTGACCGTCGGCGCCTATAGCCCGTACCCGACAACGCAGATAGTGAATCTGCCTGGACTTTGCTTCGAGCGTGGCGCGATTGCCCTCGTATGCGCAATCGGGATCGAGGTGCTGGCAATTAGCCTGCTTTGCGTTGCTGGAAAGAGCGGCTGCGCGTGCCCGATATCCCCGATTTGTCTTGAGAGAGGTTCCTTCACTGCATCGAGAACGGCAACTCGTTCGAGCGCTTGTGCCTCCGCCGTTGCATACGTAAGAACGATGGGGAAACTGCTCCTGCGTTCTCCTACCCTCGCCGTATGCGCGATTGCAATGTCGACGACGATGCTGGCCCCGGCTCTGGTCGAGATGTTTCCTGACGCTGATAACGTTTCCGCTGTTCGGTATAGGGATGGGGAGCTCCGTTCAATAGATCGGTATCTAGAGCAGAACGCTGCGAATATGGACGTCGAGGGCAAAGCGGCCCTGGAAGACATGCGGGATGCTCTTTCGGGTTTCGTGTACGCGCCTATGCCTGCGGAGGGGTTTCGAAGCCTTGCGACGTACGAGCGCGCTCGAGGTGAGCTGGGCGCGGCAGATGCGACTCTCCTGCAATCGATCGGAATCGAGCCGGAGACTCCTTCTCGTGCGGAGGCGCGCGCCCTTCTGCTTGAGTCGATCGCGAGCTTGCCGGACCCCAAGGTTTACGAGTTAAGTACGAAGATGCCCCCATTAATCCTCCTTTCGTATCTCCAGGCAGCGCTTCCCTCCTTATTTTTGCTGTTGCCCGTGGTTGTCACATCGCTCGCGTGTACCCACCTGCAGTGTCGTTCCCTTCTGGTTCTCCAGATCCCCGCAACAGCGCATGTGCGTTTTCTGACGGCTGTTGCGCTGGCTCTCCTGCTTGGCTTGGTGCTGCTTTTGGTGTCGATGGTTCCCGCTGTCGTTGTGTCCGTGATTAAGAACGGTGCGGGTGGATCGGAGTATCCCGTCGCTCTCATTCGGGCGGGAGCTTCGACAACGTCCATGGTGGGGGAGGCGGTGTTGTGCAGTATTCCGTTGCTGGTCATGGCATACGGCGTGATTTCCGTCGTCGCTGCGTTGACAGCAGCGATTAGCCGCAACCCCGTTGTCACCGGAATGGTTTGCGCGGTTCTCTTGGTGTTGGGTTCGTTGAGCGCTCATGTTGAAAGCGTGGGCATGGGCGTCGCGCTGCTGGCTCCATTCGCCTCGTTTGATCCCGCTTCCCAGGTGGGGACGATTGGGTTCCTTGGGCGAGGGACGAACGCGATGCCTTTTGGAGAGGTCGTCGGCGCATCGGGCGCTCTGCTGGTGGTCTTGGGTGCCGTATCTCCGTTGATGGTGCGCCTGAGTGTTCCAAAGATCGAAAGGGGATGATCTCGATGATTGACCTTCAAACGCTGACGATCTCTTATGGAAAGAAGGTGCTCGTAGATTCGGTGAACGCTGAGTTTGCCCCGGGTACGGTCTACGGTCTCGTCGCTCCGAACGGGCATGGAAAGACGACGTTGCTGCGTGCGATGGCAGGTTTGCCGGGTCCTCGCGTGGACGGGAGCATCGTTCTGGATGAGGTGCAGGGTACGGGTGCGAGAGAGGTCCGTTCTATGATCTTCTATGCACCTGGTGAGGGGACGCTGCTGTATCCCGGATTGCGTGCGGAAGATCACCTCAAGATGGTTTGCGATATGTGGCCGCATGCTCGCGATATCGAAGAGATAGTGGAACAAACGCAGATAGGCGAGTTCGCGAAGATGAGGATCCGCACTCTGAGCCAGGGCATGAAGCAGCAGCTTACCCTGGCGATTGCGTATGCGACGGGCGCGCGGTACCTTCTATTAGATGAGCCCATGAACGCGCTCGACCCCAGCAGGGTGGACTTGCATTCCGAGATTCTCAGGAAGCTGGCCGATTCTGGTACGTGCATCATCATGTCATCCCACATCTTGGATTCGGTCGATAGGCTGTGCGATGAGATTCTGTTTTTGAAGGATGGGAGGCTCATTAGAAGCATTCCGCAAGATGATGCTGCGCCGAAGTCTCCTGGATCCCATTTCGCAAAGCCTGCCGGACGCGCCGAGGGTGCGCTAAGCACGTATCGGCGACTCTACGAAAAGGGCGGGTAGAAATGCAAGTTAAAAATCTATGTGGCCAATGTGATACCGTTGAACCCGCATATCGATACCGCTCAGCCATTCGCCTCGCCCCCGTCGCACGCATCTTCATTCGGTCTGTCATTATTAATCTAACGATGCTTTGAGAAATGTAGGTGCTTCCAAATGTACTGTCGACTTCTTCTCAAACTGATCCTAAGAGACAGGGCCGCATGGATTTGTACGCTCGTTCTCGCCGCAGCCTTCTCCATCCCCATTGCGTTCAATTCACCCATCTACGGGCCCTTCTTTATGAAGCAGGGCAT
>ERZ894180.1955-NODE-1955-length-11169-cov-11.309340_pt1 | contig 11169 bp, 7 predicted proteins | sample MGYA00380278_ERZ894180 | MGnify/ENA primary metagenome ERZ894180 (study PRJEB32331, sample SAMN06328450) | human gut metagenome | biome: human gut microbiome; feature: stool | host: Homo sapiens | collected 2013-02-24 ...
ATTTTCAGCACTTTTTGAGCCTTAATATTTTTAGTCCTATTATTACAGCCTCGTCTGCATAGATGTCCACCAACTCCCACCGGTCATGGGCAGTGATCATTTCCATGTAGTGACTGTTCTGCGCAGTGAAGCTGTTGATTTGGTCATCGGAGTCCGTACTGACACGGCAGTAGGCTGCAACCCGCAGGACGATTTCTTCCTCCGGCACATTAGCTGGTATGAAAATCTGCTTTCTCGCCAGGTTACCCCTTGCCGTTGTCATTCCTTCACCCCCTTATTAGCAACACACATTACCACACCTTTTCCGGAATAGCTAGTGTTAATTCGATAATTTTATATAGAAAGAATCAGGTCTGCACCGGTCTTTCTTGCGATCCGAGCAGCGATTCTGTTGGCTTCCTTTTTTGTGCAGTGACCTGCTGCCACCAGCTGACGCAGCAGGATAATGACGCTGCAATAATTCACATTGGCATTCATAGAATTCTCCTTAAAAAGCCGCCCTGCCGCATCTATTTTGATACAGCAGGGCGGCACCCTTCTGAAATTTGATTGAACATATTGCCTGTATTCCGACACTACTTCCCCAGGCGAGGGCAGAAACGGAAACCGCGCTTGGCTGCGCGTCACGGGACTTTCACCCCTCCGAGGATCTCTCCGAGCTGCCCCCATTGCGTGTAGCTGTGGCTGGGCAGGAGTACCAACGCTGGTGCTGTCATCGCGAGACAGGTCGGCCATGGCCTGTTTTCTGAACCAACGGACCCGCTAACCACCTTCCTTGCCGCATTGATGCAGATAGACTGCACAGGTGGGTCATCGCGCGTTTTCCAATGTCGCTTGCCAATTCTCTGTCTTTGCATGGCACACCAGCGGATGTATTTCCGCTTCTGGATATGAAATTGACAAGGTTCATGACGGATTCTCCTGACGTTTCAGGAAAGTTTCCCTCACTACTTATCCGGTTTTAAGAAACTTCTGAGAACAAAAAGTCAAAAACTTCCCATAAAATCTAAAAACATTTTTAACTTCGACAGGATTTTTCTGCGCTGTTTATTGGCTCCTCTCTGGCTGATCCCGTGCTGTTTCGCATACACACGCTCACTCAGCCCTTCGTAATAGATTGCCTGAATAAGCTCCCGTTCTGCCTTGGGAAGTGCTGCCACAGCATGTCGAACCCTGCTCCGAAGCTCCTCAGCAATTATGTTTTCTTCCAATCCGGGACTGCCAACATCCGCAATATTTTCTTGCCCAACCGTTTCAGCGTTATCCAAAGCATCATAGGACATAACCCCGTGTTCCTGTTGTTTCTCCTCCTGCCAGCGCTCCTGCCGCTCCATATGAAAATAAGCATAGTAAACTTCCGGGGACACTTCCACTAGTTGCCCCTGAATTTTGATCACATATTTTTCCTTATCTGCCATAACGCAGACCTCCTTAGAATTGAAATTTGACAAGTTAGTTCAAATTTCAGAAGGAGGCGCACGAATTGGGGGTAAGAATACCGATGATTTCTCGTGCAAATCAGAGAATTTCTGCTTTTTAGTACACTGTTGGCAAAATCTTGCCGAACAAAGCAAATAGAAACGACACCGCTCTCCAATATCCGTCATGTTTTGATAGCGGAAGTTGGAGAACGGTGTCACAGGAAAGAACAGCGCAGGCGACTTGGAAATCGCCTGCGCTGTTCGCGTTTTAAAAAGGGGTCGCCAAGGCTTTCGAAACCGGCATGAGGGATTTTTCATGGACGCCTTTCGAGGGAAACGTCTATATATGCATCACGGGGTCTTGGGTCAGTGTTTTTGTAGGGATGTATTGGTTATAGCACAGGAATAATAGTAATCGACCACCGCAGCACACAGAAATGCCGTATCCGGCAGAATGGTGGCGTATCGCAAGTCAGTAGTCAATTTGGGTCTCGCTTTCAATCCAGTTCCCATTCAGGTCATACACTGTGGCTGTAGCCTTAACGCGATAGCTATATTTACTGTAAAGCGCACGGCGCTCCGAAATCGCGGCTCCCGCATTTCCTTCTGAAGACCAGGATTCCACGTCTTCCCAGACATCATTTCCACTCGATTTCTGCAGCGTCAGCGTCAAACTAACCTTATATCCTGAATCAATTATGACCGACGAACTGCATGTGGCAATTCCCCAGTCTCCGTACGTAATGCTGGTGCCAAAGCTAATAATATGCTTAAATCTACGCTGTACCTGCGGATTCTCTGTGGCAAATGCAGGAATTGCCATGGAAAAAACCAGAACAAAAGCGAGCAAAAAAGAAGCAAAACGTTTCATAAGATTTCCTTTCTGATCATTATTATGAATTTGTGTCTTCAAGCCCTTGTAATGTGTTTGCAATTTGCAGAAGGCTGTCCTTTCCTAAAGCGCCTGATGCCAATGTGTAGATTTTGCCTTCGGAATTATTCAGCCATACCACTGATTTTCGATCTCCCTTCTCTATGTAGTAACCCTCGATTCCCTCTCCTGAAAGCCTCTCGCATATATCACAATTTTCTGTGTCCACCGCATAAAAGGAATTGCCATTCATAATGTTGAGGTTAATATCCGATTTCTCCCGGTTTGTAAAACATGCAAAGCCGACACCGTTTTCATCGAAGTACCCTTCGTCTAAAGTGTACCCTGCTGGAAGCAATTCCGCCAATTTACTAACCAGAATATCTGTGAATCCGTCTCCCAGACTTTCCTGCATGGACTGCTGACTCGGTTGTCCAATGGTTAAGACCGAATGATTCCCCATATTCTTTAGATAAAGGTTAATCACAGGCGTTCGGACTGCATCCACCGTCAAAAACAGAGCAGAAAATGTGCCCAGCAGTATAATTGTGAGGACCGCAGCCCATTTGGAAGCTCTCCCCAAAGCCTCAAGTGCATGCTGGCGCTTTTTCCGCACAAATTTCTTTCGGATCAGTGCCTGACACTTCCTGTCCAGTTCCTCTGGCATCTCTACTTCTGGAATCTCATCTTTGCTGTTCTGTAAAAGCATCTCAGCTTCTGCCTCAGCGTATTCGTCCATTAGCATAGCAAGGACTGCGTCCATGTACTTGTCTTGAATCTCGTTGTCCACCGATACAAACCTTACCTTTCCTGCAAAATATGAAAAGCCCGCCTTCTAGCGCGCAGCATCTTCATGCGAATGGAATCCGGCTTGCACCCCAGCATTTCTGCAAGTTCTTGAGCCGATTTCCCTTCAATGTACTTCCCGCGCAGTAGCAATCTGTCCTCCAACGACAGCTTTTCCATGAGATGGAGTACCTCCAAATGCGTCGTCATATTCTCCATCTGTTCATCCAAGTTCCCTGATAGATTTTGTGAGTCCATTTCCTCGAAACTGACAAAAGACAGTTTCTTAGACCTCCTATATGCATTGATTTTAATGTTGTGCATTGTCCTCGCAATATACACTTCAATCTGCTCAGGATGCAGACTCTCCAGCAAATCCAGATGATCCAGTAACGCGCAAAGGGTTTCCTGTACCAGCTCACTGCATGCATCTTCATCGGGCGAAAGATACCGTGCGATCTGGTATATCCGTTTCTTGTATGTTTCGTAGAAGGCTGCCGCTAACTCCGTCTGGGACTTATGCTTCTTCTGGTACAATGGAAATCTCCTCTATGTATGTTCTATACTGCCATTGAACTCACATAATATAAGACAATCCAACATCAATTCTGCAACACAAAATCTCAAAAAATTAGTAATAAGCATGTTTTTTGCCGTGTTCCGTAGAATTACTACATTGTTCATCTGATATGTATTGTATTTCTTCGGTTTCCTGAAATCTCAACAAAAATATTGTATGATACTTAAGCTACAGTTCGGAAAGCATAAAAGGGGGGAAACCATGCAAACATTTGCAGAACGTCTGATATCACTCCGTGAGGATAAAGGGTGGAAAAAGAAGGAATTGGCCGAAAAACTGCATGTCAGGGATTCCATGATTTCCCAGTATGAGTCAGGAAGATGTATGCCGTCTTACGATGTGATAATCACAATTGCCCGCTTATTCCATGTAAGCGTGGACTATCTACTTTGCGGTAGCGCAGAGGCTTTTCCTTCTTCCGACGTGTTCGTCGCGCAAATCTCTCAGGCTGAGTTTCTTGAGAAGTGCAGGCGCCTTTCCCCCGATTACAGAAGAATAATTAACACAATTGTAGATTCCTTCTTGGCAAATAATGAGAAAAAGATCGAAGGCAGCGATCATGATAGACGAAAAGTCAATAATCCCAAAGAGCGCTGACGATAGCACTTATGTCCAGATGTTCTATAAAGCCTATCATAAGCTGCTTTATAGAGAGGCACGCAAATACTTGAACTCCACCGAAGATATAGACGACATTGTACAAGATTCCGTTGTCAAACTTATTGAAAATTTGGACACAATCCGAAGTCTTTCCCCTAATCGTCAGGTTTCCTATGCTGTGACAGTCACCCGAAATTTAGCAATCAACCTTCTGATCCGTCAAAAGCGGATCACCTTGGAAAGCTTGGATGAACTCGAACCGTATGTAAAAGATTCCAATGATTTAGAGGCTCAAGTAGGGCATCATGAAAAGCTTCAACTTTTCCATACTGTCTGGAAACAAATGCCCACGGACATACGACTGCTTTTAGAGCAAAAATATATTCTTGGGCAAGCAGACGCAGAAATCGCAGCAGATCTTGGGATCCGTCCGGAAAGTGTGCGTATGCGGCTAACAAGGGCAAAACGAATTGCTGCGAAAGAATTACTAAAAAATGGATTCATCACTGGAATTGATGAATTCTAAAAAGAGAAACCGTACCGCCCCTTCAGTGCGAAGGAGCAGGTACGGTTTTATTTTATCTGTCAGAAAAAATTTGTATAAGTGTTGCGAAAATTGTCGCAGGATTGTCTTGATATAATAGGAGCATAAATTGTGGCCACAATGCATCTCCTAAAAAAATACAGAACGGAGTGTATCAAATGAAATCACGGTGGATCAAACTTTGCAGCATTCTGCTCGTACTGACCATGCTCATTAATATGCTTCCTGTGCATGCTCTGGCGCTGGACTCGGAGGATCGGGGTTCAGCATCTGTACAGGGAGATACAGAAAGCCACACAGTCCAGATTATCGGTGAAGTCGAAGGTCTCAGAGAGGAAGGTATCAAGCACTTCCGGTTATCGGACGGAAGCTTTGTTGCCGTATCCTACGGCCTGCCGGTCCACTTCCAGAACAGCGGAGGGCAGTGGATCGACATTGACAACAGATTGTCTTTGGCGGCGGGCGCTTACCGAACGGCCAACGCCAACGCACCGGCAGCGTTCCCGTCAACGCTGGCAAATGGGAAGCTGTTCACTGTCGAACACGGCGGCCAGTCCGTTTCCATGTCCCTGCTGGATACCACTATGGCGGATCAGATGATCTCCGGTGAGCTGGACACAGATCCGGAGGAAACACTGCCAGCGGAGGAAACGAAGGCTGCTACGGAACCCATTGTGGAGACCACCGCAGAAACCGAGCCTTCCATTGAGGAAACCGTTCCTGCCGAACCAGCCACCGAACCGGAAACGACAATTCCGGCAGAAGAAACGGATGTAATTACGGAGGAGAGTCTGCCGGAGGAACTGCCTGAAAGTGGGGAAACTGAGGCGATGTCCGGGGAAGACCCCGAAAATACGGCGGATTTCGCAGAAGGTGAAACCGAACCCACCGTTTCCACCCAGCCCACACCTACCGAGAAGACTGTGGAGACTCAGCCGGAAGCCACCGAAACAGAGCCAGCCGAAACAGGCGCTTCTGAAACAGAAGAAACCGTTCCCGCACTTTCGGCAACAGAAGAAACCATTCCTGAAGAAACAGAACCCGAAGAAACAGGGCCTGAGGATCTGGACGAAGCCACCGGTCTGGTCTTCAATCGGGATGTTGTTGCGGAAGTCACGACTGATACTCCAGCTATGCTTACCTTACAGGATAAGTATAACTGGGACGTCAATGACGTGATTCCTCAGAAACTCCAATCCTCCCTGATTTACCAGGATGTGTTCCCTGGTATTGATCTGCAATACACCAATTTCGGATATAACATTAAGGAACAGATCATTATCAATGAGCCTCAGGAAAGTTACCGGTTTGACTTTCTGCTGGAAAGCAGCAGTCTTACCGCTGTCCTGAATGAAAACAGCTCTGTCTCTTTCCTGAACAGCGATCAGGAGGAGATTTACCGGATTCCTATTCCCTGCATGGAGGATGCTTCTGGCTTGGGCTCCTTTGACGTTCATTTCGCGCTGAATGAGACCGAGCAGGGTACCGTTCTGACTGTTGAAGCAGATAAGGAGTGGATCAACAGCGAGGAACGTACATACCCCGTTAAGATCGACCCGACCCTGGTCGTTGTGTCCGGCAGGGCGTTGGAAGATATCTATTCTGTTTACACCATGGAAGCCGCGCCCAATGATACGACTTTGGGCCGTCAGTGGCTGTATGTCGGTGCACAGCCCTACAGTACCAGCAACGACGGACGATACCGCACCTATATGCACTTCCAGACTATGCCAACAGTCCCCAGTGGAAGTGAAGTTGTGGACGCACAGCTGAGCCTGTATAAAACTGCTTACACCCAGCGTTACTGTGAGAAGCTTCCCATCGGTGCTTATGAAGTGACCACCGGCCTGCCCTCCGGCTATTCAAGCTACTATGACTGGTTTTCCAAGATGACCTGGCGGCGGGATCAGCCGGAGTACGACGCAAGCAACGCTATCGACTATGCCTTCGGCAAAGCCGGTAAGGAGTATGTCACATGGCATCTGACGGAGCTCGTAAAGAAGTGGTATATCGAGGGAACAAGCAACACTACCATTGCTCTGGCAATGACAAATGAGGATGCGATCCAGACCACCTCTTATTACGCCTCTGCCACGTTTTATGCCTATGCCGGTTCAATCCCGCCTATTCTGACTGTTTCCTACCGGAACAACACCGGCATCGAGCCTTATTACACCTACGCTACTCTGGGTGCAGGAGAAGCCGGAACTGCCTATATTTCTGACCACACCGGCCAGCTGAAGATTGCCAAGGAGCTGGTCAGCTACGCTTCTTCCACCAATCCATTCTCCCTGAACCTGGTCTATAATTCCGACTATTTCGCCAGATCCAGCACAGATTACTGTCCTCCCGCCAAGCTGGGACTGAGCATGAATGTAGGCTCCGGCTGGACTCTGGACTGTATCCAACGGGTGGAGTCCGAAACGATCTCGAACATTTCCTATCTGAAATATTCGGACGGAGACGGTACGATCCACTATTTCAGTAAGGACAGCTCCAAAGATTCCTCCTATTATTACGACGAGGATGGTCTGAGCCTGAAGATCAAGAGTACCGGCACCAACGCCTACCTCATGTCCGACGACGATGGGAATGAATGGACGTTCACCGGTAACTATTTGACGTCCACCAAAGACTCTGACGGGAACAAAATCAATATCAACTACAGCAGCGGCCGCCTGTCCTCCATCACGCAGGAGAACAAGGGGCAGTCCGCTATTACAATGGCAACTTTCACCTACAGCGGCAATGACCTTATCAGTGTGACAGATGCCGCCGGAAATGTGTACACCCTGACTTACAGCGGCACCAATCTGGTTGGGATCAAGAGAAGCAGCTCCACCATCGCGTCCTACACCTACAGCGGCTATCAGGCCACCAAGATGACAGACAGCGAAAGCGGCTACAGTCTCTCGTTCACCTATTCCAATGGCAAGGTGTCCAGATATCAGGAGGTCAACAACTCCGGGACGGGCGCAACCGTCTCCGTCACTTACCCGGATCACAGCGAAACGGTGTACCGGGATCATGGAGCGGACCGTGTTTCCGGAAACAGCGACGATGTGCTGACGCATTACCTGTTTGACTACGCCGGACGCACTGTCAACGCCTATACTACAGACAATACCGGGAATATTCTGGGCGCAACCAACGCGGTCTATTCCGGCAGCGGCTCCACCGACAAGGCGAACAACCGGACGCTCCGTACCGGCTCCATCGGCGTTGCCCGGCAGCAGCTGCTGAGCAATCCCGGCCTGGAAGACGGCACAGGCGGCTGGACCTTCAATAACGGAACCAGCCGTGCCACGACTAAACCCAGAACCGGCTCCTATTCCATCAAGGGTACTCTGAGCAGCGGCAGCCAGTACGCGCTGGTCTCCTCCGGTACCCTGACCGCCGGAAAGCCGTATACCGTTTCCGGCTATGTAAACACCAGCGCCGTAACCAAAATTGAGGGCGGCGGCGTCTCCATAACCGTTACCGACGGCAGTCAGGGCTGGACCAGCCAGTGGATAAACTACATCACCTCCACAGCTGTGGATGACGGCTGGGTTCGGATCAGTGTCACCTTTACCCCGCCCGCTACGGACGAATACGGCATTTTTGTCAATAACAACGGCGCGATCGGCACCTTCTACGCCGATGACTTCCAGGTAGAAGAAGGAGACGCACCCTCCAGCTACAACCTGGTGACAAATAGCAATATGGAGGGAACGGATCGTTGGACCATGGGTACCAATGCAGCGTTCTCCAGCTCCTACGGTGTGGCAGGCTCATCCAGATCCCTGAAAATCACTGGCGATCCTTTGAGCGCCAGCACCAACGCTTATCAGGACATCACTCTGAATCTGCCCGGTACCCAGACCTATGTTCTCTCCGGCTGGGCGCGAGCCAACGCGGTTCCGGATGATCCCAGTGAACTGGACAATCCGAACGATGTTACCAAGAAGTGCGGTCTGCGTGCCACTATTACCTATTCTGACGGCGCTACAGAAGGACATTACGTCGCCTTCAATTCGGATATCAGCAATCAGTGGCAGTTCACCAGTATCAGCATTGTTCCCAAACAGCCCACTAAAACCGTGCAGAAGATTCGGGTCACGCTGGCTTATGAAGGCAATGCCAACGATTGCTACTTCGACAACATTGCCCTGCTGCGGGAAGTGGCTCAGACCATGAAGTATGACTCCGACGGAAAGTTGGTCTCTGTCACCTCTACGGGTCTTGACAAGGATGAGAACACCTACTCCGGCGGGAACCTTATCAAAACCGTCACCGGCGGCAATGGCACCTTCACCTACACCTACGACACTACCTATACCCACCGGCTGAAGTCCGTCTCCAATGGGCAGATCACTCAGGCAATGGGCTACGACAGCACCGGCAATGTGACCACTACCACCTTGTCCGGTTCCGGCGGGAAGACCATCCAGACCACTGCGGCCTATGGCGGCAGCGGCAACCGCCTGACCTCTGTCACGGATGCTGCCGGAGCAACGGTATCCTATAGCTACGGCAACAGCGATTCCGTGATGCGGTCTCTGCCAACCTCTGTGACCGATCCTAACGGGATCGTCACCACTTCCGCTTACGATACCTCCGGCAGAGTAACGCAAACAGGTATTGCGAATACCGCGAATCTATTGTATACTTACACCAACGGAAACTTAAGTGCCATCCAGAGAACCAACAGCAGCGGCGCCAGCCAAACCTATAACTTCACCTATGACAGCTTTGGCAACATGCTTTCTGCCAAAGTTGGCAGCAGAAATCTGGCTTCCAACATCTATGCCAATGGCAACGGTCAGCTTACCAAGCAGACCTATGGCAACGGCGCTACCGTCAATTATACCTATGACATTCTGGGTCGGATAAAGACGGCAACCTATTCTGACGGGCGGAAGCTGACCTACGCCTACAACGGAGAAGGCCAGCTCCACAGCCTGACGGAGACCGGCGGCGGAGAAGTCGTCACTTATGTGTACACTTACGACTCCATTGGCCGTCTGCTCAACAGTCAGCAGCTGAATGGAGAAAATACCGTACTGCGGACCAGTCAGTCTTATAATTCCAGCAATCAGCTGACAAAGCAAAGCTGGCAGGTAGGCAGCGACAGCTACGCGGAGGATCTCACCTATAATTCCTCGGACGGCAGCCTGAACACTTTCTCCATTGCCAGAAACGGAACAGCGCTGACAACGTTCACCATGGGCTATGACGGCCTGCAGCGACTGACGTCCATGAACAGCGGCGTCTTTACCCGCAGCTATGCCTATCGGGATGTTTCCGACAGCCAAACTACCACTCAGGTCAAATCCGTAGATTATTCCAGAACGACCTATGGATCTACCTACAAGTTTGTCGGATATGCCTATACCTATGATAACGCGGGCAATATCCTGACCAGCACGGATAACCTAAACAACGTCACCACCTACACCTACGATGATCAGAACCAGCTGCTTACGGAGAGCGGCACTGTCAGTGGCTTCGATGGTCCGCCCGTGTCTTACAGCAATACCTATACCTACGATACGGTTGGCAATATTCTGACTTCTTCCGATGGAGAGACCACTCACACCTACACCTATGGAGACGCGGAGTGGAAGGATCTTCTGACCGCCTATGACGGAGAAGCCATCACCTATGACGCCATCGGCAACCCCACCAGCTACTATAACGGTGAACGGTGGACCCTTGGCTGGGAAAACGGGCGGCAGCTGACCTCCCTTTCCAGGCAGCCGCCGGTGGTGATCACTACCCAGCCGGAAAATTACTACGGCACCACGGGCAGCACCGCCACTTTCACCGTAGCGGCCAGCGGTGACCGGGTGACCTATCAGTGGCAGTGCAGCACCGACGATGGGGAGACCTGGTCCAATGTCAACGGCAGCACCTCCACGACCCTGAATATTCCTACTCAGGCCAGTGTCAACGGGAATCTTTACCGCTGCATCGCCAAGGACTACATGGGGCATGTGGCAACCTCTCAGGCAGGCAGATTGACGGTTACCAGCAGTGTCGCCACCCTCAGCGAGTTTGACCCGGAGTTCACCCTCATCAACGAGCCGGATGATTACTATGGCAGACCCGGCGATACCGCTACCTTCATCGTGGAAGCGGAAGGTGCAAACCTGAGCTATCAGTGGCTGTGCCGCGCTCCCGGCTCCAGAAATTTTGAGTATCTGACCGGAGAGACTTCTCCCACCCTGCGGGTGGAGATGACGGCAGAGAGCGAAGGCGCGGAGTACCGCTGCTTCATCACCGATGCGCATGGTGACATGGGCAGTACCCGGATCGCCACGGTGAAGCTGGATACGCGGGACTGGCAGATGGAGTACAACACCAGCGGCCTGCGCACCAGAAG
>ERZ894180.1956-NODE-1956-length-11162-cov-9.026650_pt1 | contig 11162 bp, 6 predicted proteins | sample MGYA00380278_ERZ894180 | MGnify/ENA primary metagenome ERZ894180 (study PRJEB32331, sample SAMN06328450) | human gut metagenome | biome: human gut microbiome; feature: stool | host: Homo sapiens | collected 2013-02-24 ...
CGCTTATCCTGCGACGCTGGTGGGCATTCCTCCGCAGGAGGACGCCTATATCGCCAAGGCCACCGAGAAGATTTTCCTGGCTCCGATCCGGCTGGCCGTACAGCCCGAAGTGAAGGAGCTGACGATGCCTGTTTTCGGTACGGCGCACAATTTGGCCGTGGTGTCGATCGACAGACGCTACCGGGGACAAGCCCATAAAGTAGCGCAGGGACTTTGGGGGGCCGGGCAGATGATGTTCAATAAATACCTCGTCATTACGGGCGAGGATTGCGACGTGCATGATCCGGACCGGTTGGCCGCCTTGTTGCGCCGGGCCGAGTTCCCGCGCGATTTGATTGTAAGCGAGGGAGTTTACGACGTACTCGACCATGCGACCGCGACGCCCGGGTTCGGCGGTAAACTGGCGTTCGACCTGACGGAGATCGATCCGTCCGCTCCAGCGGAGGCCGTTCGGCTTCCGGAGCGGTTCGAGCTGACGCCCGGTCTGGTCGAGGTCGCGGACGGACTTGCCGGGAAGTGGGGGGCCTTGCTGCTCTTTGCCGACGATACGGTGGAACAGAAGCCGGATCTGGCCGCTTTCCTTGCCCGAAATCCGTGCCGGGGGATTCGCTATGTCGTTCTTTTCGACGGACACGCCCGGACGCTGCGCCCGGACGAGCTGCTGTGGCTCGCTGCGGCCAATACCGATCCCCGGCGGGATGTGGAGTGCCGCGACGGTGTGCTGTGCGTGGATGCCCGGAGCAAGCGGCCCGGAATTGCGGGCAACCCTTCGCGTTTTCCCAATGTGGTGACTTCGCTGCCCGAAGTCGTTCGGAAGGTGGACGAACGTTGGGTGGAATATGGTTTGGGTGAGCGGCTCGAGTCGCCTTCCGACCGTTACCGGACGTTGTTGTTGTCCGACAAAGCTGCGTGGTAGAGGATGGCCGGACTTTTCCAGACGCGTGAGCGCCGGGCGCTCGTGGTGTTTCTCCTGCTGGCGGGAGTGTTCGTTGCCGGGCTGCTCCTGGCCGAACGGCGGAAGAGCGCGGTATCCGCCGACCGGGTGGAGGCGGAGATGGAAGCGACGGTTGCGGCGGACTCCGTGAGGCTGTTCGAGTTCGATCCCAATACGGTGGAATATGCCGATCTGCGGCGGCTGGGACTCTCGTCCCGCATGGCGGTCAGCCTGCTGAAGTACCGCGCAGCGGGCAAAGTGTTTCGGATCCCCGAGGATGTGGCTACCTGCTACGGCATGACCGATTCGGTCTATTTTATTCTGGAACCCTATATTCGGATCGGACGCGAGTATGCGTTGACACCTTCTCCGCGTCGGGAATATCGGGAGTATGTCCCGCAGGAGCCGAGGATGATCGTGCCCCGCGAACGATTCAGGATCGATACGGTGTCCGCATCCTATCTCGCGTCGCTCGGTTTTTCCGTCCGTCAGGCCGAGGCCATTGTCCGTTATCGGGATCTTTACGACGGTCTTCGGGACGAAGCGGGTTTTCGGGCTTGCTATATGATCGCCGATTCGGTGGCCGATCTTTTGCTCCCCTATGTAATTTTTCCGGAACCGGAGCCCGTTCGCTCCGGATTGATCGAGCTCAACGGGGCCGATTCGGCGACCTTACGCTCGGTAGTTGGGATCGGTGAGAAGAGCGTCATGGCCATTATTCGATACAGGGAGCGGCTCGGCGGATTTTACAGCGTGGATCAGTTGGCCGAGGTTCCGCAGGTCACGGAGTCCAATTTCGAGCGGATCGTGAAACAAATTTACTGCGATAGTTTCAAAATTCGAAAAATTGATATTAACTTTGCACCTCCGAGTACGCTCAAGGGGCATCCTTATTTGCCGCCCGCCGTATTTAGGAAGTTATTTAGTAAAAGACAATTGAAAGGAGGTTGGAGTACCGTCGAAGAGTTGGTTGAAGAGCACATATTAACCCCGCGTGAGGCCGAGCGATTGGCCCCGTATCTTCGGTTTACGGTACGAGAAGCCTCGAAAGACATACCGAACGGGGAGTCGGCGTCGTCCGGATGGAGTCCCGCCCCGATACAAGACACGATCCATTAGAAAATAGAGTAAAAAACAATAAAAAAAGCAACGAATTATGATTATCATGCCGGTAAAAGAGGGCGAGAACATCGAGAAGGCCCTCAAGAAATTCAAACGTAAATACGAGCGTACGGGTGTTCTGAAGGAGCTTCGTCGTCGCCAGTATTTCACCAAACCTTCGGTTGCGAAGCGTATCGCCATGCAGCATGCCATTTACGTAGAGAAGCTGCACCGCGACGAGGAATAGGAAGATTTTTCCATATCTTAATCCTGATAATAGACAAGAATTTTTTATCTTGTCTATTATTTTTTTGTTGTTTTACAGCGGGTTGCTCTCTGTTTCTCCTGCAAAACTAAATTTTTTAGTTTGAAAACTATAAAAAATAGTTGTATGTGAAATTTTTTTAGTTATCTTTGTTTCAGAAGATTTTTGTGCAGGAGCCGGCAATGCGGAGCTGTGCTGCCGTTTGTGCAGGTCCTGTTTCGTTCGACTTTAACCGACATTGATTATGGAAAAGCTGACACCTAGAGAAGAGGAGCTGATGCGTTGTTTCTGGACGCGGGGCCCGTTATTCGTGCGCGAACTGGTTGCGCTCTGGCCCGAACCGAAACCTCATTTCAATACGTTATCGACGATGGTGCGTGGCCTCGAGGCGAAAGGGTACGTCGGACACAAGGCCTATGGCGGCACCTACCAGTATTATCCGCTCGTCAGCGAGGAGGAGTTCAGCCGCAAGACGCTGAAGGGCGTGGTGAGCAAGTATTTCGACAATTCCTACCTCGGGGTGGTTTCGTCGCTCGTACGGGAGGAGAAAATCTCCGTGGACGATCTGCGCGACCTGATCCGGCAAATCGAAAGTCAAACCGAAAAACGATAGTCCTATGCCGACCTTTCTGCTTTACAGTCTGAAGGCTGCGGGATGCCTGGCGGTCTTCTACCTGTTTTACAAGTTGTTGTTGAGCCGCGATACGCTGCATCGGATGAACAGGGTGTTGTTGTGCGGAGTGTTGCTGCTGTCGTTTTTGCTGCCTTTGTGCGTAATTACCGTCGAGAAGGAGTTGCCCGGGGTATCCGCCGCTGGGATCGACGTGATTCCGGAAAATTATTTCCGGCGGGACATGGTATTCGAAAACCGAATCCCCGACGATACCCGGGACCTGATGATAACAGAGGAGCCGGAGCCTGCTCCCGAACCGTTCGACTGGGGCGTTTTGCTCGGAATCATCTATTTTGCAGGGGTATTTGCGACGTTGGGATGGACCGTATGCAACATCGTGCGGGTTGTGCGAATGACGCGCCGCGGCCAGCGCATACCGCTTGGAAACGGGAGCGTTTTGGTGTTGTCGGACCGGATTCGAGCTCCGTTCAGTTGGATGAGATACGTGGTGATGTCCGAGGAGGATTATGCCTGCGGCGGAGGGACGATCCTCGTGCATGAACAGGCGCATCAGCGGTTGGGCCATTCGTGGGACCTGCTGCTGGTCGATTTGCTGGGGTGTTTGCAGTGGTTCAACCCCGCGATGTGGCTGTTGCGTGTGGAACTGCGTGCTGTGCACGAGTACGAGGCCGACGAGCAGGTGCTCCGCTGCGGGGTCGATGCGAAAGATTATCAGATGCTGTTGATAAAAAAGGCCGTTGGCGGGAGGTGGTACTCAATTGCCAACAGCCTTAATCATAGTAACCTTAAAAACCGAATTACCATGATGTTGCGTAAAAGATCATCGAGGTGGGCCAGGGCCAAGGCGCTCTATGTCCTGCCGCTTGCGTGCCTGGCGCTCGGCGCTTTCGCACAGACCTCCTATGTTCTTCCGGAGGACAAAACTACGAAAAATTCCGGAAACGGTGAAATGCCTCTTCCTGCTGGTGCGGACGGCCTCACAGTCGGTACACCGGAAGGGGGAATGCCACCGGTCGAAGGCTCCATGGCCGAATTGCTCGCTAATCTCGAGCGTACCGCTCTCGAAAAGCAAACGGCAGAATCGGGGGCGCACACTTTTACCGGACGCGTATTTGGCCGGGACGATAAGCCTTGGGCCGGTTATGAGTTTATTTGCAGCGGCGGCCGGCGGGTTGTGACCGATGCGGAGGGCCGCTTTACGATCGTTACGGAGAAGCCGATCGTTTGTTACCTTGTCGGAGGGGAGACGGATCAGAAAGTAAAATCAGTCGGTAGCCGCTTCGGAATTCCGATGGGGACGGACATTGCCTTGGAATTTCATTTGAAAGAGTCGCTTGCTCTGACCCACCTGCCCGTATCCGATGAACCGGTAGTGTATGCGGTTTATGGCGATCCGGCAGATTTTCGCTTCGATCCGGAACATCCGCCTCTGATAATGGACGGGGGCGAGGAATTGTCGGCTGAAACGCTGGATACCTATTTGGGGTTGCCGGAACAGAAGATGATTGGTGCTTGGATGGTCAAAGGGCCGGAGGCACTGAAGGGATACGGTACGCGGGCGGCGAACGGAGTGTTGTCGATTAGGGTTCAGACCTATCCTTATACGGAGTCTTGGAGTCCGGCCGATCCGTCCTTGTGGGATCCGGAGGATTTGGAGCTTTATCTGGTGTGGGAAGGGGATGAGTTGCCCGAACAGTTTGTCGCCCGCCGCGATGCGTACATGAAAGAGGAGTTTGCCAAGTTGCTGACTGCTGATGCCGGGAAACTCGAACGACTCGGGTATAAATCGGTCGATGGTGCGGAAGAGTGGGTGACTGTCGAGGTGAGCGACGGGGCTGCCCTCATTCCTTTCTGGATTGATCTGTCGGACGAGGGCTTGTATCTGCTCGACGGTGAGGAGATCGATTACAGACAGTTGGGCGCGATGTCACCGTCGAGTATCGCCACGGCGACCCGAATGACCTCCGGCGAGGCACGCAGACGCTACGGCGATCGGGGTCGTTACGGTGCGATCGTCTATACGAGTCGTCCGGAGTCGGAACGTGTGACAATCGAAGAGAAACAGAAGCCTTCCGATTTGTATCACTATATTACGGGCGATTTTGAACCGACGGGTGTGCCCGATACTTACCGGGTGCGGCGGATCGAGTTTAGCCATTCGATGCCGTTCGAATTCCGGCCATTGGTACTGTGGAATGGCAAGGTGTCGAATATCTACCTTTTTACTACTCCCGGTATCGTTCACGAGATAGAAACCGTTCGGATCGTAACCGAGCCGGACGAAGCGACGGTCGCCAGATACGGCGTATCGGCCCGGAACGGGGTGATCGAGGTCGTTTCCAAAACGGCTTCGCGTGAGGATGATTTCGAGGTGACCGTTTATGATAAATACAACAATCCGATGCGTTATCTGAAGGGTAGTTTCCGATCGGTGGATGGTAAAAATACCTATAAGGTGAGCGGATTGAAATTGCGGAACGTGCAGGGAGTACGTCCCGGAATGTTGCCGTTGGTAGCTGTGGACGGGCGTGTGGGGTCCATCACCGATCTGGAGAAGATTCCTGCCCGCAAGATCGAAACCATACAGATTTTCTCCAGTGAGGATGTATTCCGTGACCCGGCATTAGTCAAGCGTTACGGGGATGCCGCCCGTGTCGGAGCGATTCTTGTGACGACTCGTGATGCTGCGAAACAGGCCGAAAAAGAGGCCCGGAAGTCCGGTGCAGGTGAATCTGTCGTCGCATCCGTACCGGAGGGACCGTCGTTCGGTACGGTTCAGACCGGTAATACTCCGGTGGACGGGCAGGTCAAGGTGCGGATTTCCGAAGTTGCTGTGCCGAACGATTCGCTCGTGGTTTCCGGTCACGATTTGAGTTCGATGCTCTTCCTGCTCGATGGCAGAAGAGTCGCAGTTGCCGAGGTAAAGGCTTTGAATGAAGCGGAGATCGAATCGATGTCGGTCTTGAAGGATGAATGGGCTGTCGAACGTTACGGCGAGGCGGCGGCGGATGGCGTGGTTTATGTGACGACGACCGAAGGTGCCCGGCAGTTCGGCCGTTTGGAGTGTAGTTTTGAGCATGGAAACTCTTTCCAGGAAGGTCCTGGTTTTTATCGGATCAAGGATACGGGAAACGGATTTGCGATCCGTCCGCTCAATGGAGCCCGACCGCTTGTGTTGATCAACGGCCGGCAGGTCGATGATGATTATTTGAAGTCGATCGATGCGGGGAAGGTTCTGTGGGTTCGGATTCTGCAACCCGGTTTTGAATTGTTGGACCGTTATGGCGAGCGGGCGTGGGACGGTGTGATCGAGTTTGGGACGAATGAATCCGGAGAACGTACGACTTTGGCTGTTTATTCGTCGGATGCATCGGGCAAACGCAATAAGATGACAGTCGTCAGGGAGCCTTCCGGCGCCTCCTCGGGGCACTCTTCCGTGTCTAAGTCTATTGCTACGTCGGCGCAGCCTTTGGAGGAAGTTACGGTGGCGACTTATACGGCTGGAGTGGATTCGGTTTCGATTGAGAATGGCTCTCTGAAGCAGGTCGGTTTAATAGTATTGGATGGCGAGGAAATTTCTGCCGATCGCCTTTCGCAACTGGATCCCTCCCGAATCGACGCGATGACGGTATTGAAAGGAGAGCAGGCGGTCGAACATTATGGCGAGAAGGGAGCGAAAGGGGTGATCGAGATCACGACGAAAAAAAATCGGAGCGGCGTGGCCGGCGAATGAATATAGAGAAGTTCCAATTCATAAGTGTTATTGTTCCGTCAGGGAAGCATCCTGCAGCCGCACTTAGTTGCGGGATGTTTTTTATAAAAATAGGAGCGTCCTATCTGGGACGCTCCTATTTTTATCTCCGGTCGTGGCGAACGGATTCTTTTCATACCATACGAAAAGAACATTCGTTCGGAGGGTGAATCCTTTAGTGAATCCGTCCTTCTTTGGCCTCGATGCACTCGGTTGCGTGAGGCACTTTCATCAGCCGCTCCTTGGGGATCAGCTTGCCGGTGGTTTTGCAGATGCCGTATGTCTTGTTCTCGATGCGTACGAGTGCCATTTCGAGGTTGCGGATGAATTTCATTTGATGGGCTGCCAAGCGGCCGCTCTCCTCTTTGGAGAGCGTAGTGGCTCCCTCCTCCAGCACCTTGAACGTCGGCGAGGTATCCTCCGTATCGTTCGATGCGGTGTGGGTTATCGTGGCGCGCAGGAGTTCGTAATCCGCACGTGCTGTTTCCAGTTTTTTGAGAATGAGCTGTTTGAACTCTTCCAATTCGGCGTCACTGTATCGGGTTTTTTCTGCTTCTGCCATAGTTTCAATATTTTATTTGTAATAATGTTATACTAAATTAAACAATATTCCCGTTACTTCCAAATTTTTTGCCGGAAACGTGCAGGTTCTCCTTTTTTGGTCAAATTTTGGTCACCGCGATACGGACCGGTTGCTCATCTACCTCCGACTCCACGACGAATTCGCCGCTGGGAGAAGGCACTCCTTCGATTTCGACAGCCAGCGTCTGCGAGGCGATGTAGTCGGCGAAGGATTTGAGCGCGGGAAGGACGAACTCCTGCTGTTCGATCTCCACACGGATTTTGTCCGTCACCTCGAAGCCCGAATCCTTGCGGATGTTCTGGATACGGTTGATCAACTCGCGGGCGATACCTTCGGCACGCAGGTCGTCGGTGATCGTGATATCGAGGGCTACGGTCAGCTTGCCCTCCGTAGCTACGAGCCAGCCCGGCATATCTTCCGAGGTGATTTCGAAATCGGCAGGGGTGACGGTGATTTTTTCGCCGTCCACGTCCAGCAGGGTTTCCGCCGATGCTTCGATCGCGGCTATCTGATCCTGTGAGAACCCGGCTACGAGAGCTGCGATCTGCTTCATCTGTTTGCCGTATTTGGGACCGAGGGTCTTGAAGTTGGGCTTGATGCGCTTGGTGATGAGTCCCGTCGTATTTTCGATCAGTTCTATTTCCTTGACATTCACTTCGCTCATAATGAGCCCCTTGACGGCTTCGATGCGGCGTGCGGTGTCGGCGTCGAGGACCGGAATGAGTATCTTCGTGAGCGGCTGGCGGACTTTGATGTTCACCTTGCGGCGCAGGGCCAGTACCATCGACGAAACCTGTTGGGCCATAGACATCATCTGCTCCAATTCACCGTCGATGAGCGAGGAGTCGCAGACGGGGAAGGTCGAAAGATGTACCGACTCGTCCGTGTGGCGACCGCTTACGGCGTTCAGATCGCGGAAGATACGGTCGGAGATGAACGGCGCGAACGGTGCGGAGAGCATCGAAACGGTTTCCAGACAGGTGTAGAGCGTCTGGTAGGCTGCCAGTTTGTCGCGTGTCAGACCGCCGCCCCAGAACCGCTTGCGGTTGAGGCGCACGTACCAGTTCGACAGGTTTTCGCATACGAATTCCTGGATCATACGGGCCGCCGGCGTCGGATCGTAATTCTCGAGCGATTCGGTGACGTTCCGGACCAGCGTATTGAGCAGGGAGATGATCCAGCGGTCGATCTCCGGGCGTTCGCTCATCGGAACTTCCGGCTCCTGTCCCGTAAAACCGTCCACATTGGCGTAGAGGGCGAAGAACGAGTAGGTATTGTAGAGCGTGCCGAAGAACTTGCGGCGCACTTCGTCCACGCCGTCCCGGTCGAACTTGAGGTTGTCCCAGGGCTGCGAGTTGGAGATCATGTACCAACGCGTCGCGTCGGCGCCGTAGGTCGAAAGTATTTCGAAGGGATCCACGGCATTGCCCAGGCGCTTGGACATTTTGTTGCCGTTCTTGTCGAGCACCAGGCCGTTCGAAATGATGTTCTTGAAGGCCACCGAGTCGAAGAGCATCGTGGCGATGGCATGCAGCGTGAAGAACCATCCGCGCGTCTGATCGACGCCTTCGGCGATGAAATCGGCCGGATAGACGCTCTTGAAGTAGTCGCCGCCGTGCTCGAAGGGGTAGTGTAGCTGGGCATAAGGCATGGCGCCCGAGTCGAACCACACGTCGATCAGATCCGGTTCGCGCCGCATCGGTTCGCCTTTGGACGAAACCAGCACGATATTGTCCACGTAAGGACGGTGCAGGTCGATCCGGTCGGTCGAGTAGTTCTCTTTGGAGAGGTCGCCCGGCTTGAAGTTCTTGTAGGGATTCTCCTTCATCAGACTTGCCGCGACGGATTTTTCGATTTCGGCGACGAGCTCTTCGACCGAGCCGATGCACTTCATTTCCGAGTAATCCTCCGTAGCCCAGATCGGCAGCGGCGTGCCCCAGAAGCGCGAGCGCGAGAGGTTCCAGTCCACCAGACCTTCGAGCCACTTGCCGAAGCGTCCCGTTCCGGTCGATTCCGGCTTCCAGCGGATCGTCTTGTTGAGTTCGATCATCCGGTCGCGCAGCGCCGTAGTTCGGATGAACCAGGAGTCGAGCGGGTAGTAGAGCACCGGTTTGTCCGTACGCCAGCAGTGGGGGTAGGAGTGGGTGTGCTTTTCGATCTTGAAAACCTTGTTCTCGGCCTTGAGCATCACTGAGAGATCGACGTCGAGCGTCGGCGCGTCGGCGGCGAGCGAATCGTCGTAGGCGTTTTTCACGTAACGGCCCGCCCATTGGGAATAGGCCGCTGTATCGACGTTGTCGCGTATGAAGGTCGGGTCGAGCTCTTCGAGCAGGAAGAACCGTCCCTTGCGATCGACCATCGGCTGATTCTTGCCCGCCTTATCGACCATAAACAGCGGGGCGATGCCTGCGGCGCGGGCCACGCGGTCGTCGTCCGCACCGAACGTCGGGGCGATATGCACGATACCCGTACCGTCGGAGGTGGTCACGTAGTCGCCCAGGATGACGCGGAACGCATCGCCCGCAGGCTTCACCCAGGGGATGAGCTGTTCGTAGCGGATGCCTTCGAAGTCCGGACCCTTGTAGGTGACCGGAGAGATTTCGAACTTGCCCTCCATCTTGGGGGTAAAATACGACCCCAGCAGTTCTTTGGCCAGGATGACAGTCTGGGGGGCATCCGTATAGGGATTGCGGCATTTGACGCGCACGTATTCGATTTCGGGGCCTACGGCCAGCGCGGTATTCGACGGCAGTGTCCAGGGCGTGGTGGTCCAAGCCAGGAAGTAGAGATCGCCTTCGGCTCCGTCGAAGAGTTTTTCGCTCCGCTCGTCGCGGATGATTTTGAACTGCGCCGTGCAGGTGGTATCCTTCACGTCGCGGTAGCAGCCCGGCTGGTTCAGCTCGTGGGTCGAAAGTCCCGTGCCGGCGGCCGGCGAGTAGGGCTGGATGGTGTAACCTTTGTAGAGTAGCCCCTTGTCGAAGAGCTGTTTCAGAAGCCACCAGAGGGTTTCGATGTATTTGTTGTCGTAAGTGATGTAGGGGTCGTCCATATTGACCCAATAACCCATTTTGCGCGTGAGTTCTTCCCACAGGCCCGTGTACTCCATCACCGCCTCGCGGCAGGCGCGGTTGTACTCCTCTATGGAGATTGTGCGCCCGATGTCCTCCTTGGTGATGCCGAGTTTCTTTTCGACGCCTAACTCTACAGGCAGTCCGTGCGTGTCCCATCCGGCCTTGCGGTGAACGAGGTAACCTTGCTGCGTCTTGTAACGGCAGAAGATATCCTTGATCGTGCGGGCCATGACGTGATGGATGCCCGGCGTGCCGTTGGCTGAGGGAGGTCCTTCGTAAAAGACGAAGGTGGGATGACCCTCGCGGGTGGAGATGCTTTTGTGGAACGTGTCCTGTGCGTCCCACTCTTTCAGTACGTCGGCGGCCAACCCCGGCAGATCGAGGCCTTTATATTCTTTGAACTTCATATCCTGTTGTTTTCAATCGTCGTTTTCATGGGCTGGCAGAATCCGATCCGGCCCGATTCCGCCGGACAGCCCCGAATGCGGAGCTGTTACCTGTCTTTGTCGTATTCGGCAGCGCCGGAATTCGCTGTGTGCCGCCTGTTTCGTGCGGGAAGCCGGCGGCGGATTTTACCAACATGCAAAGTTACGAAAAAATATGAATAAATAAATCCCCGGAAACAGTTTTTTATCGAGGGGCAACGAGTTGTGGAGGAAGCCGTTGCACGATTTCCTCGAAAGATTTTTGGAAGTAGTGGATTTATTCGTCGGTTGCGGTGCGGATAACGCGGGCCGGGTTGCCGGCAGCGACCGAATCGTCGGGAATGTCATGCGTGACCACGCTGCCGGCGCCGATGACGCAGCGGCAGCCTATCTTGACG
>ERZ894180.1965-NODE-1965-length-11129-cov-7.750135_pt1 | contig 11129 bp, 3 predicted proteins | sample MGYA00380278_ERZ894180 | MGnify/ENA primary metagenome ERZ894180 (study PRJEB32331, sample SAMN06328450) | human gut metagenome | biome: human gut microbiome; feature: stool | host: Homo sapiens | collected 2013-02-24 ...
GGATAGTATTCTCTAAGTATTGCGCCTTTAAACGTGATATACGGGCACTGAGCCGACGCAAAAAGCGTTTTAACCTCTTCCAGCATATTAATCTGAGCGTTTGAAAGAAAAATTAAATCAAAAAATTTATTTTCAAGCGCATTTAAGAAGCTTTCGGGTAAATCGCTTTTATTCTTTGCATTTAAAAGTGCACAGTACAATACGCCTAAAAGGTTATGCCCCTTTGCATATAAAAACAATTTTTTATAATTAACGTCTGTATCGAAAATAAACTTGTCGCCGTTTAAATAGTGGCGGCAAATGTCAATTAAAACCTCATATTCCTTATCCATATCAGTTGAAAACTGCGTTGCCGACAACAAGACTTAAAACAGTCATAATCAGTCCGGCAATAAATACACCGAGCGAAATCACAAAAAAGCTCTTTTTCCTATCAAGATGGAGAAGAGATGCAAGAAGTGCACCTGTCCAGCCACCTGTACCCGGAAGCGGTATGGCAACGAAAATCAAAAGCCCCCAAATTCCGTATTTATCAATTTTATCTCGCTTTTTAAGCGTTTTGTCCTCCAGCCAATAAACAAACTTGTTTATTCCGGGAACTTTTTTTAATAAATCGAAAATCCAATTGATTAATAAAAGTATGAACGGTATAGGTAAAATGTTACCTAAAAAGCTGATAATAAATCCTACAAAAGGATTCATTTGCAAAAGCACAATGGCTGTAAACATTCCGAGCCTGCATTCCAAGATAGGGCAGACTGAAATAATGAACACAACAAGCCAATCGGGTATTCCGTGCGCTGTTAAAAACTCTTGTAAGTTTCTGCAAAATTCCTGTACCATATATCAGTTCTCCTTTTTGTCGGTTGTTGCAGTTTGCTTTTTATCTGCATTTGATTGCGACTCGTTATTTTTGTTTTGAGCATTAACGTTATTGTTTGCCGCATTTTGAAGTCGCTTTTTTTCCTGACTTCTTTTTCTCTTTTTTATTATTTTTTGGCGCACAATTTCCTCTTTGTGCTTTTCATAATAGCGCTGAGCCCTGAGTTTGTTTTGCTGTTCAATCCATTTTTGGCGCCTGTACTCGGCTATTCTTTCCTTGCGCTCTTGCTCTTTAAGTTCGATTTCTCTGTCAATAGCTTGCGCAGTGGGAGTGTTTTTATTTACAATAAGCTTTTGCTTAATGAGAAAATCAACGGCTTCCCTCAGTATTTTTTTATCATTTTCAAATGAGAGGTGACCCATAGCCTGGTCATACGCAAGCCATCTGTAATCGTCAATTTCCTCCTCTTGCATTGTTGTTTTTAAATCGTCTGTCGTTGCAACGAATATAGAAACTTTTTTGTCAACATTATTGCGAAGCGTATATTTTGATATACCCTCGTAGCCGAGATGAATTTTAATGTGAAGCCCCGTTTCTTCAAGAACTTCTCTTCTTGCTGCGTCGTATTTTGTTTCACCCATTTCGAGGTGACCTTTAGGAAAGCCCCAATTCGCCGAGCGCTTATTTTTTATAAGCAAAAAGCGAAGCTTGCCTTTAATACTCCTGTATACTACTGCGCCTGCGCTTGATTCGTAGTAGCAGAAAAGTTCATATTCGGGAAAATCGTTTTTAACATCAATGTATTGATAAATGTCTTGATTAATGTAGCGTGAACTTCTTGACGCCATAATCCAAATAGTTTTTAAATCCGTGTTCTCCGGGTCTTTAGGAACGAGTGCCGCTATAATTCGTCCGTCGAAATTGCAAACCGTGTGAGTCACTCCCATAACAAAAGCGTAACGGTTTTTGTATCCCTTGATTTGAACTAAGTTTAAAGGATATACATAACCGTTCTCATCGACAGAATTAATAGTTTTAACAACTCTTCCTTGGGCTGTTTTGCCGAGAAACATAACATCACCACCAAGTAAAAGATATAATTCGTATTTATTATATCTTATTTTATATTGTAATACAAGAATTTTATTATAAAAACGGAAAAAATGATATTTAAGATAAAGCAAAACGGACAACTCCGAAGAGTTGCCCGTTTTTATTTTTTATTCGGTTTGCAGATTTAGGTTTATGCCATTGTCTGAAGTAAATCAACAAGTGAAGCAATAACCGTATCGGTATCACCCTGAAGAACAGGAAGTACCTGGTCTACAACACCTGAAACTGTTTCGTTGCCGCCAACAAGACCGGTTACAAGTGAACTAATCTTCTTGAAGTTGTCGCCTGCGTTTACAGTTTCGATTAAGTAGCTGAGAACTGCGATGAGAGTTTCTGAAGAGTTACCCTTAACGTAAATTCTTGTGCCGTAGGTAGCAGCCTGTGATGCGTCGGTAATTACCTTACCGTGGCTTGCAAGCTGTAACCAATTAATGTCGTTAAGCTTAATTCCAAGCGGTGTGCCCTTAATCTTAATCATTCCAAGAATGTTATTAAGAAGAGGAACGATAGCGTCAGCGCCGAGGAGCGGCTTAAGTGTTGCGTTAATATCATAGATATCAAGCTTGAAGTTTGATACGCCAATCTTGCCGAGGAGAGAGTTAAGGTCAACCTTAAGTGCCTTAAGAAGGGCAGGTAAGAGAGTGTTGAGGTCAACTACAGGCTTGACAGCGTCTATAAGTGCAGAGATAGGAGTGAGGAGATTGTCAAGAATCTGGCAAAGTCCGTTATTACCGATGAAGAGTGCAAGGTTTGGAAGCATTTCAAATAATGTTTCGAGAGGAGCATTGAGAATATCCTCAACCTTATCCCAGATAGGATTGATAATGTCAAGAAGAACATTATCATAAGCTTTCTTCATATCTTCTCTGTACTGATACTGAGTCTTAACGTTATACATTGAGAATGCTTCCATAAGAGGAACGATTGATGATGTATAACCGTTAGAACCAGGGATTCTTACGATATCGAAAAGACCGAGGTATGCGTCATTAAGAAGTACATCAAGTACGCCGAATACAGGACGAAGAACTGCAACGAGTGCATGGAAGAATGTATCTCTGTCCTTAACGCCCCACTTAAGAGCTGATGTATTAACCTTTGACCAAGAACCAGCCTTAGCGATTACGCTTGCATTAGCTGCATAAGTTTTGCCGTAAGTTTCGTCTGTAAGGAGCTTAGCAACATTACTTGTTGAGAAGTCGATACCTGTTTGTGCAAGGAGGGAAACGAGTGAGCCGTCGCCAACCTTAACCTTTTCAACTGCACCGTAAAGACCGGTGAGAAGTGAGTTAACAATGTCATCCTTGAAGAGGAGGCCGCTGATTAAGTTGTTAAGACCGCCTTTAATTAAACTGCCAACAAGGCCGTCAAGCATAGGAGGAAGATTCTTAAGGAAGTCAACGTCTACGCCCTTAGGATATGAGAAGTCGAATGAGCCTGTCTTATATGCGGTGTAATCCCAGAATGCATTAGTAGGTTCGCCTGTTAAGAAGTAGAATACTGCACGAACGATATCATCTTTTTCAGCCATGCTGATTGTAGTGAATACACTTGAGATGATTGACTTGAGCATACTGTTCTTCTTAATAGCGCCAATTGAAGAAACAAGTGATTTGATTGGTTTAGCGTTCTTAATAAGAGTGTCTGCCACATAGCGGAGAACTGCAACGAGAACCTCGCCCTTGTCAGCAATTACTTCCTTATTAGTGAACTTGCCTTCGGCATTCTTAGCATGTGACTTAGAGGTTACAACCTTGCCGTGAGCAGCGATTGTTGACCACTTGAAATCAGGAAGCTTGATGCCTGTTTTCTTAAGTAAGCTGTTAATAAGCGGAACAACGATGTCCTGAATGTTGCAAGACTTGAGGTCTGCAAGCTTAATGTTAAGCTTAACGCCTCTAACCTTAAGCAAGCTTGTTAAATACTTGCCGAGGTCCTTGCCAAGAACCGCTGAAATAATCTTATCAACATCTAAACCTGCTGACTTAGCAGTTTTAACAATGTTTGTAATCGGAGCAAGGAGATTATCAAGAAGCTGGCCGATACCGTTGTTATCAATGAAGTATGCAAGGTTAGGAAGAACTGATGTAATTGTTTCAAATGGCTTGTCGAGAACTTGGTCAACAAAGCTCATAAGAGGATTAAGAACATCAAGAAGTACGTTATCCTTAGCCTTCTTGCAATCCTTCTGATACTGTGCAAATGTCTTAATCTTGCTGTTGCTTACCTGAAGAACATCAAGAAGAGGAATGATTGCACCTTCATAGCCGTTAATGCCGTTTACGCCGACATTGAGTGCGTTAAGGTCAAGCTTAATTGTTGAAAGCTTAGAGTCAGCATTCATTGAATCCTTAGCTGTAAGAGTAAGAACACCGTTCTTAAGCTCATAGGTAAGAGCAATCTTGCTTGCTACCTTGCCATCGCTTCCCTTAATATCAAGAGATGTTGAAGCCTTTGCAATTGTGATATTGCTAAGGTCAATCTTTCCTTCATTAAGGAATACGTTGAGAACACTGTTGAGAGGACGAAGAATTGCAACGAGTGCATGTACGAAGCCCTGCTCAGCCTTTGCGGAGCCATCCTTGAAGCCCCAGTTGATTGTTTTAACCTTCTTCCAGCTCTTAACCTTCTTGAGGGTTTTAGCTGCTGAAGAATAAGTTTTACCATAGCTCTTATCCATAAGTAAGCCTGCAACGCCCTTAGGTGAAACAGTAATGCCTGCCATATTGAGATAAGGTGAAATAGTCTTTTTGTCAAGTGCACCGTAAAGTGCCTTAGCAAGTGAAGTGAGGTTAGCGTTTGTAAATACCAAACCGCTTACAACACCCTTAAGATTTGATGCGTCAACTACGCCAAAGTTAGTGAGAAGAGCCATAACTGCGTCAACTGCACTGTCAAGCTGGGTGATAGCTGATTCGGCATCATAAGAAGAAATACCGTCAGGGTACTTGAACTTTAATGAAGTTCCCTTGTATTTGCTGTAAGCCCAATAAACTTCTGTAGGTGACTGTGTGAAGTCGAGAAGTTTGCCTACAATCTTAAGAAGTCCCATACCGTCAAGCTTACCTGTTTCGATATACTTGATGAGCTTCTTAACGCCTGAGCTTACCTTGTTGTTGCCCATAATCAAACCGATGATTGTGGAAAGGTTATGATTTGTCTTTACAAATTCAACAACATAATCGAGTACGTATACAAGTGTTTGAGCAGGAGTTGTTGTCTTGCCAAGCTTGTTCCAATTAATGTTGTTAAGTTTAATACCTGTCTTTGCAAGAAGGGTATTAATAATAGGAATAATGTTGTTGCCTGAAAGAGCATAGCCCTTAACCTTAAGTCCAAGCTCTTGCTTGTCGTTAACTGTGATTAAATCACCGAACGTCTTAGAAACGATACCTTCAAGCAGCGCTGCAAGTGACGGTGATGCGGCACCAAGCTTATCACTCTTAATCTTAAGAATGTTAGCTGCGCCGTTGAGCTCGTTTGCAATAGCCTTAACTGCGCTTGAAACAACAGAAGCAAGTGTAGGAGTTGTTGTATCGTCTAATACAACGCCGATAGCCGACACAAGATTGAGCAATGTTGTTGCAGGCTTTTCAAGGAACTTGTCAAGAAGTGAAACTATTGGATTAACAATACCGGTGAATACTTCATCACGGTATGGATTGCTCTTATCAGCAAACTTAGTAGGAGTATCAACTGTGATGCCTGTCTTTTGAGCTATTGTATTAAGAACAGGGTAGAGAGCATTTTCATAAATGCCTGTATCAATAAGAACTACGCCGAGGATAGAGGTGAGAAGTCTGAGTGAGGTTGAAAGACCTGTCATAAATTCATCTCTGTTGCCTGCTGTGATGCCCCAATTAATGCTTACGTTAAGAGTACCGTTGTCATTAACTGCGTCACTCCAACTGCCAAGCTTAGAAAGCTTCTTGCTTGCGTTCTTAATGCCTGTGTCCTTAATTCTTACAGATAATGAGTCAGGAGAAATAAGTCCGTTGACTGCTTCACTGATAAGATTGTATTTTGCTGTCACGTCTGCAGTACCATTATTATATGTATAAGAGTATGCATACTTGTCAGTAAGTCCTGCAACAAGTGTTTCGACGAGAGCATAGGTTCTTACTACTACTGTTGTAAGACCTTCGTTTGTGTAGATATCCTTAGGATTAACGTTACCATTTGAATCTGGAGTACGTGCATCCTCGCCATTAAGATAATATAAATAGGTATTAAGTAAATCAATTGTTGCGTTTGATGCATTTGCACCAATGTAATTTGAAAGTAATGAAATTACGCCGGCAATAATGTTACTTGTCTTGTTGATTGAATAGCCGTTTACGCTTGAATCCGTAAGGAGAGATGACAATGTTTTATCAAGCTTAGCTATTGTGTTATCAACGTTCTTCATATCGCTGCTCTTATGTGCTGAAATATCAACTGAAGAGTTAGGAGTTGCAACTGCCTGTGTAGTGGCAGGTGATGAAGAATTATTGTTATTATTGTTATTATTGTTGTTATTGTTGTTATTTGACTTGAATGAATTGATAAGTGCCTTAACAACGTCAACAAGCTTGCTTACATTAGTAATAAGGAAGTAAGCGTTATCTCTGTCAAGACCTACAAATCCGCTTGACTGCGGTTCAAATGTGAAGCTGTACTTGCTGTCACGTGTAATCTGGAAGATGCTGTTGAAAAGGTCTGTAAGAGCACTTGTTTCGGTGAAACCGCCTACTGAATTGAGAAGACCTGTAATAATAGGAAGGTTCTTTTCAAATTCACTGCCCTTAGAGCTTATTACATTGTTTACAAGACCGAGAATAGCGTCAAGCCAATCCTCTACGAATACACCTACAAAGCAGTCAAAAATCTTTGTTGGGTTTGGATTAGCGGCAAAATCCTTGAACTCTGTCATCTTAGAGTTGCTTACTGCGCCGTTTGAATCCGTAACAATCTTGCCCTTGTAGCAATATGTCCATGCATCCTTGCTTACGCCGTATTTGTCAGCTGCAAGGTTTTCCATAATGTCAAAGAGCTGAGGAATTGCAACCATAAGGTTGTTAAGACCTGAGTTGATGACTTTTCCTCCGTCATCATGGCCCTTAACCTGGTCTCTGTACTTAGGAGTGCTAACGTATGTGTCAACTGCAGTAGTGAAGAGGCCTGCTATTTCTGTTACCAATTCATAAAGACCTGCGCCAACCTGTCCGTTTGAAGCTGTGATTGCTTTCTTAAGGATACCCTCAAGGTCGCTGAGCTTAGCATACTTGAGAGCCTTATCGGCAATGTAAATACCTGTAATCTTAGGTACGCCTGCTTCATATGTGTATTTAACGTTAAACTTAGTAGTGCTTGAAACGTTAGCAAGTACATCTGCAAGAGAACCGCTTACGCCATTATAAGAATAGGTATAAGAACCGTCGCTGTTCTTTGTGTATGTGATTGCTTTGCCGTAGCTATCTACAACCTTGTCATACTTAAGTACGTAGTCAGGAGTTGCGATAATGTCGCCGGCTGAGAAGTTCTTAGTTACAAAGGTATCGTCAGAAGATTCTGAAATGTAGCCTGTTTTCTCATTACCGCCGTTCCAATAAGTACCGCCGAATTCCTCAAACTTGCCATCTCTCTGGAGCCAATGCATAAGCTGAGGAAGCATAGCGTTGAGGTCCCAAGCAAGCTGACTGATTCCGATGTATGAGCCGGTGTCTGCAGTCATATTTTTGAGTGGCTCAATAAGGTCAATAACAGAATAGAGGAAGCCTTCTTGGTTATTTCTTTGCGAATTGCCGATTTCAGAGAAAAGAATAGGCTCAAGAAGCTCGTTAATTACTACTGTAAGTAAAGGAAGAAGGTTTACGACTGTCTTAATCGGGTCGTTAACAAGATTCTTCCAAACATCGGTAAGAGCGTCCTTAAGATTTACGTTTGTCTTAAGAAGTGACTTAAGCACAGCGTCAACCGTTTTACCGATATCTGTACTTGGGTCAACGATATCGCCGATTGTGTTGTTGAGAATAAGGTTTGTAATCTCGGTACCTGCCGAACCTGTAAGGTCAACATTTTTACCGTTGAGAATTTCCTTTTGAGCGTCGGTAAGAACGATACCTGAAGTTTGAGAAGCTTTTTTCTTTACAATATCATCAAGTACGAGTTGAACGTTAAGAAGGAATTTGAAAGAATACTTATAGCTGTATGTATAAGTAGTGCTATCTGTGCCAAGGTCGTTTGTATCAACGCCGAGGTATTCAGATGCAATCTTAGTAACAATGTAGTCGTAAGAAGCTGCAACCCATTCGTTGATTAATGGCTTGCTGTAATTATTTGAATTAGTTACAGAGTCAGACTTAAGTGCGTTAATGCCGACACCCGGGTCTGAACGTGAAGCATCAACAAGTGAATTAACAGGCAAGTATTTTGTTTTGTCAATATGTGAACGGTTTTTAGCAAAGCCGCCAAATGAACCTAACAAATTATTGTAATTTGTTGAATTCTTTTTTTGGTTAGCTGCAATAAGAGACCAAAACTCTGAAGTGTAACTGCCTTTAAGTGAAGCAGGAACAATGACTGTCTTGTTCTTTTTGTCGGCATATTTATCGTTAAAGGTAACTTCGCCGTCCTTAAAGTAGTTTGTTACAACATTAGTGGTGGCGTTTGCACCGCCGACGCTGGAGAAGAATGCACGCAACTGAGTAAGTTCGTCATCGCTAATGAAGAAACTGTCACCCTCTTGCCAATTTGCATCATATCCTTTTGGAAGCTTAGCATTGATTTCGGAATTAAGCTTGTTGAGGTCAACGCCGTTTCCGTTATTACCGAAACGTACAACCATACCCTTAAGTATATCAGTGTAATACGGAGAAGTGGTTGTGTCGACATTACCGTTCATAAGTGCTTTTTTGCACAAATCAGTCATAATAGTGTTGCCTACTACATATTCGGTATATGACTCAATTTGGTAATCTGTTGTCATGCCCTCTTTTTGTGCAAGAGTCTCGAAAGAAGCATCTTCGGCAACTCCTAATTTAGCGGCAACAGCTTTTCTTGCGATTTCCTTAACAGTGTCATAAACATTGTTTTCAGTGTCGCTTACTGTGAAGCCCTTAAATGTCATAGGAACCTGATAAAGCGATGTGCTGTCAACTGTTTGGTTAAATGTTGCACCGCCGTCGCTTATCAATCTGATAAATTCGCTTGCTGAGATGAAGCTCTGACCGACACCGAAGTCGTAGTAAATAACGTCAGCCAAATCGTTAAGCTTAACGTTGATACCGTATGTTGCATACTTAACGTTAAGTGTGCCCATATAGTTGTTAACAACGGCTTGCTCATCAGCTGTGAGCTTAAAATCAAAGTTCTTCAACTGGTAAAGTGTGGCAGTATCATAAGTGTCACCGATAGCTTCGCCGTTAAGCTTAACTGTTTCAACAGCACCGCTTTTTACAGCTTCGGTATAACGCTTAGCAATTGCTTCTACCTTATCACTGTCTGTACCTTGCTTTATCTTTTGAGCATAAAGGTCGGCTAAATACCAAAGGCTGTTTGTTGAGAACTTGATAGTTTGACCTGCGGCATTGTAGCCTGAAACGGTACGTTCGCTTTCTTTACCGTATAACCATTCGTCAAGCTGATTTCTCGTGTCTTTAGATAAGTCTTTGTTGTCTTTGTACTTTAAGCAAAGAGCGGTAAGTGAAAAATAATCAATTGCGCCCGTTGAACCGCTTAAGTAGTTATAATCTTCATGATTACCCATACCTGTTTGAATATAACTTTTTACAAAGTCTGACTGGCTTGTCTTTGCAAGTGCGCCGATAAGAGTCGGCTGCAATACGCCGAGTAAATCCTGAAGTGTTGTTTCACTTACGATTTGCTCTTTTTCTTTGGTGGTAAGTTCCGCTGCGGTCTTACCTAACTTTTTAGCACCCTTTTCATAAACAGGCTTGCTTATTGCCTCAATGCCCATGAGAAGGGAAGGCAGCTGGTCTGCCAATTTGTTAAGTGTGTCGAATGCCGAATCGGCGTCAACACTTGTCGTTTTCCAAAGCGGGTTGTCATTACTCTTGGCGAACGCAGTAAATCCAACCGAGCATGTGGTCACGACCATTACTACAGCTAAGAAAAAGCTGAGTATCTTTTTGCTCGTTCTCATATAAATCTCTCTCTCCTTTACATATGATTTACGAACTTGTCGTATGGTAACGCATTTTTTGGATAATGCGCCGAGCAGTATTTGTTCACAGTTTCTACACAAAAAACTGCTTTTTAGGCGCAGGATATCCACACGCGTATTAACAAATACAATATATTTATAACAAATAAAAACTTATAAGTCAATAATTTTATAACATATTTTGAATTTATTGTGAATTTTCACATATTTTCGCATTGATTTTTGACGATAGAGAGTTGCAAAATAGACAATATGGCACAAAAAGTCTGACAAACACAATTCGACAGAAAATTGACTGTAAAACGTAATATAATCCATATAAAGTCGGGTAAAATTCTGTTCGATTTGTAAAGGCAAACATCTTTACAAATGTAAATTTTGTGTAAAGTATCACAGCTTTACTTGCGGAAAATCAAGCGTTTTTTGGCGTCAAATTATAAACAAATTGTAAACTTTTAGTTAATAATTTGTGCAAGGTGTCAAAAATAAGTTTGCTTTTTTGGACATTGTTACAAAAATATCATTTGTCGTTTGTCTTTATTGACTTTTTTGTTGCCTTATGTAATAATTATAATGTGTTTAAAGCACATATTGCGCAGTTTTTGGTGCAACGGTTTGGCTTTGCCGACCTTCAGTCTAATTCAGATTGCCTGATGGTCAGAGATTGTGACAGGCTCCCCTGCAATATGTTAACACTTTATTATTCAATTAATTTTAAATTTAATGGAGGTAAAAAATGAAAACGAAGGCAAAAAAGTTTTCACATAAGCTTCTGGCATTATTTATGGCAGTGCTTATGGCAGCTTCCTGCTTTACCGGTGCTTTAACTGCTTATGCTGATACTATGAGCAGTGAAAAGACGTATGCCGACGAGTCAATCGAATATAACGATTTGGCGTGGGCTATTCTTTCCGATGAACAGGTAGCTACAGCTTTACTTGACTATGCTGATTTGATGCTTGCCCAATACGGTCCGCAGATTGATAAGCTTCTTGAAAACCTTCCTTCAAGTATTACCCAGTATATCAC
>ERZ894180.1999-NODE-1999-length-10982-cov-10.900156_pt1 | contig 10982 bp, 13 predicted proteins | sample MGYA00380278_ERZ894180 | MGnify/ENA primary metagenome ERZ894180 (study PRJEB32331, sample SAMN06328450) | human gut metagenome | biome: human gut microbiome; feature: stool | host: Homo sapiens | collected 2013-02-24 ...
CCCGTTATTATAGTCAAGTGATTTGATATAAATAGTATCAATATTTGTATTTAGAAATTGTATTAAGAATGTGCCGAGCGGAAGATAAACAGGTGCTCTTGTACTTATATTTTCCCCAAAAGTATATTTTTTTTCTTTTTCATCATAATCGAAATAACGACGATACATTTTTATCCCCCTTTTTAAACGATATTTAATAATTGATAATTTCAGTAATATAGACTGTCGATAATATTATTATAAACTGTCTTGTACTTTCCGTCAAGATACTGTATGGTATAGACAGAAACTAGTTTCGGTATAGAAAGTCGATTTGAGGTGAAAGAAAATGAATTTATCTACAAAGCGTGAACAGAAAGCAGAACTTTTGACGATTCAGCAAGCATGTGAAGTTACATCATTAGGAAAAACTAAATTGAGAGAATTAGCGTCAGATGCAGGAGCAGTTCGCAAGATTGGTAGAAATTACAGAGTAAGGAAAGATATTCTGCTCAACTACATTGAAGAAAATTGTAAAGCTGAATAGCGGAAAGCAGGCAAGAAATGGCTAAAAAGAGTTTTAAGCCGGATTATAACGCCTGCGTGGGTAAGAACAGACATGAGAATTTCGGTTCGATATATGAAAGTATGGTGAAATCAGAACAGTTCAGAAGTTTGAGTAATCCGGCAAAACTATTATATGTATATTGCAGGATTCAACAAAAGAGCAGTTCTGGAAAAGCTTGCTTGCATAACCACGGAGAAGAAGAGGGAATAAAATACCCGGAATCATGTTTTGTATTTCCGGCTAAACAGCAATTAGAATACGGATTACAACGAACAAATTCTCAAAGATATTTTAATGAATTAATTGAAAAAGGTTTTATTGAAAAATATGAACCAAATAAACACAGGAGAAAAGTGAATGTTTATCGCTTTATCAGCAAATGGAAAGATAGCAGTTAAAACATTTTACTGTGTATACGGTATATAACATACTGTTATACAGCATATAACAAAATGCTACTGTGAAGAGATTTTGTTATACACCATATAACGCAATAGCATTGATTTGTGAATTTATGTTATACGGTGTATACACATTATCTATATATACCATACGGTATTCACTTCTTGAGGAGTAATCAATGGATAAAAAGACATACAAGCGATATTTACAGACAGAACACTGGAAAAAGCTCAGATTTGAGGTGTTAAAGCGTTCCGGCGGTCGGTGTGAGCGATGTGGTTATAGGCCTTGGAAACGGGGGGTTTTACAAGTGCATCATAAGACATATGACAATGTAGGACATGAAACAGCAGATGACTTAATATGTGTATGTGCTAAGTGTCATATGGAATTGCACGGAATCATCGGAAAGAGATCATCAAAGAATGTACAGAAACATTCTAAAGAATAAGTATAAGTATTATAAGAGTAGAGTAAAGAGTATTAAAGTATAGTATTTAATCTACTGGAATAATAACACAATGAGATAATCCCAGACAGTAAAAAGAGGTGACCTGTAGACACACCTCATCACGGTAAAAAAAGAGTAGCCTATTGAGACTGCAAGACGATGAAAAAATATGTGTGTTGAGCCTATGCCGTCTGAGATACATAAAAAAGAGATGGAACGTGACACGTCCGATATAGTGTAAAAAATGGTAAGCTAAACCATACCCGTTCGGTGTAGTAAAAAAATGTATTGAGCCTGCAATGCTTGAATAATGTCATAAAAGTGTATGTTGTATACAAAGAAAATAGTGATTTCAGGTACCAAAGTGGGTAAAATAGTGTGTTTTGAATCATTGGAAGTATGAAAAATCCTATAAAATAGGCATTTGCAGGCGTTGAACAACTAAATAAGTAGTTTATTTCAAGAGTATTTAAGACCGGGGCGGGGGTCTGGTGAGAAAGTCCCCCGGTACATAGACTGAGGTGCTCAAGCAAAGAAAAAATAAAAAAGAGCCGTCCAAGATAGGACGATTGAAAGAAAGGAATTTTAAGATTATGGCAAAATTTACATGCGAAAGCGAATTTTTAAATGAATCTAAGAAACTCTATAACAAGTATATTGCAGGAGAAAGACAGTTAAAGGCTTTAATTGCTGAAACAAATGCTAACCGTGATATTTCGCAAGAAGCAAAAACACGAGATACGATGAAAATGCAGGAAGATATTGGCGCAAAACGTGCCGGGATGAAAATTAAAATGGATGAATTGGAAAAAGAATTTTCAGATTGGGCGTATGATTTTGCTGATTTACAGGGCGTTGGATTGTCTAAAACTCTTGTGCAGGCTCTTAATTCTGGAATTTCTTATAGTCCGCAGGAGCTTCTTTACCTTGCGAAGAAAAACAAAGATGGTCAAGCTGATCTTCGGTTGATTTCTGATTATGCAACAAAGCACGGTTTTGAAATGAATTGTTATCGTTCGCCGGAACAGAAAATCAAGGACTTCCATGCCATGAATGAAATCTTTGGAAAATCCGCAGATGATGAGGATTGTAAGAATTGGGTTAGACTTCCAGACAATGAAGTTGATGATTTTGTAAACCGACGTTTAGACTCTATCTGGATCCAGCCGGAGAACTACACAATTGAAACAATTCCAGAGACAATCGACGATGCAATTGAGCGTGACATTATTAAAAACAGAAAGAAAAAAGCCGAAAATTGTGATAAAAACGGTGAATTTTTAGAGGGATTCGGTCAAGAAGCTCCAAAGGTAAATACAAGCTTTTATGAAGAGGAAGCGGATGAATAGTAGCAAAGAGAATGAAGAAGATGAAGAATTGCAAGTGTCAAGATGTGAAAGAGCCGGAAAAGCGGATAAAACAGAATGCTGTGAACACATTGAGAGAATTGAAAGAGCATAAGCTAATAGAAAAGGCAAAGCAGGGCGAGCAGTCTGCTCTGCTAGCCTTATATGAACAGTATATGCCGTTATTCAAAAAACTATGCCGTAACAGGGCTAATTATTCTAATGTTTTGGAAACTGATGATTTAATGCAAGAATGCTTCATAGCTTTAAAACTAGCTGTAAAGAGATATAGTTTTGACACAGAATCAAGTTTCAAGACATATTTATTCAATTGCATTAAATGGCATCTGTACCGGGTGACTACACAGCTTGCATTTGTTCCGGGATATCAATTACAGATGATAATCAAAATTAAAAAATTCCGTGAAGATTATGAAAAGAAGTATGGCTATAGGCCGGATAACGGCATTGTAATGCATGAATTTTTTATATCTGGAGACTGTTTGCGTGAACTGGATGTGTTGAAAGATTTAAAAGTTACTTCGCTTGACGTTCCGATTGATGAAGATGGAGAAAGTACACTTGCGGATTTACTGCCGGGCGTGAACGATCTGGAAGAAAATACGATTAAAAAGCTGTCAATAACTCAATTTTGGGAAGTCCTCAATGATATCCTGCTGCCTGCTGAAAGCGAAATCATTAAATTGTTTTATCTGGCTAGTCTGACAGTGCCACAAATTGCAGAACATACGGGAGATACAGAAAAGCAAATCCGGCAATTGCAACAGCAAGCGTTGAAAAAGCTGAGAATGAGAAAGAAATTAAAAGAAATTATTTAAAGAAAGAGGTATTAACATGAGTGATAAATGTTATTTTGAAATGAATGAAACAGAAGCGAACCTTAAAAACATGATGAATACTCTGGAATTTCTAGACTACCAGATTGCAACAGGTAATATTTTTACAGTTGGGGAAACGGTAGAGCAAGAAAATATTGATAAAATCAATGATTTAACATCTGAGATTTCAGATTCTTTGTGCAAGGCATTGGACGGAGTGACAGAGATTCAGAAAATTATTGATGGATCAGCAACAGAACTTCCAGAAGAAATAAAAGCAGAGCAAGAGAAAGGGCATATCTTTATGCATGAGGTTGATTGTGCAGATGCGATTTCTCATTTGCAGGGGGCAACAGTTACCAGCATGGAAAATATCAAGTTTGACGGAGAAGATGCAACAGAAATTATTTTTAAGACCAATGATGGAAAGAATGTTGAACTGATTCATACAATGGATGCGTTACTGTGTTCGGGGGTGTATGAATAATGTCTAAGATAACGCCAATGAAAGCAATTCGCTTGAAATGTTTGGAGTGTTGCGCCGGGCAACGGCTAGAAGTTCGGGAATGCGTTCTAAAAACTTGCCCTCTATACGGCTATAGAATGGGACATAGACCGAAAGCCGAACAATTTACCACTGAACAAGATAAAATCGAAAACTAGCCACATAGGAGAGTAGTTATTGACACAGAATTGAAAATAAGACAGTAAAAGGGCAGGGAAATTATAAACCCTGCCTTTAATACTATCATTTTTTCTTATTTTCGCTGACGTAAGATTGCAAAATGATATTGATTAGATTATTTAAACTTCTGCTTTCACGTTCTGCGATTTGTTCCAGATCGCTTTTCAACTCTTCTGGGATTCTTACAGTTGTTGGAATAGTTTTTCCCACTAGATCAGCCCCTTTCGAGTTGATTTTAACATGAAAGTAATATGAATACAATAGTATTCATATTGACATCACAATATAATGATGCTAGAATGAATACAAATGAATACATATAAATACAAAAAGAAAGGAAGATTCAAAATGGAAGATGTAAAAAAATTAGAAAAAGATTTGAATGATTCAAAAATGGCACTTTTTGATGTATCAGTAAATCTTGAAGAGCTTGGAACAGCATTAAATGAGGTTCTAAACGCTTATGACACTGACTTTGAATTGAATCATACGGATTTGGAAAAATATGCAAAGGGTGATTGGAACAACAAGATAGGAAAACAGTCATATAAAACACTTTATGAGCATGACAGGATTATGTGGTTTGTTCGTACAGCAAAAATGTATTGTGAGCAAGCTCAGAAAATATGTGAAAATGTAGAGTTGTAAAGGAAAAGGGGGAATAACAATGGCTAAATTAGACGCATTAAAGACAATCGAGAAAACAAGAGGGCGCATAGTGACTAGATATGACGTGTATCCGCAGGATTTAATGAAAGCTATGGAAAAATACGTACATCCATATAGTATAGCGTCAGCATCGTTTGTACTAGGCTATGAACAGGGAATGAAAGCAGCTAAAGCAGAAGCAAGAAAAACTAAAATGTAAATTAAGACGGCAAGGAAGATGATGAACAATGGCAGCAGATAAAAACGGTAAGAAATTACCTACAGGTGTAAGAAAAAAGAGTGAAAACTCATATGAAGTCAGGGTAAAACATGATGGTAAGACTTATTATGAATATGCTTCAACGATTACCGAAGCGAAGAAAAAAAGAGTTGATTTAAAATATCAGCTTACACATGGAACATATATCAAGCCGGCAACCTATACTTTTGATGAATGGTTTAACTTCTGGATTAAGAACTATAAAGAAAATTCTGTAAAGATAGGAACAATACAGACATACAAGAACTATTATAATTCATGTGTAAAAGAACGCTTTGGAGATGTAAAGATTGATAAAATTAAAGGGGCAGATATCCAGGCATTTTATAACGATCTGACGAAAAAAGGACGCAAATTATCAACGATTAAGGTCGTAAAGGCTTTTATGAGTAATTGCCTTAAACAGGCTGTAAAGGACGAATTAATAGCAAGAAATCCATTTGACGCAACCAGTTTACCAAGAAAGGCAGGGGATACAATGGGACGAACTGCAATGACAAGAGAAGAACAGGAATTGTTTATGGAATATGCAAAAGAGAGTTTTTTGTATAATTTATTTGCTGTAATGCTTAGAACTGGAATGCGGTCGGGTGAAGCTAGGGACTTGCGTTGGAGTGATATTGATAAAAAGCAGAATGTAATTCATGTGACAAGGACATTGCAGTATATTAATGGGGTTGGTTTTATTGATGATGCTCCAAAGACTAAAACATCAATTAGAGATATTCCATTGACTGCGGAAGTATTGAAGTTACTGGAAAATCAAAAAAATTATTGGGGGTTTAAGGTAGAGAAGATTGACCGTTATTTATTTTGTGATGCGGATGGAAACCCGGTAAATGTACATTTATTACAAGCTGAGATTGACAAGACAATAAAACGGATCCATGAAGATGGAAAGGAGTTCCCAAGAATTACAAGTCATGTATTCCGGCATACATTTGCAACTAGAGCAATAGAAGCAGGAATGCAACCACAAGTATTAAAAACAATTATGGGACATAGTTCTCTAGCAATGACAATGGATTTATATAGTCATGTATTACCAGATACCAAAGCAGAAGAGATGCAGAAAATAGCAAATGTATTTTAAAAAAGAGGTGGCAAGAAACCACCTCTTTCTCATGTTTAAGATAATAAAATCAAGCCCGAGTGTGTAAATAATTGGACCTGTTGACAAACTACTTATATTCGCGATTTCTCACTTGTGAATTTAATCAAATATTCAAAAAATGACTGGTTAAGGCTTTGATTACATAGCCTTAACCAGTCGTTTTAGATTTAATGCCATAGCTGAAAAGAGGCATTCTTCTTCCGCACGAATAATCCCTCTTTTATGGATTCTTTTTAAATTGTGTTCCCTTTTTAAGACTGAAAAAGTGCCTTCAGCCCATATTTTTCTTAAACGCATTACTTTGACATATTCAGGTGTATGATATTTTAGTTTATTACGATGAAATGCAGGATAATTCCCACTGGCGTTGATCCGAATAGCTCCTTGATCTATTTCGCAAATAGAAAGTCGTGGACAATCTTTACACAGTTTACGGGCACGAGAATACAGTCTATAATAATTCAAGGTGCTTCTTTTGAAGACAAGCCTTTGAAAATTTAACTCTTTCTGATTTTCGCATACAAAGCAGTCTTTATCTTGATTATATGTAAATCCCTTTTTTAAAGCATTATTCTGGTATTCGCGAATTGCTGTATAGCCTTCGATTCCAAGTAATTCCAGTCCTCTATGAACAGCCCCAACATCATAACCGCCATCCAATGCCAGCACCTTTATATCAATAGGTAAGGCCTCTTGTTGCTGTTTTACATGATTGAGAATAATATCACTTTCACGATGATTTGCTGGATAACAATTAACGCCTGTGATTATACCATGTCCCGTATCTACCGTCATCTCTGTTAAATAACCAAGCCCCCTTTTCCTTTTTTGGTTTATATATCCACAATCAGGGTCTGTTGTACTTTTCAGAGTACGCTTTGTAACTTCTTTCGTTATAGGTTCTTTATAGCCCGGAATTTCAGACATTTCTTTTTCCAGTTCATCAAGGTAGTGGATGGAAGACTGTTGTACTGTCTCTATTACTTCTATAGAACTGTTAACAGAAACATTTCCTGGTAAAAATGATCCATCGGCAACTACCGTATTACCACTTACAATTCCCATATTTATACATTGCATTATGATTTCATTAAAAATATCTCTGAAAAGAGTATTATCTCTAAAACGTCTCCGACGATTTTGGCTAAAAGTACTATGGTCAGGAATCTTCTGCATCAGATCAAGTTCACAAAACCATCGATATGCTAAATTTAAAGAAACTTCCTCTTCCAATCTGCGTTCTGATTTGATTCCATAAAGATATCCAATTAATAGCATCTTTATCATAACAACTGGATCAATAGATTTTCTTCCTGTATGTGAATAAAAAGAGGACGCTTTTTCATAGATGAAATCAAAATTTACACTGTTTTTAATCTGTCTCAACAAATGATTTTCCGGAATCATTGAGTCTAGATCCAGAATAAGAAGTTGCATTTGATTATCAATTCTTCCCATCATAAAAAGTACCTCCTATGGCAAAATTATTACATATATTTTACCATAAAGAAGGTACTTTTTCTTTACTTTGTCAACAGGTCCAATATTTTGTGTAAATCTCTTAGATTAATGAAAAAATCATAATGATTTACATTAAATTAAAAAAATGAATTAGGCTTGAATGGCATGATTGCTGTTTAAGCCTTATTTACTATTTAGCATGAATAAGCAGACATGTCAAGAACGCTCGCTGAAAACGGGCGTTTTTGACCCTTACTCATAGTTACTTTTTATTCTATTCGAGATCTTCTGGTTGGATTCTGTCTCCAAAATATATGCAGAGCTGATCCAAGGTCTGTCCCCAATCCCATGTTTTTCCAGTCCATTTCTTTGTGATGTCGGTCATGGCAAGATACAGAATCTTAAAAAGCGAATCATCTGTCGGAAAGATGGTTTTTGATTTCGTCACTTTTCTTAATTGACGATTGAAATTCTCTATGGAATTCGTGGTATAAATTAGTTTTCTAATCTCTCCAGGGTATTTGAAATATGTAGAAAGTTGCGGCCAATTATTACGCCAGGACGCTATTGAAGATGGATATTTTCCACCCCAATTTTCTTCCAGCATATCTAACGCTTCTAATGCAAGCTGCTCTGTATCTGCCTTATAAACCAGTTTCAGGTCTTTCATGAAGGCTCTGATATCTTTGTAGGAAATAAACTTAGTGGAATAACGAATCTGATGTACAATACATCTTTGGATTTCCGCTAATGGGAAAACTGCATGAATTGCATCCACAAAACCAGTCAGTCCATCAACAGATACAATCATGATGTCTTCCACACCTCTATTTTTGATTTCATTCAGTACACCAAGCCAGTATTTTGCACTTTCATTACCGCCAATCCACATACCTAAAACTTCTTTTTGACCAGAAAGTCTGATACCTATAGCTACATATACAGCTTTCTTTACCGTTCTATTATCTTCTCGTACATGAAAATGAATGGCATCCATGAAAACGATGGCATATTTCTTCTCCAAAGGGCGATTCTGCCATTCTTTGGCAATTGGAAGAATGCGATCTGTCATATGAGAAATCATCTCTGCAGATGCATCCACCCCATAGACATTAGAAAGGTGTGTTGATATGTCTCTGGTAGTCATTCCCTTTGCATACATGGACAGAACTTGATCTTCAATGTTAGAAATATCTGTTTGATGTTTTTTTACAATCTGTGGTTCAAATTCACCTCTGCGATCACGGGGAATATCAAGATCAATATCGCCCATCGAAGATGTAACCGTTTTATGGCTGTAACCGTTCCGGCTATCATCTGTCTCCTTATTTTGATAATCATACTTCGAATAGCCAAGTTTCTGATCCATTTCTGCTTCTAGCATTCCTTGCAGGGTATCTCCCAAAAGATCCTTCAACATTTCTTGAACATCTTGAGCATCGGTTGGTTGATAGTGTTCCAATAAGCCGTTAATAAACTCTCTTCTTTCTGGTGTCATTTTTCTTCTTCTTGCCATAAAAATATCCTCCTGAATTAATATTTATTTTAACATCAATCCAAGAGGATACATATCACGTATTTAGTTTACACAGAATTATTTACACACTCGAAATTATCCTCGAAAAATAAATATCTCAGATTATTAGGAGAATATTATGTACAAAAACAAAACTAACTTAATTATACTTATTTCAGGTGTGCCAAGTGCTGGAAAAACAACAATTTCTTATGAATTGTTAAGACGTGTAAATTGTTTTAGAATTGTTCAAGAAACAGATATTTTACGTGAAATACTGAGAGGATATAACCAGTTTTTAGTAGAAAGCTTACCTAATATTGCCCCGAAAATAGATTATCTAGCTCCACATACAGAACTACTCAGTTATAATAAAGCAAAATCTCAATGTAAAATAATGAAAAATTCGATTATTGAGATTATAAATCGTCAAAATAGGAAGCAAATTTCTACAATTATTTGTGGCGTACATATAATACCAGAAATATTATATGAAAATATAAACAGAACTAATGTAAAATATATCAATTTATATTTTGACTGTAAAGAAGATCTCTATTCCCATCTTAAAACAAGGGATACCGACAAATACGGGAAAAAAAGTGTAGAATTTTTATATAATATGAATGTTAAATTGCAAAATAATTTTTCTTCTCTACAATTTCAGTATCCTCATGTGTTTACATCTATTAATGTTGGAAAATTAACTGTTGAGGAAACTATTGATTTTATTATTGATTTTTTGGAACAATAGCGAGACTATGAAGAAAAGTCTGTAAATAAGATTCTTCTATGATAACGAAGAGCGAAAAGTCCCTATAATAGAGCTTTTCGCTCTTGGTTTATATATAACAGTTATAAATTTCCATGTCAAGAGCAGGCGGCGTGACCGTCTGAAGTATAGTTACATATTCCTGGTACACAAAACATAAACCCGGAAATTTAGGAACTAACATTCCAAAATGGAATTTCTTATCGACTGACTTGACTATAATTTATAAAATTTGGCTCTTAAATTCTAAATACTTTGCAATAATAACTGTTGGAGCGTTGATAATTTCTTATATCTTTACATGGTGCCAACCGCTTTTCTATTCTTCCAGAGAGCAAAAGCACTGAAATAGGGGGGAAATTTAGTGTATATAAACTTAAAACATATCAATAGCTTTATTCCACACATCCATATATTTTTGAACACAATGTTGCCCTTTTTTTGAAAATACACTAAATACTTCAAAAGCCGCATTAGTCATAATATTGGGATTACCTTTTATGTCGAAATGTGGCTTACAATATATAATGCTATTATCTATTCTAATAATTATTTCGTCTCTTTTGTTAGAATACAATCGACAACATTTTTGTAATACTGTATTAGTGCCAATTATTTTTTTTGCACGTAACATAGTTGTTCTTAATTCTGATTTAAAAATATCTTGATCCTTATGTGCAAAATTAACTTCATCTGAGTCAGGATTTAGAAACATTAGTTTAAAGTCAATGCCATCCATATTCGGCATCATAGATTTTTCATCCAAGTATTGAAATAATTCATTGAAATTACCACCAAACAATTTCATATTTTTTCGGCCATAAATCCACAAATATTTTCCAGTATATAAAAAAGATTGAATAATAATTTTCCATAATTCAAAAGTTTCAAATCCGGATAAAAAATATGCTGTTTTTTCAC
>ERZ894180.2001-NODE-2001-length-10974-cov-8.633117_pt1 | contig 10974 bp, 10 predicted proteins | sample MGYA00380278_ERZ894180 | MGnify/ENA primary metagenome ERZ894180 (study PRJEB32331, sample SAMN06328450) | human gut metagenome | biome: human gut microbiome; feature: stool | host: Homo sapiens | collected 2013-02-24 ...
GTATTTATTCGGATATGCGGCTCAGCCGTTAAACGGGCTGGAAACATCCGGCAGCAGCGGACGGGGTTCAACCGTCGGGGTGCGGGCCGGAGTAATTTCGGGCATGGCGGGAGCCGTGTTTACCGGAGCGGCTCCGTTGGCTTCCAACGACTCTGCCGGAATGATTTCAATGTCTTTGACGATCTTGGTTGTGGTGGTTTGGGGTGCAGCCGGTTTAGCGGGGGCGTTGATGCCCAAATTGCGCTCAATAGCAGCCTGTTCTTTGGCTTTTTCTTTAGAGGTTACCAATCCCAAATCGTAAATGACTTCCAATTTGCGGAGGTTTTTGGCCGCTGAGAGAAGGTCTTTGGCCGGAGCCTGAGGTTTCAGCCGCTGGCGCGGAGAGGGAGGCAAAATGGCTTCGATAATCAAATTGCGTTCGGCCGAGAATTCGCGCGGCGTAATGGCACGGTCTTCGGTTGCGGTTTTGAGCGCGTTAATCCGTTCAATAATCATATCGGGCGAGGGAACCGGTTTGTCAACGGTGAAGCCGGCCGGTGCGTTAGTCAGCGGCAGCAGGCCGCCGATATTGGACTGGCGCGCTTTCAAAAACTCCTCTTTGGTAATCATATCGTTTTCGGCCAGTTCTTTCATAATCAGAAAGCGGGAAATGATATTTTGCTCCTGCGGCGTAAACAGAACCTCCACGGCTTTAACGTCAGCTTCGGAAACGGCTTTGTTGTTGGCGGCGTTTTTCTGTTCACGGATAAACAAAGCTTCTTCCAGGGCAGAGCGTCCCTGTTTGGCAGCTGCTTCTTCGCTGATGCTGAAAACTTTGACGCCGCTGTCGTCTTCAATAATCAGTTTGCTTTGGTTGATGTTTATCAGACGCAGGCGTTTCTGGGCAACTTCGGTCATCTTGCGGGGCTGCATGTCTTCGCTGCCGAGAACGGTGGTCTGGTCGCCGGCGGAGAGAATAATCTCTTCGTAATACTGGCGGGCACGGTTAGGCAACCCTAATTTTTCGGCATTAAGGGCGCCGACCATCAGAGCCTGAGCATTTTTGGGGTTTTGGCGCAGGGACATTTGGACATGTTCGTCCGCTTCGGTAAAGTTTCCCTGGGAGTAGGCAAGGGTGGCTTTGGCTGCCTCTTTGGCTCCTTCGTCGCCGAAAGTCAGCGTGTTGTACGTTTCCGGGCTGGTGTTCTTTTCAATGTAGGAACAGGAGCTCAAAAAGCCGGCGGACAGAGCCGCGGAAACAAGAATTCTGGTTATCTGCACAAGTTTACTCCCCATCATAACGTCTTGCTCCGGGCAGCCTTTGCCTCGGCCCGGAAACTTCTCTTGCCAAGCATATTATTAAATATATTCAAAGAATACAATAATTTTGTTGGCGTTGTGAATTTTGCTTGATTTAAAAAATTTTTTATGTAGTATGCAAGCAACTATAAGTGTCAGCGCGGGCGTGGTGAAATTGGTAGACACGCCAGATTTAGGTTCTGGTGCCGCGAGGCTTAAGAGTTCGAGTCTCTTCGTCCGCACCATTTACGTTCTGATACTGTAACGGTTTCAATCAACAATAAAAAGAGAATATTTATGAAAGCTACTGAGTTAAAATCCGAAAGTTTGAAGAAAGAATACAGCGTCGTTATTCCGGCGGCTGATTTTGAAAAAGAAGTTGATGCCAAAATCAACCAGATTGCGAAAACAACCAAAATTCCGGGCTTCCGTCCGGGCAAGGCTCCGAAAGAAATGCTGAAGCAGAAATACCGCGCTTCGGTTTTGGGCGAAGTTTTGGATGAAACCGTTCGCAACGCGACTGAGGAAGTTATCAAAAGCAACAAGTTAAATCCGGTTATGATGCCGAATATCAAAGTTACCAAATTCGAAGACGGCAAAGATATTGAATTCACACTGACGGTTGAACTGATGCCGGAAATCAAAATCGGCGATTTGTCGGCGATTAAACTGGAAAAACTGATGGCTGAAGTTCCGGCCGAGGAAGTTGAGAAAGCTTTGAACTATATCGCTCAGAGCCGCCGCGAAACCGTTAAGGTTGAAGAAGATCGCGCCGCAGCCAAGGGCGACACCGTTGTGATCGATTTCACGGGTTCGATTGACGGAGTTGAATTTCAGGGAGGCAAAGGCAGTAATTATCCTTTGGAACTGGGGTCCAATTCCTTTATTCCGGGTTTCGAAGATCAGCTTATCGGCAAAAAAGCCGGTGATAAAGTTGATGTCAACGTTACTTTCCCGGAAAATTACCATGCCAAGGATTTGGCCGGAAAAGCTTCGGTCTTTGCGGTTGAAATCAAAGAACTGCGTGCAGCCAAAGAAGTTGAAATCAATGATGAATTTGCCAAATCTTTGGGCGAAGAAAGCCTGGATAAGCTGAAAGCGGCCATTGCCGAACGTATTAAGGGCGATTATGAAGCCGCTTCAAAGATGAAACTGAAACGTCAGCTGCTGGATAATCTGGACAATGAATATAAGTTTGACGTTCCGGCCGGATTGGTCGATGCCGAATATAAGAGCATCGTTGATCAGTATGAACAGGCGAAGAAGTATAATCAGCTGGACGAAAGCGAAAAGAACAAGTCAGAAGAAGAACTGCTGGCTGAGTATAAAGATATTGCCGTCCGCCGGGTTAAACTCGGCCTGTTGCTTTCCGAAATCGGAAAGGACGCCAAAGTTACCATTACGCCGGATGATATTAACAAGGCTATCATGAATGAGGCGAAGAAGTATCCGGGACAGGAAAAAGCTGTCTTTGATTATTATCTGAAAAACAAGCAGGCAATTGAAGCTTTAAAAGCTCCGGTTTTTGAAGAAAAGATTGTTGATTATGTTATCGGCAAATCCAATGTCAGCGAAAAAATCGTCAGTATTGAAGAGTTGTATTCTTTTGACGAAGACAAAAAAGCCGGAAAGAAAACAACGGCGAAAAAGTCTGCCAAGAAATCAGCTTAATAATCTGTTGATGCAATGCAAAAGCCTCCGTTTCGTCGGAGGCTTTTGTTTAAATCCGGTGATTTTATCAGATAAACGGGTAATCGCGGCGGTTATTAATAATTTATTGATTATATTGGTGTAGTCTTGTATAAGTTTGAAATGTTTTTGAAATAAGGAAGCTGTAATGACTGAGAGAAGTCCTTTAGAAATATATAACAGCACTTTGGTGCCGATGGTTATCGAGCAAACCTCCAAGGGGGAGCGTTCTTTTGATATTTTTTCCCGTCTGCTGAAGGAGAGAATTATTTTTCTGACCGGTGAAGTTAATGATGAAGTTTCTTCTCTGGTTTGTGCGCAGCTGTTGTTTTTGGAATCGGAAAATCCGAAGAAAGACATTTCTTTGTATATCAATTCTCCGGGCGGGGTTATTACTTCCGGCATGGCGATGTATGATACGATGAAATATATCAGCTGTGACGTGGCGACAATCTGCATCGGTCAGGCCTGTTCAATGGGGTCATTCCTGCTGGCCGGCGGAACCAAAGGCAAGCGTTTCTCGCTGCCTAATTCGCAGATTATGATTCACCAGCCCTCCGGCGGAGCCAAGGGGCAGGCGGCGGATATCGAAATTCAGGCCAAACTGATTTTGGATATGCGGAAACGTTTGAACCAGATTTATGCCGAAAATACCGGGCAGAAGCTGTCGGTGATTGAAAAAGCGATGGACCGCGATAATTTTATGACCCCGCAGGAAGCATTGAAGTTCGGTTTGATTGACCAGATTGTAACCTCCCGCAATGAGATGAATAAATAGGATAAAGCAATGAGTGACGATAAAGAAAACAACGGTGAAGTGCTGCATTGTTCTTTCTGCGGAAAGAGTCAGGCGGAAGTCAAAAAATTAGTTGCCGGCCGCGGCGTTTATATCTGCGATGAGTGCATTGAAGTATGCATTAACATTGTGGCGGACGAACTGGAAGAAGAACGCAAGGCAGAAGCCGGAATTTCACCGGAAAAACTGCCGACCCCGTCCAAAATTAAAGAATTTCTTGATCAGTATGTTATTGGTCAGGATGAGGCGAAAAAAGTTTTGTCGGTGGCGGTTTATAACCATTATAAACGTTTGAACTCACAGAAAACCAACAAAGATGTGGAAATCTCCAAATCAAACGTCATTTTAATCGGTTCGACCGGCAGCGGTAAAACCCTGTTGGCGCAGACGCTGGCTAAAATTCTGGATGTGCCGTTTGCCATTTCGGACGCGACGACGCTGACCGAAGCCGGCTATGTCGGCGAAGACGTCGAAAATATTATCTTGAAACTGGTGCAGGCTGCGAATTATGATATTGAAAAAGCGCAGCGCGGCATCGTTTATATTGATGAAATCGATAAGATTACCCGTAAAACCGACGGGCCGTCGATTACCCGCGATGTTTCGGGCGAGGGCGTTCAGCAGGCATTGCTGAAGATTATCGAAGGAACGGTTGCCAATGTTCCGCCGCAGGGCGGCCGCAAACATCCGCAGCAGGAATTTTTGCATGTTGATACGACCAATATTCTGTTTATCTGCGGCGGGGCTTTTGCCGGATTGGAGAAGATTGTCAATCGCCGCGGCAATGAAACCTCTATCGGTTTCGGTGCCAAAGTCAGCAGTCCGGAAGACAAAGGTATCGGCGAGATTTTAAAAGATGTGCAGCCGGAAGATTTGCTTAAATACGGTCTGATTCCGGAGTTTATCGGCCGTTTGCCGATTATTGCCACATTAGATGATCTGAATGAAGAGGCATTGGTTCGGGTTTTGACCGAGCCGAAGAATGCTTTGGTTAAGCAGTATGAAGCTTTGTTTGATATGGAAGGCGTTAAACTGACGATTACCGAGGAAGCTTTGAAAGCAATAGCCAAAAAAGCGATTGAACGTAAGACCGGTGCGCGCGGTTTGCGGGCGATTATGGAAGAAAATCTGTTGCAGATTATGTATGATATTCCGGATAAGAAAAACGTCAGCGAAATTGTCATTAATGAGAATGTTATTAATGACGGTGCCGAGCCGGAATATGTGGTTTCAAAAGAAAGCAAATCGGCTTAAACCGCTGTGCGGCCGGTTTGAATGAAAAATCCCCGGAAACGGGGATTTTTTTGTGCTTGGGCTTAGGCTGTGTTGATATTAAAAATATGTTTTTTGTTCGATTAGTTGTGTATGAAAATTTAGAATCAGACTATGTTTATTTATGTATAGTTATTAGTTGTTTTGGTATTGGTTACATGTTATAATAATTATTATGTTTTGATGAAGGAGGTTGGATGGAAATTGTTAGTACTCATGATAATTTTATAATGTATCATAGTTTGCGAGATGGTGATTTGGTAGAAACAGGAGAGAAGCCTATACTAGCGGATGTTTCATCATATAAAAATTTTTTTGCTTCTTGTGAATCTATTGTAAACATACAAAAAAAATCACCAAATATGTCTTGGGGAAGCGGTTCTTATCGGATGTGTAAACGAGAGGCTGAAGAACTGGGTATTTCTTCAGAAACCTTTCTTCATATTCAAGTTTTAGATGCTAATCTGCATCGTTTTAAAAATTGTGAAGTAGAAGATAAAGCCTTAGAACGTCAAGCTGTTTTGCAAAAAACGATATCGGAGAGACTAGGTACAGAAACAGTCAAGCCGATAAAATTATCAAGTTTAATTGATAAGGGACTGGCTATGTGTTCTGAGTTTTCTATTTTAGCTCAGTCATATTTGGAAAGCCATGGTATTGATAGTTATTTATGTGATGCTCATTTATTTCAGGAAACTTCTGGTGGTATTCTGTATGAAGCTCATCATTTTTTGGCAGTTCATGACAAAGATAGTATGTTTATATATGATCCTTTAAATACGAAAAAAACAGGAAGACCGCGTGTTATGAATACAGGTATGACTAAAGAGCAATTTATGCAAAAAGCAATTAATAGTGAAAAGTTTATATTAGACTTTCCTGCCGATATCAAAAAATTAAATAGTGTATTTGATATTGGAGATACTCATCATCTTGGTTATGGGTATATTAACAGAAGAACTGTAAGAAATAGATAAGTATCTATTATAATATTAATGCAAGCAGAATTTGTTATTTTTCCGTGATTTGAGTCCTGAATATTTGTTTTTGAGAAGAGAAATTATGAGGAATATAAGTATTTATCCTTCAGGGCAGATGTGCTGCGGCCGCGATGCGCAGGCTCCCAGAGATTGTTCGGGAACCGGAGGCTGCATTCCATACAGTTAGTGAAAAAAAGCTACGAAATTTTTCGTAGCTTTTTTACTGTTTGCTACCGTAAAGTCTATTTGCCGGAAGAACCAAAACCGTTTTCTCCGCGGGAGGTGGTCAGTTTATCGAATTCTTCGCTGCTGATTTCTTTGAAATCCGCTTTATAGGGAAACGGGAATTCTCCCTGGGCAATTTTATCGCCGGGGTGGATGGTATAGCTTTCTTTGCCGGCCGGATTGGTGTTCAGCAGAATGACCATAATTTCGCCGCGGTAATCAGTGTCGATAATGCCGCCGACGGGGATAATGCCATGATTGGCGGCCAGGCCGCTGCGGCCGTTAATGCGGCACCAGAACGGATTTTCCGGGGCAATTTTTATGCCGGTGGGGCATTTGATGCGTTCACCGGGACGAAGAGTTACCGGCTGTTCCAAAGCGGCGCAGATGTCAAAGCAGGCTGCGTCGGGCGTGGCATAAGTCAGATTGCAGGCAACGTCTTTATAGTGGGGAAGTTTGGTGTAGTAAACCGGGAATTTTTCAATTTTGACCGTCATTGTTTTTTCTCTTTCAGGTTGATTTGTTTGGTCAGATTTTAGAGAAGAGGCGAAAAAATTTCCAGTGCAGAATTTTTGCAGGGGATAATCTTTAACCTTATGGCTTTGCGATTATATAGAAAAGGTAGATATTTTTTGTTAGGGAGAGAAGAATGAAAAGCGTTAAGTTAAACACGGATTATGATATGCCGATGATTGGTTTGGGAACCTGGCGTTCAGGTCCGGGAGAGGTGTATCAGACCGTTCGCTGGGCAATAAAGCTTGGTTACCGGCATATTGACTGTGCGCCGATTTACGGCAATGAAAAGGAAATCGGACAGGCGCTGCATGATGCGGTTGCCGAAGGAGACATAAAGCGGGAAGAACTGTTCATTGCTTCTAAATTATGGAACGATATGCATGCGCCGGAAGATGTTTTGCCTGCTTTGAAACAGACGTTGGCCGATTTGCAGCAGGATTATCTTGATTTGTATATGATTCATTGGCCGGTGGCACAGAAAAAAGGAGTACCGATGCCGCATCGTGCCGAAGATATGGTTTCGTTAAAAGATATGCCGCTTGACTTGACCTGGGCGGAGATTGAAAAGGCGCAGCAGCAGGGACTGATCCGCACTGCCGGAGTTTCCAATTTCGGAGCAAAACGTTTGGGCGAGCTGATTGAAAAAGCGGAAATAACGCCGGCGGTCAATCAGGTTGAGAGTCATCCGCTGTTGCAGCAAAACGATTTAATTGAATTCTGCCGGAAGAATATGATTGCGGTTACGGCTTATTCGCCGCTGGGCTCGCAGCATGACGGAGATGAGACCGATTTGTTCCGCAATGAGATTATTATGGAAATTGCCGGACGTTTGAACTGCACGTCGGCGCAGGTGCTGCTGGCTTGGCAGCTGGCTCGCGGCGTTTCGGTTATTCCCAAGACGGTTCATGAAATGCGCCTGAAAGAAAACTTTGCCGCTTCGGCCGTTGAGCTCGACGATGAGGATATGAAGAAAATTGCTTCGCTTGACAGGGGGCAGCGTTTTATTGACGGCAGCAGTTTTGCTTTCGGCGACTATACGGCTGACTCCATCTTTGCGTGAAGAAAATTGCCGAAGGCATTTTGTGTCTGAAGATTGACGGAGTGACCGATGGATAGATCTTATGCCAAGATAAAAGTGACTGCGAACGGACCTTATGAAGTCAGTAATGTTCAAGACATCAGGCTGTATGCAATTAAGCCTGACGAGGCGGGGGCTTCGGAAGAATATGTTCCGGGACAGAAGTTTACTGTCGATGAAAATCCGTTGCATCTTTGCCGCTGCGGGCGTTCCCGCAATAAGCCGTTTTGCGACGGTTTACATGCGGCAGTGAAATATCAGGACAGCGTTTTCAGGGTAGACGGTGCAGAATAAAACCGGCCAAAGCGTCTTCGTCTTCCCAGCGGACTTCTATTTCCAAAACCTTGAAAAAACTGCGGCGTCGGGACGGAATTTTTACCAGATCTTTAGCCGTTGTGATTAAGGTGCAGGAATTTTTCTCCGCCTTGTCGATTAATAGGTCAAGTTCGGTATCGGTGTAAAAATGGTGATCGGGAAAATTGACGGTTTCGACCAGTTCAAAGTTCAGTTCACGCAACGACTGATAAAACTTCTCCGGCCGTCCGATGCCTGCAAAAGCAATGACTCTGCGTTCGGAAAAGTTCGGCCTGACCGGGACTATCCGGCCGCGGAAAACGGGAAGGGCAATCTGTTCGGCAAGGCGATGCCTGTCTTCACCGATTATCAGGACGGCATCGGCTCTTTTCATTCCGGCAGGCAGGCTTTCCCGCAAGGGCCCGGCCGGAATGCACAGACCGTTGCCGTAACCGAAACCGCCGTCAAAAACAAGAAATGACAAATCCTTATGCAGACCGGGATTTTGAAAACCGTCATCCATAATGACCATTTCCGCTCCGGCGGCCGCAGCCGTTTGTGCTGCGGCAAAACGGTCAGGATTGACAACCGTCGGTGCCTGTCGGGCCAGCAGCAGCGGTTCGTCGCCGACCTGCTGCGGTGTATGGTGCTGAGGGTCAACCAAAACGTTATGCAAATTGCCGCCATAACCGCGGGAAACAAAAAATGGTTTGCGTTTTGCCTGTTGCATGAGCTTGGCAATGGAAACGGCCGTCGGCGTTTTTCCGGTTCCCCCGGCAGTCAGATTGCCGATACAGACGATGGGAACGGCAGCCTTTTTGGGCTTGTGCAGACTCATGTTCAGACGGGTGCCCAAGTTATAAAGCAGGCCCAGCGGAGAGAGCAAAAGGGACAGCGGGTTAAGATCAGACCAGTAGCCGGGAGTTTTCATTATTCGATGTATCCTTTGACTTTTTCCAGAATGCCGTCAAGTACTTTGGCCTCGCTGTTGGCCCAGTTGTAAGCCAGGCTGCGTTTGGCTTCCAGCAGTTCTCTGTTGGTGAGCAGCGAAGTGACGGTTTCTTCCAATTCGAGAACATCGTTTACCTGAATAACCGCATCGGCTTTTTTGGCACGGTTCATCGCTTCGGTGAAGTTATGCATATGAGGGCCCACAATGGCGGCATCACGCATACGGGACGGCTCCATAAAGTTTTGGCCGCCGTGAGGAATCAGTGAACCGCCGACAAAAACCAGCGGACACAGGTCGTACCACAGGCCGGTTTCGCCGATGGTATCCGCCACGTAAACTTCGGTTTCCGGCGTGATTTTTTCACCGGCGGAACGCAGGGAGACCTTTAAGCCGTAGCTTTCTTCCAGTTTTTGTTTGATGTCGGCGCCGCGGTTAGGGTGGCGCGGGGCGATGATAGTCAGCAGGCCGGGAACGGTCTGGCCCAGTTTTTTTAGAAAACGCCCGATTTTAAATTCTTCGTCTTCATGGGTGGAACTGACGCACCAGACCGGGCGTTTGCCTATCTGGCCGACGATTTCGGCTTTCTTTTTTTCATCAATGGGAATGGGCAGGCCGGCGAATTTGATATTGCCGAGACACATCGAATCTTTGGCTCCGAGAACCCGCAGGCGATAGGCGTCTTCTTCCGACTGGCCGAGGCAGAAAGTGAAACAGGAAAGCAGTTCTTTGCTGATGAAGTCAAACTGTTGCCAACGTTTGAATGATTTGTTGGAAATGCGGCCGTTGACCAGAATCAAGGGGATGTTTCTGCGTTTAATGGAGGAAAGCATGGCGGGCCAGAATTCCGATTCAAACCACAGAACCAAATCTGGGTGCCAGTGGCGGACGAAGCGCGTGGTAAAGAAGGGGTTGTCTATCGGCAGATATTGGTGAAAAGCCCGCTCGGGCAGGCGTTTGCTCATCAGTTCGGCGGAGGTGGTAGTGCCGGTGGTTACCATGATGTGCATGTCGGGATAAGTTTCCAGCAGTTTGTTAATCAGCGGCAGCATGGAGAGAGATTCACCGACCGATGCCCCGTGAAACCAGATAAAACGTCCTTCCGGGCGTTTGAGCAGGGGACGGCCGACGCGTTCGTTGAAACGTTTGACGTCTTCTTTGCCGCGCTCCTGGCGTTTTTTGATATAGCGTTTGATGACCAGGGGATAGAGTATGCTGATTAGGGTATTGTAAATCCGGATAAACATCTTTAAGCCTTTTCTGATTTCGGAGCGGGGGCAGGGTAGCGTTTGCGGGCAACGGTTCCTTTTTCGATGTGTTTGATGCCCATGGCTTTGTCAGCTTCCCAGGTGAGCTGATTCAGGCGGTTTTCGATTGTCCGGCGATATTCTTCAAGCCTGGTTTCGTCTGCGTCGGCGGGAATATAGAAAGCCTCGGTGGCATAATAGCAACCGCGGGAGAAAGGTTTGGGGAGCATCATCTTGTCCCAGCTCTTTTCGACGATTTTGGAGCCGGCAATACTGTATGTGGCACCGATAATCGGTTTTCCCGATTTTTGCGCAAAATAGACGGCGGAACGGCTCAGTGTCATGCTCGGGCCTTTGGGGCCGTCGGGAATGATGGCGATGGCTTCGCCTTTTTGCAGCGAGCGCATCAGTTCAAGCGCCGCGTTTTTGCCGTTTTCGGTGCTGGAGCCGCCGATGGTTCCCATGCCGAATTTTTCAAGCAGGCCGGCAATCATACGGCCGTCATGGTGAAGGGAAACCAAGGCATTCAGCGGGTGGGAGCGGTTCCAAAAATAGGGAAGCATCATAGCGCGCCCGTGCCAGCCGATGAAGATGAAACTGCCTTCTTTTTCCCAAACGCGGTAGAGTTCGTCAACGCCCTGCGTCTGCCA
>ERZ894180.2006-NODE-2006-length-10957-cov-6.971748_pt1 | contig 10957 bp, 10 predicted proteins | sample MGYA00380278_ERZ894180 | MGnify/ENA primary metagenome ERZ894180 (study PRJEB32331, sample SAMN06328450) | human gut metagenome | biome: human gut microbiome; feature: stool | host: Homo sapiens | collected 2013-02-24 ...
GGTCCGCCACCGCCTCCGCCTGTGTCAGGTTCATCTTTCCGTTGAGGAACGCACGACGGGTAAATTCCCCCGCCTGCGCTGCTCTGGCTCCGGCGTTCAAACAGGCTCTCAGAGTGCGCTGTACCAGGTAGATTCCACCGTGGCAGCAGATTTCTGCTACATCCTCTCCGGTGTAGCTTTTGGGTGCGCGGTAAACAAATACCACTGCTTCGTCGATTTCCCCCTGCCCGTCATGCACCCTGCCAAACAGACCGCGGTATCCGGGCGTATCCTCTGCCTGCTTACCCGAAACCGCTGTAAATACCCTGTCCACTACCTTCAGGGCATCTGGACCGGACACCCGCACCATCCCGATTCCTCCTGCCGCAACCGGCGTAGAAATCGCTGCGATTGTATCTTGAGCCATTGTGCTGTTCATGGTCGGTCCTTCCTTTCTCACTAAACCAATTCTATATTCCGACCGCATCCCCTGCGGTCCCTCAAATTTATCCATAGGTATTTATATTATAGCAAAAAAGCGGCAAAGAATAAAGTTTTTATGCCGTCTTTTTCCCTTTGTTTCTCTTTTCCTGCTGTACCTGCAAGATTATCTGCAAAATAAAAAAACAGCAGCCGCATAGCTGCTGTTTTTTTATTGCTTTTGCTTATTCCAGATCAATCTTTGCGTACAACGGCTTGTCCTGCGCCTCACTTGGAGCAGTGCTGCGCGGTACCTCACTGCGGATATTCTCGTTGGATACCGCCGGCTTTTCCTCAAAACATCTTTCCTTGTTATAAGAGTTCTGTCTTGGCGGACGTCTGCGGTTCTCTCCGCCTTCGTCCTTGCCGTTGTTGTTCGGACGGAACACATACGGTTTCTTTTCCTGACCGTCCTGGTTCTTTCCTTCGCCCTGCGGACGGCGGGAGTTCTGGCGGTAGCCGCCTTTTCCGTTGTTGTAAGGCTTTTTCTTGCCCTTGTAATTGTTGTTGTACTTTTTGACCGGATTGGTGGAGCTGATAACCACCCGTCTGTTCGGCTCTTCTCCGATGGAGGAAGAGGTCGCACCCTCTACGGTCGCCACCGTTGCATGGATGATTCTTCTCTCGTATGGATTCATCGGCTCCAGGGTCATGCTGCGACCGCTCTTGACTACATTGCGTGCCAAACGTCTTGCCAGCGATTCCAAGGTCTTTTCCCGCTTTTCACGGAAGTTGCCGCTGTCAATGGTGATTCGCATATAATCACCGTCCAGACGGTTGACCGCCAGGCTTGCCAGATACTGGATTGCATCGATGGTCTCGCCGCGTCTGCCGATCACAAAGCCCAGATCGTCGCCCTTGAGGGTGATATTCAGGTTCTCTCCGTCGCGGTTTGCCTCTGCGGTAAAGTCCTGCGCACCCATCGCCTTCAGAACAGCAGTGATGTACTCCACTGCCATTTCCTCTTTATTTTCCTTTACAAAAACGCGGACCTTTGCCGGATATGTCTTCAGTCCGAACAATCCTTTTTTCGGCAGGTCGATGATTTCAAACTCTACCTTCTCCCTTGCCGTCTGCAACTGTCTGCATGCCTCTTCAATTGCAAGATCCACCGTTTTACCGGTTGTAATAATCTCTTTCAAACTGACACCTCCTCTGATAATCAGTGAAAAATCCTACCCTTATTCCAAATCGTCGTCGGTCACATCGGTATAGACATCGCCGTATTTTTCTGCGTCTGCCTTTCTTGCCGCTGCCAATTTCTGACGATTGATTTCTTTCTGACTCTTTGCACGCGCCTGTGCCTGCGCATCGCCGCTGCGTGCCTTTTTCTTTGCCTCAATTCTTTCCAGGCGTTCCTTTTCTCTGCGCTCTTCCGCTTCCCGTTTGGCTTTTTCTGCCATCTCGCGCGGATTATAGAACTTGTTGAGGATCAAAGTCTGCGCCATCATAAACAGGTTGGACAAAATCCAGTACATACCAACGCCTGCCGGCACCTGGAATGCGATGTACAGCGACATCAGCGGGGAAACAAACATCATGACCTTCATGGTGCCGGCTCCAGGACCTTCCATTGCCGCCGGATTGATCTTCATCGAAATCCAGGAAACTGCAAATGCGGTCACACCGGACAGAATCGGGATCAGCATCAAAACGTTCATTCCAAACGAAGGGGTTTCGCCCAGGTTGATGCCTAAAAAGTTCAGGTTGAACGACTGAACTGCGTTGATAAAGTCAGTTCCCATGGCGGAATATGCCTCAGGATTTGCCTGTACCGAAGAGATGATTGCGGTCTGCGGCGAATATTGGCTGAATGCAATTCCCAAGCCCTTGAGAATCTCTGTTGCCTGTGCAATCACTTCGTTGCTCATGCCCAGGATGTGACGCATCGGGTTGTAGATAACGTCGATGAGTCCAAACAGGACCAGGAAGGTGATCAGCATCGGAAGACATCCGCCTGCCGGATTGTACTTCTCCCGCTCATAGAGTTTCTGCATCTCTTCGTTCATCTTCTGCTGGTTCTTTGCGTACATCTTCTGGATTTCCTGCATCTGCGGCTGGATTGCTGCAATCTTAGCAGAAGATTTCTGCTGCTTGATGGACAGCGGCACCATTACCAGCTTGATTAACAGGGTAAACAGGATCAGCGACCAGCCGTAGCTGTGCAGCAGATTGTACAGCAGCCGCATAATAAGCCCTAGCGGGTAACCAAGAATATACATCGAAAACCTCCAATTCTGCACCCATGCTGCAAAACCTTCCGCACGGATGCTGCGCGCCTGCAGCTTCTTTTTACAGCGCGACTTCTTTTGTGCCCAGCAGGACATTTCTGGTAAAGGTCGGTATTATCTGTCCTCTCTCCATTTTTCGGGCACCGGATCATAGCCTCCGGGGTGAAACGGGTGACATTTCAAGATGCGCCGCAGCGCAAGATAACCGCCTCGCAGCGCGCCAAACCGCTCAATAGCGGTAAAGGCATAGGCTGAACAGGTCGGATAAAAACGGCATCGCGGCGGAAAAAGGGGTGAAATCGCCTTTTGATAAAAGCGAATCAACAAAAGCATCAGTCGTTTGATCATGCTGCCGACGCCTCCCTCTGCTTTCCTTCCTTATAATACATCCTTTGTCTTTCCCTTATTGTTCTCTTGCAGCTCCCCTGTGTTCGGAAGCCTTCTGCCCTTTGGGCAGATTTTTTTTGGGTGATCGTCCCTTTGCTTTTGCTGGATTGGCATTTGCCTTGGACTTGTCCGGTCTTGTAAGGCTCTGGATTTGTTTTTTGAGGACCGGTTCGAGTTCGGTTGATTTTGCCTGCGGCGTTTTCATCCGCGCAACAAACACAAAATCCCATCCCTGCTCGATTTGGGTGTTCACCTGAGCAAACGCCGCCCGTATGATTCTCTTGCAGCGATTGCGACAGACTGCCTTTCCGATTTTTTTGGTGACGGTAATACCGATGCGGTTATAGCCCAGGCGATTTTTGCTGGCATAGGTAACGATCAACGGATGGACAGCGCTGCTTCCTTTATAATAAAGGCGCCGGAAATCTCTGTTGAGCTTTAAGGTAGTCTTTTTATTCAAAGCGTCTCCTCCATCCTGTGATAGATAAAAAGAAAGACCACTTATCGGGATAAGTGGCCTGCTTATTCTGGAATGAAAGGTGGAAGGCAGAATAAACAGAGCCTGCCCCTGTCTCCTACCGGTTTATTATAAACCGTCATTCCCCTCAAAATGCAGCCAGCGCCGCCTCAAGCGGCTCCGGTCTGCTTTGTCAAACAGCGATTAGTAGCTCAGCTGCTTTCTGCCTTTTGCTCTTCTGCGTGCGAGAACTTTGCGGCCATTTTTGGTAGCCATTCTCTTTCTGAAGCCGTGCTCTTTCTTTCTCTGCAGCTTCTTTGGCTGATAGGTTCTGATCATTCTTCTCGACCTCCCTTCAAGACGAAACCTTACAGAATAGAATTATAGACAAAAAAGCCGCAAAAGTCAAGAGAATCAAAGGGTTTCTCCCCTTTAAATTTCCGAAATATTTTATCCAAATCCCTTTTTCTTCCTCCTTTTTGCCGGGCATCGGCTCTGGGAGTGGTGTACAGCTGCTATCTTGCACTCACTTTTTTCCGGTTTTAGATGCGTTTGGCTTCTGATGTTTCCTTCCCTCATTTTTCTGTTTTTGGCGCTGTCCATAAAAACTTCCAAAAAATTCATCTGTAATCTGTTTAGGATTACCCGTTAAAAACAGTTGAAAGCCCTTGAAATCCCCCTCTTTTTTATGTTAAAATATCGTGTGTAAAAGTCGTTGAAAAATTGTTTTCCAAATCCTTTCCACTTATTTTCACAATCTTCCTACCATCTCTTTCCCTGATGCGGAAAGTTTGTTGGCGGATTCGTGGATTGATTGTGGAATCCAATTCAAGGCTGTGAAACAAAACCGCATATTTATTCACCCCCTGCAAAGCTCTGGAGGGGGTTTTCCTATCTGCGCCTGCATTGGTGAAATCCTGCCGGGATTTGGGAGTACCGGCAAGGACAGGCTATCATCTGATAGATGTGGTTTTGATCAATCAAGAAGGGGACCGAGCTATGGAATCGTTTAAGGAATTATTTGAGATGGTCAAGGAATACACGCGACAATATGTGATTGACTCGCATGAACTGTCGGAGATTGCCTATCAGGTCTGGATCAAAAGCCTGGAGCCGGTAAGCTTTGACGGAAATACTGCCGTGTTGTTCATTAAAGCTGAATTTATGAAGAAGATCGTGGAAGAAAAATACCTCGGTCTGCTCAACCGCGCCTTCGAGGCCGTGGTTGGTTTTCCGGTACAAATCGAGATTCGTTGTGAAACCTCCGGTCAGTCCGACCGCTCGGAGGGCACCGCTTCGGTGCAGACCTCCTCTGCTTCTCCGGTTTTGCCATCCTACAGCCAGGAAGAGATCGACATGAACAGCCAAGGCGGAGAATACGAATATACCTTCTCCACCTTTATCGTGGGCAGTTCGAACAAATTTGCACAGGCAGCCTGTCGTGCCGTTGCACAAAATCCTGCCAACGCCTACAATCCCCTGTTCATCTACGGTGGATCCGGTTTGGGCAAAACCCACCTGTTATATGCCATCGCCGCAGAAATCAAAGAAAACCGCCCCAATACCAACGTCATTTATGTAAAAGGCGAAGAGTTTACCAACGAACTGATTGCTGCTATCGGTGCCGAATCCACCAAAGAATTTCACGATAAATACCGCCAGGCAGACGTCCTTCTGGTCGATGACATCCAGTTTATCGGCGGCAAGGAGAGCACCCAGGAGGAATTTTTCCACACCTTTAATTCCCTTCACCAGGCAGGCAAGCAGATTGTCCTGACCTCCGACCGACCGCCAAAAGAGATCAAAACACTGGAGGAGCGACTGCGCACCCGCTTTGAATGGGGACTGATTGCCGACATTCAGCCACCGGATTTTGAAACCCGGATTGCCATTATCAAGCGCAAAGCCGAATTGCTGGACCTGGATATTCCGAATGTAGTGGAGGAATACATTGCCAACCACGTCAAAAACAACATCCGTCAGCTGGAAGGGGTGGTTAAAAAGCTCAACGCCTATAATAAACTGGCACAAACCCCGCCTTCCATCCTGCTTGCGCAAAGTGCAATCCGCGAAATTTTAACCGATAACCAGCCAATTCCTGTAACGGTGGAGCGGATCATCTCAGAGGTCGGTCGTACCTTCGGCGTCAGTGCCGAGGACATCCGTTCTTCCAAGCGTTCCTCTCAGATTTCCAATGCCCGTCAGATTGCTATGTATGTCATCCGCGAAATTACGCAGATGTCGATGGCAGCTATTGGAAATGAATTTGGCGGCAGAGACCATTCCACCGTGGTTTACGCAACCGGACAGGTTGTCAAAAACATGAAGCAGGACACCAAATATAAAGAAACTGTCGAGGACATCATCAAAAATATTCGTGACGCATAATCTGTCGTGATTTTTCCACAGATCATCCGGCAGAAACTTTTGAAAGGGGTGGGGGAAAGTTCGTTCCTCACCCCTTTTTCAGAATCCTTTTCTTTTAATTTCCCCCATTTCACATTTTTTATTTCCACAGATTCCTCCTCCTCTTTTTATTCTCCTGTTCTCTTTCTGTTCTCACCGTTATCTTCACATATTTTCAACTATTTCCACCATTTTTTCAACCATTTTCCATACACCGTTTTTCTATCTCCACTTTTTCACGATTTTCAAAACCGATTTTCCCAGCTCTCGTAGCCCTTCTTTATCGCATGTTTGTGCGATTTGTTTGATTTCTTCACAAATCCACAGCCTCTACTACTACTACTACTTTTATATTTTTCTTTTCCTATTTTTTTTCTGCAATTTTACTTCTTTCCTTCATCCATTTTCTAAAACCCTTTTCATTTCATTCAATCAGCCGTTTCCAGAGCAACCTGCTCCTTTATGGAAATAGAACAAATCTCCAGCAACCTGCAACCAGAAAAAATATTCCGATTAATCCCGCCGCACTGTTTTTGTTACACGCACACCCTCTCTTTTCTTTTTCAAAACTTCTAAAGAAAGTCACAATGAAACTTTTTCAAATTTATGTTATAATAGGTCTTATCAGATCAAAAAGGAGGATGTCCTACCCTATGAAAATCATCTGCCAAAAGGACCTGCTGGTGGAAGCAGTGTCCAATGTTTCCCGCGCTGTCTGCGCAAAATCACCGATTCCGGCTCTGGAGGGAATCCTGCTCAAAGCAGAAGAGGGCACACTTGAGCTGACCGGCTACGACCTGGAACTTGGAATCGTCACCACCATTGAATCCAAAACAGAGCAGGCGGGAGAACTGGTTCTTTCTGCCAGACTTTTGCTGGACATCATCCGACGCATTCCTGGAGAAACGGTCAGCATCCTTTCCGACGAACGGTTTCTTGCCACCATCCGTGGCGGTGCATCGGAATTTACCATCCCCGGCTTGAGTGCGGAGGAATACCCGGAACTGCCCAATGTACAGCAGCAGTCGGATCTGGTCCTCAAGCAGGGCGTTCTCAAATCGATGATCGACCAGACCCTCTTTGCCATTGCGACCACCGACTCCAAGCCGGTCCATACCGGCTCTTTGTTCGACATCAAAGACTCCTGCGTCACCTTGGTTTCGGTGGACGGCTACCGTTTGGCACTGCGCCGCGAGCCGATTGTGTCCGACCTGACCACCCAATTCATCGTGCCGGGCAAAACGCTCTCTGAAATTTCCAAGCTGCTCAAGGAAGAGGAGGAAGAGGTTTACCTGGTGGTATCCAGCAAACATATCGTCTTCCGCATTGGAGGATATTATGTGGTATCCCGTCTGCTGGAGGGGGATTTCCTCGATTACAACGCTGCCATCCCAAAATTGAGCAAGACAACCGTCAAGGTCAACACACGCAGCTTGACCGATGCAGTAGAAAGAACCTCTCTTCTCATCTCCGACCGCCTGCGCAGCCCAATCCGCCTGGCAGTTACCGAACAGACCGTTCAGCTCAACTGCTCGACCACCATGGGAAAAGCGCACGACGAAGTGGAATGTGAGATGACCGGAGAGCCGGTCAGCATGGGCTTTAACAACAAATACCTGTTGGATGCGCTCAAAGCGTCCGACTGTGATATGATCAAGATGGAGATCAACGGTGCGCTGTCTCCGATGCGTGTGATGCCGCTGGAAGGGGAAAGCTTCCTCTTCCTCGTACTGCCAGTGAGGGTGAAGAATGATGACTAAAACAGAAAAAATCGTGATTCGAACAGAATTTATCAAATTGGACTCCTTTATCAAATACGCAGGGTTGACCGATACCGGCGGGCAGGCAAAAGAGATTGTGCTTGCCGGAATGGTGAAGGTCAACGGAGAGGTCTGCACCATGCGCGGCAAGAAGATCCGCCCGGGAGACGTTGTGGAAGCGGACGGATGGCGTTTTGAAGCCGTCGCGGAAGAAGAATAGCAAACAGGAGGTGCGCCGGTGAGGATCAAAAGCATCGAGCTGCAAAACTTTCGAAATATCGCTTCTCTTTCTTTGCAGGCAGCGCCGGATGTCAATGTGATTCACGGTGAAAATGCACAGGGAAAGACCAATTTAACCGAAGCAATCTGGATGTTTACCGGTGCAAAAAGTTTCCGCGGAGCCAAGGACCGGGAGATGATTCGCTTTGGAGAGGACCACTGCCGCACCGACCTGGTGTTTCAGAGCGCACTGCGGGAGGAAACTGCCAGCATCGAGCTGAATCAACCGGATGCACGCGGAGAAAAGCGGGCAAAGACCGTCTGCCTCAATGAGGTCCCTTTGAACAGCGCGGCAGAGCTTGCCGGTCAGTTCTATGCGGTGGTCTTTTCTCCTGCCCACCTTTCGCTGGTGCGGGAGGGTCCTGCGCTGCGCCGAAAGTTTTTGGACACCGCCATCGGTCAGATTATGCCGCGCTATGGGCATTATCTGCATGAGTATCAGCGCACCCTTTTGCAGCGCAATACCCTGCTCAAGGATGCAGAACGGCACCCGCAGCTGCTGGAAACGATGGAAATCTGGGAGGAGAACCTTGCCCGCGCAGCGGCGGCGGTTGCTTTTTGCCGCGCACGCTATGTGGAACGTATCCGCCCACTGGCAGCACAGGTCTATGAGGGGATTTCCTCCGGCAGAGAGCAGTTTGACCTGCATTATCTGTGCGGCGTCAATGAACCGCACAGCTGCACCCGGGATCAACTGCGCAGCTACTATCAGCAGCAGCTGTACCGGGAGCGGGAGGAGGATATGATCCGCGGCGCCACCCAGTGCGGTCCGCACCGGGACGACCTGGAGCTGCTGGTCAACGGGATGCCCATGCGTCTGTACGGCTCCCAGGGACAGCAGCGCAGCGGGGTGCTGGCTTTAAAGATGGCAGAGTGCAGCATGGTCGAGGAGGTCACCAGCGAGGCTCCTGTGGTGCTGCTGGACGATGTTATGAGCGAACTGGATGCAGGCAGGCGGGACTATCTGCTCAACCACCTGGACAACCGGCAGGTCTTCGTCACCTGCTGCGATGATGCCAGCTTTCGCGGACTCAAAGGCGGCAGCAGCTTTCTGCTGCACGCAGGTCAGCTGGTCAGGACCGAACGATTTTAGGAAAGAGGGGGAAGGGATGTACCTGCATCTGGGAGGAGATGTCGTGGTGCGCAGCAGCGACATCATCGGGATCTTCGATATTGAAAATACCTCGGTGTCCAAGCTGACCAAAGAATATTTGGGTGAGCAGGAAAAGCGGCATCGGGTCATCACCGTTTCCCCGGAGCTGCCCAAATCCTTTATTGTGTGCCGGGAAAGGGATGGGATTACGGTGTATATTTCACAGATTTCCTGTTCTACCCTGCGCAAACGAAGCGGCTTTATCGACCGGCTGGGACTGATGTAAAATCAAATGAAAACCCAATGGGAGCACCCTGCAAAACAAAGGGTGCTCCCGTTTCTTTTTAAAAAGCGCAAAAAGCCGATGGTTATCAGAAAAAACGGACTTTTTTAAAAAATACATATTAGAAGAAAAGAATCCATAAAATAAGTTGTAATGGCAAGGGGAAATATGGTATAATGAAAAGGTATCAGAACAAGAAAAAATACAGGGCTGCCCGATGAAAATTGCTCCTGCTCGATCGCTTGCTTGTGCCGGTGCATCGCGTAAGAAAAGGCGGCCCGTTTTTCAATGGAAAAGATTCATCAAAATCGATGGAGGGGAAACATTTTGGAAAACACACCTGAAAAAAACCTGGAGATGACACAAAAGTATGATGCCAGTGATATTCAGGTCCTGGAGGGACTGGACGCGGTGCGCAAGCGTCCCGGTATGTACATCGGTTCCACCGGACCACAGGGTCTGCATCATCTGGTGTATGAGATTGTGGACAATGCAATCGACGAGGTCCTTGCAGGTCATTGTACCAAGATTCTGGTGGACCTGCTGCCGGGCGACATCGTCCGCGTCAAGGATAACGGTCGAGGAATTCCGGTCGGCATCCAGCCAAAACTGGGCATCCCGGCTGTCACCGTTGTCTTTACCGTCCTGCACGCAGGAGGAAAATTCGGCGGCGGCGGATACAAGGTTTCCGGCGGTCTGCACGGGGTTGGTGCATCGGTAGTCAATGCCCTGTCCGAGTGGTTGGAGGTCGAAGTCTGTGATGGACACTACCGTTACTACCAGCGCTTTGAGTATGGCAAGCCGGTCTGCGACCTGCAAAAGGTTGAGCCAACCACCGAAACAGGTTCTCAGGTGGCTTTCAAAGCCGACCCCGAGATTTTTACCGAAACCACCCGGTACGACTATGACGTGCTGCTCAAGCGTCTGCGCGAGCAGGCATTCCTCAACGGCGGGGTCAACATCACCTTCAGCGACGAGCGCGGCGAACAGCCGGTCCGCGAGGTGCTGCACTATGAGGGCGGTATCCGCAGCTTTGTGGACTATATCCACGAGCGCAAAAAGAATATCTGGGATGTCCTGCACGAGGATGTCATCTACTATTCGGGCGACGGGGAACATTCCACCGTCGAGGTGGCGCTGCAATACAATGACAGCTACAACACCACCCTGCTCTCCTTTGCCAACAACATTCACACCGCAGACGGCGGTACCCACGAGATTGGTTTCCGCACAGCCCTTCTCAGAGCCTTTAACGACTACGCAAAGAAGAGCGGTATCTTTAAAAAAGAAAGCGACAAATACAGCGTAGAGGACGTCATGGAGGGTCTGACGGCAATCATCTCGGTCAAGCTCGAAGAAGCACAGTTTGAAGGACAGACCAAGACCAAGCTGGGCAACACCGAGATGCGCACCCTGGTCTACCGCATCACCTACGAGAAGATGAGCACCTACTTCGAGGAAAATCCGGCAGTTGCACGCACCATCATGGATAAGGCGCTGACAGCCGCTCAGGCAAGAGAAGCGGCACGCCTGGCAAGAGACCGCACCAGGGAAAGAAAATCCGCTCTGGAGGGCGTCAGCCTGCCGGGTAAGCTGGCAGAC
>ERZ894180.2023-NODE-2023-length-10883-cov-5.966845_pt1 | contig 10883 bp, 6 predicted proteins | sample MGYA00380278_ERZ894180 | MGnify/ENA primary metagenome ERZ894180 (study PRJEB32331, sample SAMN06328450) | human gut metagenome | biome: human gut microbiome; feature: stool | host: Homo sapiens | collected 2013-02-24 ...
GTCGAGCGTTTCCTGACCATCTTGAAAGATCCGGACAAAAGCGCCAACAGGATCCTTGCCATTACCTTTACCCGCAAAGCGGCTCGGGAAATGCGGGAACGCATCCGTAAGTCCCTCTTGGAAGAAGTGGGGAAGACGAGCGGTGAACTGCGGGCCCATTTCGAAGAACAGTTGCGCCACCTTGATGGCGCGCCCATTACGACCATCGATGGCTTCTGCTCCCAGATTCTGCGCGATCATCCTGTTGAAGCAGGGATGGATCCTCAGTTTACGGTGAAGGAAGAATATGAAGTAAAGGAATTCCAAGCTTCCGTTATCGATGCCTTCCTGCGGGATCTGCTCAAAAAAGAAGATGAGGATCTGGAGCTTTTATTGGGCCTTTATCACCCGGGGAGGCTTGGCAGCATGCTTTATGGTCTTCTTGAAATCCTGCCGGACCTCATGGCTTTGGGGGATCTTTCTTCCCCTTATGTGGTACGTCAAGAGGATTGGGAAGAAGCAAAGATCCGGGCGGAAGAAACCTTCCTTGCCATGCTCGCCTCTGGGGCAGACCTAAAACCTTCAAAGACGAAAGACGCCCTCTTGGAGCTTGAAAATGCACGGGCAATCTACCATGAAGCCCTTGTTGCAGATGATCTTGAAACTGTTCTTCCCTTTATGAACCTTATCCGCGCAGCAGGAAAAGCGGCCCCTCTCATCAAGGAGTGGAAAGAGGCCTTAATCAAACTTCAAGGTTACGCACGCAATGAAGTGGCCATTCCTTATGCCAAAGCGTGGAATGGCCTGCTGCACCGCCTTGCGGACCGTCTCGAAGAAGAATCCCTGCGTCAGGAAATTTTTAGTTTCTCTTTCCTTGCAGGACGGGCGGTCTCTCTTTTGCGGAATTATCCCGAAATCTGCCGGGCCTACCAGCATCGTTTTGACTACATCATGGTCGACGAGTTCCAGGATACGAATGAGCAGCAAAAAGAACTGGTTTACCTGCTTTCTGGGGCGACAGCTAGTGAGCTGCGGGGGAAGAACCTTTTTATCGTCGGTGATGCCAAGCAGTCCATCTACCGATTCCGCGGTGCCGATGTCACGGTCTTCCGTGTTGTCCGTGATGACATCATACATTCTGGCGGAACGGACATTGTCATGGCCGATAATTTCCGCTCTGCCCCAGAAATCATCGAGTCCTGCAACTGTCTCTTCCGTGACCTCTTGGGGACGGACCCCCAAAAGGCGGTCATGGCCCAGGACCTTGTGCCCCATCAGAAAGCGACGCAAAAACCCATTCTTGCCATCATTGACCAAGAAGACGGCACATTTGCCGACGCACAGCGGGCCGAAGCTCAGTGGGTGGCACAAAAGATTGATGCTATCGTAAAAAGTCATGAGGAACTGGGGTATGGGGACATTGCCATTCTCGTACCGGCCATCCGGCTTGCTGAGCCTTATGCCGCAGCTCTTGCAGAGGCCCATATTCCCTATACCATGACGGATGGGAAGGGCTTTTATGAACAGCAGGAAGTCATTGACATCATCACCATCATGACCGCCGTTCTTTCGCCTGATGTGGATTGGGCCATGGCCGGCGTCCTTCGGTCTCCGTACGGCGGTCTCACGGATCAAGAAATCCTTGGCCTTTTGCGCATGTATCCCCAAAAGAACCTGTGGGAGAGCCTGTCCCAATCTATTGAACCGAGCCATGTCAGTCTTTGGAAGAAACTCACGGTCCTCATGCACGTGAGCCGCTTGGGTTCTTTGCCAGAACTTTTTGATGCCATCATGGAGACGCTCCATGTGGAAAGTCTCCTTCTTGCTATGCCTCATGGACGAGAAAAGATGGCAAACGTGTGGAAACTGCGTTCCATGGCTGCTTCCTTTGCCATGCAGGAAGGGGGCGGCAGCGAAGACTTTTTGGACAGATTGAACCTGATGCGCAGGATGCAGGCTCGGGAAAGCGGCGCTGCCTTGGAACCGGACGCCAAAAGCGTGCAGATCATGACCATCCACAAGTCCAAAGGGTTGGAATTTCCCGCTGTTTTTTTACCGGATCAACAGTATAAATCGCCTCCTGACAGGCTCGGCCTTCAGTATCTTCCCGGCGCTGGTCTTGGCATTATGATTCCTGGTGATGAAGGACCGCAAAAGACCGCCCTTTATGAAGAATTGAGCGAGGACAATCGCGCCCTCGAGTGGGAAGAAAAGAAACGCCAGCTTTATGTTGCTATGACGCGGGCTGAAAAATATCTTTTCCTGTCGGCTGCTGTGAGTGAAGAAAAGGAATCTGTCAGACGGGAAAAACGGGCTAAAGGACGTGTCAAGAGCCGGGAAAATTGGTATGAAAGCCTGCGCCGTATTTTCCATGATGGTGAGGGAAAAGACCTTGTCGAATGGGTGGAACTGAAAGCGTCGGAAATCCTTGCCTTACCCCTTTCCTTTAGTATCCAGGAAGCACCGCCCCTTGAACTTGAAGCCGGCGCCTTCGAAAAATTGAAAGCTGTGGAATTTCCACAGAAAGTGATCCTTAGCGCCACGGCCCTTGGGACTTATGACCTTTGCCCGCGCCGCTACTTCTATCAGTATCGGAGCCATATGCCGAGCCTTGATCCCGATGTGGTAGGGACGGGGAGTGTCCGCATTCCGCCGGCAACGCTGGGGACCTACATCCATAAAGTCTTGGAACTTTGCCGCACGGCACCGGCTGAAAAAGCAAAGGAACTGGCACTTCTTGAAGAATCATACAGCGATGGGGAAAAGAACGTTCTCCGAAAAGAAGGGGGCCCCCTCATCGATGCCTACCTTGCGTCGCCCCTTTATGCTGCTTATGGGGACTTTCCCCAAGATGCAGAAGTCGATTTTGAACTGCCTCTCATGACTGTAGGGAATGCGTCGGTCTACTTTGAAGGCAGCATCGATAAAGTCGTCCATCTGCCAGATGGAACGCTTGAAATCATCGACTATAAGAGCGGTCATCCGCCCCTTGATGGCATGGAACGAAAAGCTTATTCGCGGCAGCTTGCCATCTATAGCCTTGCCGCCGAAGCCCTTTATCACATGAAAGTGAGTCAGGCCTCGCTCCATTTTCTGCGCAATCTCTCGACCTGGGAACTTACTGACCGGGACAGGGAAGCGGCAGAACTTAAAGCGCTCCTTACAAAACTCCAAACCCTTGGCGAAGAAGAAGACTTTGCCGTGAAAACGGACGCCTGCACTTATTGCGGTTATGGCTATTTTTGCAAAAAGTAAGCGGTCATCCATCGTTGCGCCACCATCATCAAAAGACCTTAACCGAACCCAGGAGACTGGTTTGGTTAGGGTCTTTGGCTTTTCTTTAGGGCAGAGGCTTGAAATGGAGTCCTTGAATCCTGGAATCAAGCCCGTAAGCCCAGTATATGGCACGACTGTCTTACGTCCTTATGGCAACTCATCCGCCTTCTCCTTGATATAGGTGATGAAATGCTTACTTGCCAGCGGCAAAAGATCCCAGTCTTTATAACAAATGGCAAGATGTCGATAAAGGGGCGGGTCTATGGGAACAGTTACGATATCATAGGGATTTCGGTCCGTCATGAGTTTTGCGAGGATGCTGACACCAAGACCGGCTTCGACCATGGTCATGATGGCGTAATCATCGTGGAGTCTGTAGGCGACATGGGGTTTGATTCCCTTTTTTTGAAAGGCTTCCATTGGTTCACTGTAGTTTCCTTCTTCAAGAAGGATAAAGGGGTCCGAAAGGAGGCCCTCCAAGGGAATCGCTTTTTCCTTTGCCCAGCGGTGGCGACGGGGGAGCACCGCTAGAAGTTCTCCGTCCTTAACGGGAATGGTCATTAAGTGGGGACAGGAGTCAGGGGAGACAAAGCCAAAGTCGATGATGCCCAACTCGATCCATTCGGGAATGAGCCTGTAATCGCCTTGCTGAAAGGTAAACTTCACATTGGGGTAGCGGGCTTTGAATCCTTTGATGAGAGGCGGCATCCAGCGGCAGGTGATACTTGAGATGGTCCCTACACGAATCACTCCCGTTTCAAGTCCCCTGATTTCACGGGCCTTTTCTTCCATGGCTTCGTAACTATGGAGGACCTGTTCCAAAAAGGGGTAGAGTTGCTGCCCTTCTTGGGTAAGGGTAATGCCATTTCTGGAACGGATCAGGAGCTTAAAGGACAGTTCCTCTTCAAGAGAGGCCATCATTTGACTGATGGAGGATTGGGTATAGCCCAATGCGTGGGCGGCTTTTGTAAAACTCCCTAGCCGCAGGACGGTCCGAAGGGCTTTGAAACGCTGCATTAAAGGCACCACCTTTCATTTTGCTGTCTTTATTATACATCACTATTTCTAATTTAAACATTAGATAAAGTCGTTTTACTAATTCTCGTCACCGTGATATCCTTCCTTTAGAAACGGAGGACGTTACAATGAAACAATATATTGTCGATGCCTTTACGGATACCGTCTTTAAAGGAAATCCTGCTGCTGTCTGTATCTTGGATGCGTGGATTCCAGAGGGCATCATGATGAAAATTGCCATGGAAAACCGGTTTTCCGAAACGGCTTTTGCCGTACAGGAAGGAGGCGCATACCATCTGCGCTGGTTTACGCCAGGCGGGGAAATCGACCTCTGCGGTCATGCCACCCTTGCTGCGGCCTATGTCATATTCCATTTTTATCAGAAGGACGCGGAGAAAATTTGCTTTAAGACTTTGGGCGGACCCCTCACTGTGCGCCGCGACGGGGATCTCATTTGTATGGATTTTCCTAGCTATTCCCTCATGCCTGTCCCTGTCACAGATGCCATGGCAGATGCCATCGGTGTGCGTCCAGAACGTGCCTATATGGGACGGGACCTTGTCTGTATCCTTTCAGATGAAGTCGCGGTCAGGAACGCAAAAATCAATCAACAGCAAGCCCTTGACCTAAACGGATTGCTCCTTCACATTACGGCCCGCGGGAAGGACTATGACTGTGTAAGCCGTAGTTTTGCGCCAAAACTCAGTGTGCCAGAAGATCCGGTCTGTGGGTCCGGGCACTGTCATCTCGTTCCTCTTTGGTCCGCCATTTTAGGAAAGGATGACATCAAGGCCTTTCAGGCATCGGAACGGACCGGCGTCCTTTATACCAAAATAAGGGGCAGCCGGGTGGAACTTGCCGGTAAAGCCGCTCTTTATTCCATTGGGGAACTGGTCTTTCCCTTGGAGGTAAAATAAATGAAACAAGGAAACACTTCTTTGCGCAGTGCCCTCTTTTTAGGACTTATTGCCTGCCTCATCTATGGCCTGGGGGCAGGGCTACGGGCAAGTATTGGCATTCTGCTAGAACCCATTGCGGATATGACAGGCCTTTCCTATGAAGAGGTCAGTTTTTCCATTGCCGTCATGCAGATTGTCTTTGGCGCGTCCCAGCCTTTATTTGGGCTCTTAGCGGCACGATGGTCCAATCGATTCGTCCTGACGTCAGGTGTTTTTTTCATGGTCCTTTCCGTCCTCGGTATCAAACTATGTACCAGCTATGGGATGCTCATCGTGACCCTCGGCGTCCTCATGGGGCTTGGAACGGGAGCCATTGCGTTTGGCCTTGTCCTGTCGTCTGCCATCTCTTTTGTCGGACAGGAGCGCTCTCTTTTTCTTGCGGGACTCCTTAACGCATCAGCCGGTATGGTCAATTTCTTTCTGGCCCCGCTCCTTAACTTTTCTCTCCAACACGGCGGCGTACCGTCGACCATGCCCCGACTTGCTCTTATTATGGTGCTCCTCATTCCTTGTATCCGCTATCTGACCAAAAAGGACAGTACGATAAAGGGCGGGACGGATGTTCCCCGACTGGGCCTTGGGGAAATCCAGTCGGCCTTGGGGGAACGGACGTACCAGCTCCTCCTCGCCGGGTTTTCAACGTGTGGGTTCCACATGGTCATCATTGAATCTCATCTCTTTTCCCAATTCGTCTCCTATGGGATTCCTAAGATGGAAGCAAGCTGGGCCTTTTCATTTTATGGCATTGCGACCATTGCGGGCGCCCTGCTATCTGGGTATGCCAGTTCCCGTCTGAGAAAAGGTGGGCTCCTTTCCTTCTACTATGGATTCCGTGCCCTGTGGGTGCTATTCTACCTTTTTGTCCTGCCCAAAACGATGACAACGGCCATCCTTTTTGCAACGGGTCTTGGCCTTACCGGAGATGCCACGGTATCGCCCACATCGGGCATCTTGAGCGGCCATTTTCCGCTTCATCAAGTGGCAACCCTCATGGGCTTGCTCTTTTTTGCCCATCAGATCGGTGGGTTCCTAAGTGCTTATTTGGGTGGCCTTTCCTATCAGCTTTTTGGCAATTACACGCTCATTTGGCTGATTGACATTATACTTTGCCTAGTGGCGAGTTTGGCGAGCTACCTGATTCGAGAAAAATAGGGGACGACCCAATAGTCGGGCTGATTTGATGTAGGACGTGAGCCCCTTGCTTTAGAAAAGATTATTCTGAGGCAAGAGGCTTATGACCTATCGCACAATGGACCGACCGTCTCACGTTGGGGGATAGGATAAAGGCTGTCAGGCTGCCACGCTAAGGGGGGCGTCTGCCGGTTTAATCATCAAAATTGCGAAAATGGCAGGATACAACCGCGTGAAGATGGGAGCTCCCTAATACTGTACTACTGAGAGACGCTTATTCACAGTAATCAACTCAACGCGCACGTGCGAGGCTGAATCGCCGCGACGGAATCTTGCCAGTAGCGGTTTTGAACTATCAAAAATATTCCTTGCTCCCGCTCGCAAGGAGACAACCGCCCCCTTTTTCATCTTTACTCGGAGCAAAAATTACTCCGATTTTCTGCACGAGGTGACTTCGTTGCCTTGTTCAAGATTTATGAGATGGCAATTTGGATTTTTTTCGGATGATGTAGGAAACTTCATTCACTTACAGTCCATCTCGGTCCATCTGCGTCGTCAAACACGGCAGGCTTCCCAGAAGTACGGACAATCAATGTACGACGTCGTCTGGCTGTTTTGTGTTTTTTCAGCATCTGGGCCAATCTGGAGCCATATTCGAAAAAGGTCAATGGAAAAAAGACAGGAAGGAAAAGTATGACGAACCTTTTTAAAATCGTCTTGATCAGGTGGAACGGCATTCGCCGTTTCTAAGACAAAAGACCATAAGGCGAGTCTCTGTGAAGATTACATTCATTTCTAAACTCAGTAATGAATGAGAATCTGACTTCAGCTAGTGCTCAAAACAAAAAGTCTTATTCCGAATTGGTGTCTTGATTCGGGGTAAGGCCTTCTTTTTTATTTATTCTTTAGGTTCGATGCACCAGCATCGAACCGTCACCGTCGGATCTTTCGCCTTGCCAAAGCGGGGAACCGAAACGGGGAAATTTCCAAACACATGTTACCTCTGAATTTTATCCGTTTTGATGGAGGATGAGGACGCGCAGTGACGTTACCTCACTCGCGTTAGCGAGGCATACTCGCCCGAGTCCCAAGCCCGTTTTGGAGCAAAGTGGAAGGACGCAGGGACATGGTTAAGGGCAAATGTAATTCGGCGCCCATTCCCGCAGGGACACGGTTTGGCGCCGGCGTTAGGGCTTTTCCATATCCTTAGCCAGCTTCCGGAGGCAGCCTTAGCCTTGTATTCTTTTCGCTTGACAGCTGCGGACATGGCCGCGAGACAGCCAGAGCCGAAGGCTCGAGACAGCTCGACCGCTATTTTCCCTTCCCATCAAACTCTTTCTTTAACAGCTCAATCAAATATTTCTCTGCTTTATTAAGATACGTTCCTTTTTTATAAAGGGCTTGGATGGGAAAGACGGGTGGATGGTCACTGTAGGAAAAACTTGTCCCATTTTGTTTGTCCCCGAGGATGATGACCGTGCGCTGGGGCACAATGGTGTAGCCCATCCCGCAGGCTGCAAGCTGGACGGCATCGTAGCTGCTGTCAACTTCCGTGAGAATATTGGGAATGATGCCTTCTTTTTGGAAGACGCGGTCCACAATGGTGCGGATGAAGTGTCTTTTTTTAACGGCAATAAAGGGCTTTTTAGCAATCTTATTGAAGTTAATGCGGCGCGCTCCTTTGTCCCAAAAATCTGCATCGCTGAAAAAGTCCGGTGCGGCAATGAGAGGAATCTCTTCGTCGTAGATATGTTCCTTGTGGATTCCTACAGGCAGTTCGTCATCAAAATAGGGGACGATGATAAAGGAGACCTTTCCCATTTGTAGAAGCTCCAAGAGGTCACTCGTGCCGCCTTCTTTAAAAAAGAGCTGGGAGGCCGGGTACTTTTCACGCAGGCGCCCCAGAACAGGGCGAAACATATAACCGGCCCGGCCCGATGGGATACCGACAATGATATCGCCGGAACTTCCTATCTTGAGATCAGCGATGCGATTTTTCATATCCGTTTTTTCGCGAAGAATGAGGCGTGCCGTCTTAACGTAGATCCGCCCTGCATCCGTGAGTGTTAACGGCTGATGGGAGCGGTCAAAAAGTTTGGCACCCACTTCCTTTTCAATTTGGGCCAAGGCATGGCTCAGGGATGGCTGGGAAATGAAAAGTTCTTTGGATGCTTGGGTGATGTTCCGGCAGTCCGCTACCGTGACAACGTATTGCAGTTCTCGAAAATCCATAAGCCCTCCATAGAAACAATCGAATCGATTTCTTATTTTTCATCAATTATATCATAGCAAACCAGAAAAGAGCCTTTCCTTGAAAGGAAAGGCTCCTTGACTTACCTTATGAAAGGCTTTCAATAAACGTCCCCACCGTTTCAATCAGTTTCAGTCGGCACGTATCAAGAGAATGGTTGCCCAGAAGGTCGACACGCTGGTGAATAGCCTGAGACTGCTGGTCTGTAAGAAGGTTCCAGAAGGGATCGATCATGTATTGGGGTGGGGCTGTCGTATCTTTTTCACCGCCGATGATAAGGATGTTCTGATCCTTCAAAGGGTAGGCAGCAAGAGGGAAGGCCCATTCGTCGCGGTGCGTTTCACTGTCATTGACTAACGCTTCGGGGCTTTCGATATGAAGGACTGTGGCCGCTTCTGTGAGCATGGAGGCAAGGCCTTCTTTTCCGAGAAGGGTTTCCGCCCCCTTGTGATCAAAGGGGCAGTAGGCGATGACGCCGCGCAGTTCTGGATGGCGCTTTGCAACGTTGATAACCGTGTTGCCCCCGTTGGAGTGTCCAAGGAGAAAGACACGCAATGGGTCAATGGCATAGCGGTCCGTGCCGCCTGTGGCAAGATAGGAAAGGACCGCTTCCGTATCTTCTAGACAGTGAGAAAACGAGTAGGTGCCGGCACTGCCCCAGGCTCCACGGTGATAGAGCCTGATGACGACGCAGCCCATTCGGCGCAGGCTTTGGCATAGGTCGTCGTTGTTATTGGTGCCGGGAATGCCGTGGCAGACAATAACGGCTGGATGGGGCGCATCATAAAGGCCGCTGAGAAGGTACGCTTCGCCTAACAGGCGGTCGCCTGCAACCTCAAGGATGAAGTCCTGTGAATCTGGCTGAGTGGCATCTCCGTAAGGCGGTTCCTGCAGGACATATTGGGCATTGATTTTCATTCTATGGCCTCCTGATTTGGGTTCAAGTTTTGTTTATACCAGTCTTTCCCGTGGAAAATGCGCGTAATGAGCATGGAAACGACGGTGTCGCCGCAGGAATTGAGAAGTGTGCAGCCTGGATCAAAGAGTTCCACAATCATGAGCAGGATGGGAAAAGCCGCTTCGGGAAGGCTGAAAACAGAAACAATCATGGTTTCGCCGGCCGCTCCGCCGCCTGGAACACTGCTTGTTGCAACAGAAGAGGTTACACCTACAAAAATGGCAAGAAGGAAGGCAAAGCCTTCGAGGGGAACCCCAAACATCGTCGTTGCCAGCACTTCGGCATAGACCATGGCGATGCAGGCTCCATCCATATGGCAAGTTGCGCCCATGGCAATGACAACACTTGAGATGTCACGCGGTACGCCCAGTTTATCACAGGCTTCCATCTGAAGCGGAATCGTTGCTGCTGACGAACGTGTCCCAAGGGCCGTCAGGGCCGGAGCGAGAATGACCTTAAAGAAATTCCGTACGCCCCAGGGACCTGCGGCTAGGAAAGCATAAAAACCAAGGAAAAGGAAAAAATAAAGGAAAAATTTCCTCGTGTTGATGTTCTTACCCTTTCTGCTACCCCTATTCCCCGTACGCTCAATATGGCAATGAGCGGTATCAGGGATATGAGCCTTATTGAGGAGGCACCGGGTGAGCGCCACCCTGTTCAAACCTATGTTATCGAATATGACGCTGAAATTTTGCAAGAGGCAATGGAACGTGAAATAAACCGTGGCGGTCAATGCTATTATCTTCACAATAATGTTGAAACGATTGAGCATAAAGCTATGATGATTAAAAAAGCAATTCCTCAGGCAAGGGTGGGTATTGCCCACGGTCAAATGAGTGAGGAGGAACTTTCAAGCGTTTGGCGTGATTTGCTTTCGGGTGATATTGATATTCTTGTGTGCACAACTATTATTGAAACGGGTGTTGACGTGCCTAACTGCAATACTCTTATTATTGAAAATGCAGACAGAATGGGTCTTGCCCAGCTTCACCAAATAAGGGGACGTGTAGGCAGGTCATCAAGGCGTGCATATGCCTATTTCACGTTTACAAGAGGCAAGGAATTGACCGATATTGCAACGAGGCGACTTGAAGCTATCAGGGAATATACTGAGTTTGGTTCGGGCTTTAAAATTGCTATGCGTGACCTTGAAATCAGGGGTGCAGGCTCGCTTTTGGGAAACAGACAGCACGGTCACATGGAAGCAGTTGGATACGATATGTATTTAAAACTTCTTGAAGAAGCCGTTGCTATGGAAAAAGGCGAAATCAGCGAAGAAGAATACCGAAATAATGCAAAGGGATTCATCCGG
>ERZ894180.2036-NODE-2036-length-10851-cov-10.888385_pt1 | contig 10851 bp, 17 predicted proteins | sample MGYA00380278_ERZ894180 | MGnify/ENA primary metagenome ERZ894180 (study PRJEB32331, sample SAMN06328450) | human gut metagenome | biome: human gut microbiome; feature: stool | host: Homo sapiens | collected 2013-02-24 ...
ATCAACTAGGTAGAAAGAGGTAACTTATGATGAATAAAAAAATGAAAAGATTTTTAAAAGCATATGCAACTTTTCTAAGGAGAATGAGATATGCTTTTAAGGAATATCTTAAAGGTATTAGTAATGCCTTTAATAAAATAAAGAGAGTTTAAACTCTCTTTATTTTTTCTACGATACTAAAAAAATAAATGCTGGGATAGGTTAATATAACCTATCCCATACATAAGGAAAAGAGAAGTAATGGTAAATCTTATGTCTAGGAATATACTATTTACCATAAATCTATGATTACTTACCCATGAAATCATAGATTTACTTTATAGTTATTTCCTATGTAGTTACCATCATTTCCCAATAAATTTATCATTTGCTCCTGTCTCTCCATTTTCCAATACATTAACGATAAACTTTAAAGCCTCAATTAAAGTATAAAGTTCTGTATCACCACCAGTTGTAACTTCTATACCCACTAAGTCAGAACCTTTGCTGTATGCGTTTACACGTAAATCACTGTTTGCAAAATTTTCGATTCTGAAGTATGCACGGCAACCGTTCCCGGAATCTCCACCTTTATAACCAGTAGTTCCTGCTTCTACCTCTAAGGCATTAGCACTTACTTCTTTGCCACAATAGGTTTTAATTTCTACATCAGGTTCTCCATACTCATCTTTCAACATTCGTTTACAAAGTTTGATTTCTTGCATAATTTTGATCTCCTTTTCTGTGCTTTATTTTTAGAAATTCTTTTTTATATCTTCAATTCTAGATAAACCATTAGAACCAGATATATTTATTAATCTGTCTATGTTTAAATCTCTTTTTACTTTTGCATTGAAGATATATCCGGAAGCTAATCTATACCATCCGTTATCCATTTCATAACAACGTACAATAGTCCCTTTCTTGATATATGCTAATCCATACCCAGGCAGAGCTTCTGGTACATATTTCTTATCTTCTGGAAGAAGTTTACTAACAGAAAGAATCTTAGAGCTATTATCTGGTTCTTTTCTAATAAAAGCATCTACAGTAAGTTCAATATCAATCTGTTTATTATCTGGGTTTACTGCGACTTTCTCTACATCTTTCAGAAAAGCTTCTGTATCTTTTTCTTCAATTACTTCTTCTTCATTTGTTTCATTTACTAAATCCATATCTTTATACTCCTTTTCTACTTCTGGATTGGTGGGTTTGTTATATCGTTTTCTACTCATTATAAACATATCCTCCTTTATATTTATTAATTTGTATAGTGAGTATTATTTGGTTTTATTTCTGGGACCTTATATCTATTTTGCTGCTCCTCATATTCCGGAATCAATTCTGGAGTATTCAGCCAGAATTTCAAGTCATTATTTGAACAATTTTCGAGAGGCATCACAGTTCCAATAAACAATATTTCTTCGTATTCTCCTACGTCTGGTAAAAGTACAGAAGAAGTTCCTAAAGAATCATCGTTACTGAACAGATCGGCTATACCTCTATAAAGACTTCTCCATGCACCTTTATCATTATTCATCTTCTCTATTGCTCCTGGTATGTCTACTAATATGCGAGTTACAACATCAGACAAAGTATTTATTAATCTATTATTACAGCTTTTGTACATCCCTAACACAGTTACAGATACTGTTGAAGACTTTTTCTTGTCTTTATATATTTTTTGTGTACCTAAAAGTACTATTTTTGTTTTACCCATTAGTTTCTCCTTATATACATCGTACAGGCGATCCATTTGCTCTGTGTCCATGCAATTCTACTTTGGCTTCCATAATCTGATAAGAGCAGATTTTATCATATACGTTTCTATTGAATTCATTGATATCTGACTGTAATTTATCGCGATCTATTGAAAAATATGAATCATAATATTTTACGTATTCGTCTAAACTCTGGTAAAAAGATGATCCTCCATGATAATAATAAGTTTTTCCTGAGACGGATGTGAGTTTTATATAATATACACGATTTCCGATATTTACATTTAGCCGGTTATACATTACTTTCCCTCCTTATTATTAGGAAAATATATAAATGCTCCATTTGGAGTTCCGTATAAATACACTTCTATTTTCATTTTGGCTATCTCATAACTAATTATAGGATCAGATTTGCATTCTTCATTGTATTTTTCTCCAAATTTTATAATGTCGCCATAATTTATCTCGAATGTATCGAAATAAGTAGCCACCCTATCAAGTTGAGGCTCTTCCATAATTTCTCCATCTTTAGAAAGATACAATCTTTCATTGTTTAAAGTTCTATATCTAATTATATACTTTTCAGTGTAATATCCCGGTTTTCTCATTGTTATTTCCTCTTAGTCTTTTTAGTAGTTTTAATACCAAAATTAACTTTTCTGGTATTCTTAACTGTATTAGTTTTAATTGTATTCATAACTACAGATGGTTTCTTTATATATTTAGCAAAGTCTTTATCCATAGCCTGTCTACGTTTAGCATCATCAATATTCTTAGCAATACGTTTTTTATTTTTCATATCCTCTGCAGCATTCTGTCTTGCTTCGATCTTTTTATCTGCAGGCATAATCTCTTTTAAGATATTGCTTTTATTATATTTATTCACATAAAGAATTTTACTAAAGAGATTTCTCTTTTTCATCATCAAATATGCAAAATAAAATGATTTTACATAACCCGTACTTACAGTAGGGTTTTTCTCTACTGGTTTCTGAGCCAATGCTTCTGGAGACATCTTTTCTTTATAATCATCAATAAACATTTTATTCTTTCTAAATGCATAGCAGAAAGTAAATACAAATGCTGGATCATTGGAAAAGAATTTTACGTCATAATTTCTTAAAGAAGCATCAGCAAATTTTTTATCTTTAGGCTCACTGAATTCTATTACTACATCGTAATAGAAGTTAGGTACCGTCTCTGACGGTACCTTTAAATAGCAATAGTATTTAGAATTTGATTTGGATAATTGATAATCCATTTTACCAACTTCCCTTACCATTACTTTATCAAATTTCTCTGTATACATCTTGCGGTACATCTCTCTGTTAGAGATGACCGCAGATTTAATACCCATAGGGTTATTAATATATTCATCGAATGTCATTTAGAACCTTCTCCTTTTGATTTATTCGTTCTTTAGCCGCAACAATTTCGGCTAAAGATATTGGTATTATTTCAATAGTATCTATCACTTCTTTTTTGTACAGAGTTTCTAATTGATCTCTGTGATTTTCAATCCAGAACTTAGCAGAATCCTCGCTATAAAATGAAAGACCACCTTTTATCATATCGTCATAACCAAGAACTATAATCGGGTATCCGTTCGATGTTTTAGATACATAATAGTTCCACCCGCTAGATTTTGATCGAATACAAGTTAAAATAAATCTAACTTCATCAAGTCTCATCTCAACTTTAGTATTTACTTCTGTAATTTCTTTTACTAATATAGCTCCTGATAAATCTCCGTATGTGGCTTCAAGTTGTTCTTTATTACATTGAAAAAATGATATTGCTTTATTTTTATCGTTTCCACAGTCACAAGATATTCGATGCCCGTTTATGCTAATATAATAATTAATTTCTGTCATATATTATATACCTCCTCCTCAACTTTTATTATTTTCAGATTATTTAATATAGTTTCTTTATAATAAGGTTTCAATGCGATTTTATATTCGCCTATTACAGATTCTGCTAATTCTTTTGAAGTAAAATAGTTAGTATTTAATATATCTGATTTAATTGGAGAAAGATATGGAACTTCAGTTTCATTTAATGTAGTCATTCCTACATAAAGCTCTCCGATTTCTGTATCGACTCCTATAATATATTTAACGGGTTCCATTCGTCTTATCATTCTACGCTTAGCGATTATTTCTTCTCTTACCAATATAAAATTATTTACATCTTCCCCGTATAAATTTCTATACATTTGTATATTTTTTAGAAAGTATTCACTTGCTTCCTTTTCTGAATCGAAATCGTATGCAACTCGATGTATAAGTTTCTCTCCATTTAATTCGAAATAATATCTAGTATTTAACGTTTCTACTCCGATCATATTACATCTTCCACCTTTCTATTTTTTAATTTCTGCCTACACGCAATAACAACAGCCTCTGATACTGGTTCAGATTTGATTGTTTCTATTACGTCTTCTTTAAATAAAGCTCTTAAAGTTTTCTCATGTCTTTTGATATAGTTTTTAGCTAAAAATTCTTTTTCAAATAAAAGATCACCTTCGGCCATATCGTCGAAACTTTCAGTTACAATCGGCATACCACTTTTAGTTTTGGTTATGTAATAACGTTCGTCAGTATCTGGACGAGTGCATATTATCATATATTTTACATGGTTAAGATCCATATTAATACTACTCTCAACCGTTGTTACTCGTTCTATTAATTCTGCTTTAGAAATATCTCCATACTGTTTTCGAAGATACGCCTGATTGCATTGAAACCATGAAATGGTTTCATTTCTTTCTGTTCTGCACGGTGCAAAAACTTTTTTACGATTAATAAGTATATAATATTCTTTAATAATAGCCATAAGTATAATCTCCTTCTTATTTGTTTCTTTACATATTTATTACGTCATTTATAAGAGCGTAATTTACATCTTTATCCCAATCTATGCGTAAGCAATCTTCCCCCCAATATTGTTTTGGCTTAACAATCGGAATACCTCCGTTATATAATCCTGTAGCTGCTTTAGATAAATGGTTTGTTATATCTCTATTATTACTAATACTTAAAATTTCTTCTTCTACGATAGCAGGGCATCTATCTCTAAAGTATTCAGCTATTCTTTTATCAGAATATGCGTATAATACCCATCTATCGCAATGCCTTTCGTTAGCTTTTGAAATAATATATCCAATATGATGCATATCTTTATATTCCCAAAGATATATGATATACGTCATAATATCCATATCGTTGATATCACGAGCAGGAATATCTATTAATTTTACTAAATTTGGGTGTCTTTTTCTTTTAATAAGTGATGGTAATTTAAACATCATAAATCCTCCTTTGATTTTCATTTTTATAATTATAATGCACTTCTCTTGTCAAATCTGGAGATAAAGGACAATACAAAGCGCATATATAATTTACCATATCATAAAACATTTCGTCTATTGAATATATCAGTAGTAAGTTTATCATATTTGCTATAGTAAAATGGTATTCTAAATCCTCACTTAGATAATATCTATTATACAAGATAAATGTATCACAAGTATTTACCCTTCTATAATACATAGACAATCTAAAATAAAATAATCTAGAATCACAAAATTTATCTCTAAAACATTTTTTATAGTTACCGGCTATATATATTTCGCGACCCAAATAATGATTTATAATTATAATAGGATCGGTATCGATAAAAAAGGGTGCATTTCTATTGAATTTATCAAAAACTATACTTGTAATTTTTGGATCATATAAATAGTATTCTTTCTTTGTTTCTATTTTGTATTTATTCATCATTTAGTACCTCCTTTTATTTTTATCTCCATATTTATATCTTGGTCAATTGTAAATGGTTGAAATAAACTTCTGCATTGTACGATATCGTATGAGTTTATTCCGAACAGCGATGTCAATTTTGACGATAAATATCTATATGGAATATTTGCATCAGCAATACAAATATGACGATAGATATTTAGCATTTGCGCTACTGTATAATGAAAATAAATATCATCGCGTAAATTATACGTTAACATATATTGAATACCACAGTAAAATCCGACAGGACTTCCGAATGGATAAAACCATGAAAACGGTATATTTGGGTACATTTTCTCGAATGGGTATATTAATGCTACATATTTACCAGGAAATAACAGAATTTTCTTATTTGTATTTAAATCTGTATATATAAATATTAAATCGTTAAGATAGTATTTAGTTTCAGAAACCCATCCATTATGTTTTTTATTCATTTTTATGGTCTCCTTTTAGCAAAATACCTAGATAGAGAATATTCTCTATCTAGGTTATGTAATTATTTCATTTTGTCGATTTCTTCATCGCTCAGATATACATTATCTGTCGGTCTGAATAATAAGCACTGAGTTGTATTGAAGATCATTGTCTCAATTCTAGAGATAGCTTCAAGAATAGCAATATCTGTTTCAATAGAACACAGTACGTCACCTTTATAGTCCAGATCTCTTAAGTTAATTGGCTGGAAATGAATTTTCATTGATGTTTCCAGTTCTTCTTCTGCTCCATTTCCTAATACAGATTTATATAAGGTTAATACGACTTCTCTGAATGCACCATATATAATTTTATACATATCTAATTTGATACCAGTCTTACCATCAATTATACTATTTGAAATACATTTGCTTGAAGCTATAAGACCCTCAAAGTTAGCTCCATAACCAACCCCGTTATTAGCTGCAGATCTACAACTAAGAACTGCATCCTCTGCTAAATCTTTTACAGCATCTCTATCAGAAGATGCAATACCACCAATACTATATTTAACGTAGTTTGATTCCAATGAATGTAATCTACGTTTAAGACCATTAACAGTAGGGATATCAACATTGTTATCTTCTGAATGCTTAATTTCAGCTTTTAACCAATTGACTAATTCGTTGTATTTTCCACCGATGATCTTATTGCCATCTTCATCTAAAATAAAGTTACCATTTTCATCTGTCTTGTAGTATTCTTTAGGATTGATGAAAGATGTAGAAAGATTATCGCAAATGATTCTTTCACATGTACCATAGAATTCAGAGATATTTTCCATAGATGGAGCATCTCCATTTTCTACAGCTTTGTCATGGATATCTTTGTTAATATATTTCTTAATACTCGGTGCTCCAGTGAGCATAATAAGATCTTGATAAAATGGAAGATCTAAACTGAAACCTGTAATAATGCAAAGTGGTGGTTTCTGAGATGGATCACTAAATCCATACATTAACTGTTCTACCTGAGCAAGTGTATCACCCATATCTCTAGAGATAGATGGCGCCATAATAACAGTAGGAATCATTTCTTTATGCTGTGTAATAGGTCCAGTAATATTGTCGAATATAATTTTTCCTACAAAAGGAATAAGTAAATCGTCATCTACTGGGTCTGTGAAACAATACAGCCTTGGATTATTAATTTCGCATACCCCTCTATCAGTATTAATAAATGCTGGAGATGGATAGCCTCTATTGATAGTCATACCATCAAACGCTTCAATAGTATGATCTTCTGTATTAGAGATACCAAGTTCGATAAATACGCCTGCATCGTATTCATTATAGATATCTGCAATTGTACTAGAAACTTCTTTGTTACCGTCAGTAGCGATCATACAAATCTTATATACATCTCCTAATGTAAGATCTCTACTATTTGTCTTAATAGTATCCTGAACATTTTTGATTGCTTCTTTAAAGGAATTAATAATTGTATGTCTCGGAATTTCTGGATGCTGCTCTTCATATTCACATAATCTGGCGAATACCTGATAAGCCATTTTAGTCATGGCTGTAGTTCCATCACCAACAGTCTTAACGATATATCCTGTAGAAGAATTAACTTCTTCCATGATAGATCTTTCAAGTGGCTGAAGGAATTTAATATTAGACAGTACTTTATGACCATCTTTTGTAAATACATTGTTGCTCGCTTCATTGAGAATCATTACATAAGATCCTGCTGGGCCTGCTGTTTCTCCTACTACTGAAGCAATTTTCTCTAATGTATCTAATTGTGCTTCTCTTAATGCTTTCTTTTTAACGATGTTGCTTTTTGTTGTTGACATATTGTGTCTCCTCCTAAAAATTTATTTTTATATTGATAAGTCTTCCGGTTGAGGATAGACATCTATCACTTTTATCTTGTTGTCACTGATCAAATCAACGACAATTTCTGGTTTAAGAATAGATACTATTTGTTTGGTATCTGGATCATCTACAAATTCGTTATTGAATCTATAATTTGCGATGTAAATATTCTTTTTGCTCATATACCTATAATCTAAAGCATCTTCTATATGCTTTACATATATATGGTTATAATTATTTACATCAATTTTGGTTAATTCACTATTATCTTTACAAATAATGGTATTACATTTAAAATTTATTTGACGTAGATATTCTACGTCTAAATCATTTTTACAAACTACTGTGACCCTAAATGGGCCATTACCACCATAATTTCCTACATTGAATATATCATATATACTTGTCGTTTGAGAATGTCTAAGAATTTCTACATATTCTTTTTCCATTAACTCTTTATACAAGTTATCTATAATATTTCTTTCTCCTAATGGTAAATCTACTTTAGTTATCAGAAATAATGGATTAGGTTCATTTCTATATTGAAATAGAAATGAATATATTTTATTATCTTCGTCACCTTCTATCTCCATACGGTCAGTATTGAAGTATCTGGTGTCATTATATTTCTCTGTGACGAGAGATACTATACCTACATCTGTATCCACTAACAGATCGAACGGTATTAAAATGTCTAAGAAATAATGATCATCTACCATATAATTCACCAAATAAAATAGAGTAGATTATTCAAAAATAATCTACTCTATTCATCCTTTCAGTTAATCTTCTGGTGTATTCATCGCAGTAAACTCATCAAGACTACCTTGTCTATATGATGGAGTATTACCTTGATTATTATTGAAGAAACTATTATTAGATCTTGTATAATTGCCTCCTCCGTTTCCACCTTTAACGTACTCGACTCCAAGTTTCTCCATGATTGCATTAATTTTACCATCAGTTCTAGCCTGAGAATATTTAGCATTTTCGAGAGTATAATATGCATAAGCTCCGGTAGAAGCTTTCGTATACTCTTCGAGTAATGTAAGGAATTCATCAATCTCTAACTGATTGTAAATCTTTTTAGTAAAATCAGCTGGATTCTCTGGATTATAACCTCTTACTGTATAATGATAATCATGTTTAAATTCATAAGCATAATTACTTACAGGCTTACCATCTTCAGCAAGTTTTCTTAATACTAATACAGGATGATCTAAATTGAATGATGTACCATCATTAAATTCAATCATGCCATCTTTACCAGTAAGTACAGAAACTGAATGATCTTCAATTTCATGATTAAGTAAAGCCTTAATTTCATTCATAAGCATAACAGCTTTTGAGTGTGTCAAAAAACACTCAATTGCTTTCTCATGATCGAAAGCAATCTGATCTCCCGGTTTCTTAGGGGAGATACCGATCTTTAACATATTTAAGCAAAACGTAAAATTAATCGCTGAAGGATCAATTCCTTCAGTATTGCTCATCTTATAAGGTGAGTATACATTTACATTGCTCTGATTTTTATTGCTACCATTATTATTGTAGCTATTTTGGGTTCCTAAAGCCATTTACTTTATCCTCCTAAAATTTATTTTTATTAATCAGTTCTTTACAATAATGTTAAATTATAGTAAATTATTATATCTGATCTCTATTATAATATATTACCATCTTAGACGTTACATTTTAGTAATTGGAAATATATACTAATTAGGGGGTTGTTCATCATGAACAGAATAAAAGATATTAATGATTTGATTGATCTTCTTAAAGAAGATGCTATTAAAGTAGCGGTAGAAACCAATGTATATCCATCGGTATATATCGCTATAGCGATACACGAATTTCAGAAATATGGAGAATACTTTATAGTAGAGAATAAGAATCCGTATAATACTTTTCTGAAGGAAAATGCATATTTCGAATATGCTGATGCGATGAGAAAATTGTCTACAATATTTACATTATATTCTGATAAATTACTCACAGGGTATAATACATTGAAAAAGATATATAATGAAGATGAAGCTACGATCGGAAATATATTAAATATAGCTTTATCTTATAATTTAAACGAAATAAATAAGGAATTTATTTATAGATTATTCTCATTCAATAAGAATATGATAGATATAGATAAAAATCCAAAATTTGAAATATACTTTGTAAAGAGATTCAGTAATTCATCTACATTATTAAGAACCATGGATTTAAATGAAGCTATACGTATATCAAAAAAGAATCCTGGTACTATGGTCATTGACAGTAAAGGTAATAAAGTATATGGAGAAAAAGATGCCCTTAGAAAAGTATCTAAGGGTATTAAAGAAGTTAATAATATTAAAGATATTTATATTGGAAGTAAAGTAAATGTATTAGGTGCTAATTTATACGAGAAAAGTACAGACAATATTCCAATCAGAAATATTTCTGGAACGTACATAATCTCTAGTAATATAAAAAATAATAAGTATAGAATATCTTCATTAAATGATCAGACTTTTGTAATAGGATATATAAATGTAAGCGAAATAGAAAAATAAACCTAAGACAATAAAGTCTTAGGTTTATTTTTATTTGGTTTCTATGATATTTTAATTTCCATGATTTTATTAAAATGCCATAATACTTTTTATATAGTGATTTTATTTTCCCCATATGATATTTTTGAGATAACGATTTTATTGATCCATTTTTGATATTTCATTTGATATAATTTTATTTTTTATTGTGGGATATTGTTATTTTGATTTATTTTTAGCTTATGAGAATATAATACAGATAATTTTATTGATATACCATGATGCTTACTTCAACATGATTTTATTTTTTCTTCCAAGTTATATAAAAAGCTAAAGCATGTTTTGAAATGAAAAAGTTATTCGATATAAAGGGAATGTGGATATTAGGAAGCGTATTGCTGATTTTTATAGCCTGTTCGCAGAAAAAAGTTCCTCTGGACCGACAGCAATTTACCGCTTTGTTGATTGATATGCATGTCGCCGATGGAACACTTGCCCAAACCAAAGGGTATTCTGC
>ERZ894180.2040-NODE-2040-length-10834-cov-8.145654_pt1 | contig 10834 bp, 7 predicted proteins | sample MGYA00380278_ERZ894180 | MGnify/ENA primary metagenome ERZ894180 (study PRJEB32331, sample SAMN06328450) | human gut metagenome | biome: human gut microbiome; feature: stool | host: Homo sapiens | collected 2013-02-24 ...
GCCCCACCTCGGCGCTTTTGAAAAAGTCGCAATAGGCGCAAATCCTGCGGCAAAAAGGAATATGGAAATAAAGTCCGGCCATGTGACTAACGAATGAAAACCGAACGCCAGGCGGATCTACTTCAACGCAGCCCGCACGCATCCTATATTGTTACAAATATAACAAAATATAAGACGCATTATTTCTCTGTAACAGAAATTTCACACAATAGAATAATAAAAACGGAACGAAAAACCCGATGATCGAAACAACGGACAAAAGAGGAAATACAACTCCCTGTAAATACCGGCGGAGGAACCCCGAAAGGTTCCTCCGCCGCAAAATCCGCGCAATCCGGCTATCTGGCCTGCAAAACAGCCCGCAGTTCGCCGTCGGTAAGAAGCATCAGCATATCGCCGTCCACTTCATAATGAGTCGCTCCCGACAAAACGTCGCCGAAAGCCTGCTCCCGATCCAAATCGGGGCAGAACATCCGGGTCGAAGCCATGTTCTGACCGACGGTCAGACCGCCTGTTTCCGTGGTTTGGTAGGAACCCATAAACCGGTTGCAGGCTCCGAGCCCCGAAAGATGTCCGTCCTCACCGAAAACGACGGTAAAGAGGTCGCCTTCCACCGGTACGGCACGACCGTTGAGCTGCACAAGCTGCCATTCGGTGCCGACAAAAGGTTTGCCGTCGCCTTTCCGATGTTTACGGCAGGGACAACAGGAGGCTACGAGCATCACGAGGGCGGCGAGTGCCGCCAGTTTCATAAAACGTGTCATAAGCTATCGATTTTGAATCTTTATCCAGCAAAATATGTGCAAACATAACCAAAATAATCGTAACTTTGTACTCCGCCACGGTTCCCGAAGATAAAAACGGCCCGGTCGCAGGAAAATAGAACTTAAAATCGAACATTCATGCGAAACGGGGCGAAAAACGGGGTTGCCGACATACCCTGCGACCGAAAAAGCACGCACCCTATTTCCGATCAAACGAGAACCGGGTACAACGAAAAAGAAAATTCAACCATAAATTTTAACGAATCAAAATAATACGACACTATGAAAACCATTATCGCATCTCCCAAAGCCCCCAAAGCGGTAGGCCCCTATTCGCAGGCAGTAAAGTGCGGCGACACGCTCTACATTTCGGGACAGCTCCCGATCGACGGCGCCACCGGCGCGATGCCCGAAAGCATCGAAGACCAGACGCGCCAGTCGCTCACCAATCTGGGGCACATCCTCGAAGAGGCGGGTTATTCCCACGCCGATATCGTGAAAACGACGGTCCTGCTCACCGACATCGCCGATTTCGCCGCGATGAACGCCGTTTACGCCACGTTCTTTACGAAGGATATGCCCGCACGCATCTGCTATCAGGTATCCAAGCTGCCGATGGGTGCGAAGGTCGAGATCGATGCGGTCGCCGTCAAGTAAAACGCGTCCGGTCAGCGGAAACACGGACGGAAAGACCGCGCTTCGCCGCCCATAAAAACGATTATATATACTCGAACGACGCGAGATTCCGCGTTGTTTTCCGGGCTTGTCCGCAACCGCCTGCGATCGGCGTGCATATGCGCGAATCCGACGCGCCGTTTTCTATCCGGTCGGAGGGAAACCGGACCGCAGAGCGGGAAAGAACTCCCGACAGGGAGCATCAAACACAGGGGCAACAAAGTTATATAATCATGTTACAGAGGTAGTAAGCTCAACACTTCGCCGTATAGATGCACGACGGGCAAACCGGCTTGCCGGGCGAAAAACGAGGACTGACGACTCCGCCATTTTCCAAAATGTGCGTCCCGGATCACTGGGACGCACGTTTTATCCATTGTTGATAACTTTGGAATAATTTGTCGCGGGAAGATTCGAAAATCCCGAAGAAAAGCAGGAAATTTGTATAGTTGGGACCGAACGGAACAAGCCTGCATCGGTCCCGATTCCTGTAAAGACATAAAGAAATAAAACTCAAGATATCATGTCAAGCAACAAACAACCGGGCCTCCCGACCGAAGTGTCCTACAACGAAGCGGTCGAAGCGTCGAAAAAATATTTCGACGGAGACGACCTGGCCGCTACGGTTTGGGTAAGCAAATATGCCCTGAAAGATTCGTACGGCCATATTTACGAAAAAACTCCGCGCGATATGCACGAGCGCATCGCCGCCGAGATCGAACGGATCGAAAAGAAGTACCCCAATCCTATGAACCGGCAGGAGGTGTTCGAACTGCTCGACCACTTCCGCTACATCATCCCGCAAGGCGGTCCCATGACCGGTATCGGCAACAACTTCCAAGCGGCTTCGCTTTCGAACTGCTTCGTCATCGGCCACAAGAATCCGGCAGACTCCTACGGCGGCATCTTCCGCATGGACGAGGAGCAGGTGCAACTGATGAAGCGGCGCGGCGGCGTGGGGCACGACCTTTCGCACATCCGCCCCACAGGTAGTCCGGTGCTCAACTCGGCGCTCACCTCGACCGGTATCGTCCCCTTCATGGAGCGTTACTCGAACTCGACGCGCGAAGTGGCCCAGGACGGTCGCCGGGGAGCTCTGATGCTCACCCTTTCGATCAAACATCCCGACGCAGAGCGTTTCATCGATGCCAAAGTCGATACGAGCAAGGTGACCGGCGCCAATGTTTCGGTCAAAATCGACGACGAATTCATGCGTGCGGCACTCGCCGGGAAGAAATACCACCAACAGTTCCCGATTCACTCGGACAAACCGCTCTACCAGCAGGATATCGACGCCAAGAAACTTTGGGACAAGATCATCCACAACGCCTGGAAATCGGCCGAACCGGGCGTAATGTTCTGGGACACGATCATCCGCGAGAGTATTCCCGACTGCTATGCCGACGAAGGATTTACGACCGTGGCGACCAACCCCTGCGGCGAAATTCCGCTCTGCCCCTACGACTCGTGCCGCCTGCTGGCGATCAACCTGTTGAGTTACGTGGACAAACCTTTCACCAAAGAAGCGTCGTTCAACTTCGAGAAATTCAAGCAACACGTCGAGAAGGCGATGCGTATGATGGACGACATCATCGACTTGGAATTGGAAAAAATCGAGTTGATCATCAATAAGATCGCCGCCGATCCCGAAGACGAAGACATTCGCCGCGTGGAACTCGAACTCTGGAAAAAGATCCGCACGATGGCCCGCAAAGGACGTCGTACGGGACTGGGCATCACGGCCGAAGGCGACATGCTCGCAGCATTGGGACTCCGTTACGGTACGCCCGAAGCGACGGCTTTCGCCGTGAAGGTACAGAAGACCCTCGCACTGGAAGCCTACCGCGCCTCGGTAAAGATGGCCGCAGAGCGCGGAGCGTTCGAAATTTTCGATGCACGCAAGGAGGAGAAGAACCCGATGATCGGCCGCATCCGGGAGGCCGATCCGGAGCTCTACGCCGAAATGGTAAAACACGGACGACGCAATATCGCCATGCTGACCATCGCCCCTACGGGAACCACCTCGCTCATGTCGCAAACCACGTCGGGCATCGAACCGGTTTTCCGTCCCGTCTATAAGCGTCGCCGCAAGATCAACCCTTCGGACCAGGATGCCAAAGTGGCTTTCGTGGACGATATGGGCGAAAAGTTCGAAGAGTACAACGTCTATCACCACAACTTCGTCAAATGGCTCGAAGCCAACGGATACGATACCTCGAAACTGCAAGACATATCGGACGATGAGCTCAACCGGTGGGTAGCCGCATCGCCCTATCACGGCGCGACGGCCAACGACATCGACTGGGTGGCCAAAGTCAAGATGCAGGGCGAAATTCAGAAGTGGGTCGATCACTCGATTTCGGTGACGGTCAATCTGCCGAACGACGTTTCCGAAGCACTCGTAGCGGACGTATATCGCACGGCCTGGGAGTGCGGCTGCAAAGGGGTAACGGTTTACCGCGACGGCTGCCGCGAAGGCGTACTGATCGATAAGAAGAAAAAAGCGGCAAAAGAGGAGAACGGGCAGACCATTCTCAAACGCCCCAAATCGATCCCGGCGGACATCGTGCGTTTCAAAAACGGCAACGAAAACTGGATCGCCTTCGTCGGCCTGCAGGATGGACGCCCTTACGAAATCTTCACGGGTAAAATCGAAGAGGACGCCATGTATATTCCGCCCAAAATCAACAAGGGCTTTATTATAAAGGTACGCGAGGAGAACGGTTCGAAACGGTACGACTTCCAGTATATCGACCGATACGGCTACACCAACACCATCGGCGGCATTTCGCGCCTGTTCAACGAAGAGTTCTGGAACTACGCCAAGCTGATTTCGGGCGTCCTGCGCCACGGCATGCCGATCACCAACGTCGTATCGCTCATCGAATCGCTCCACCTGAACAGCGAAACCATCAATACCTGGAAGCTGGGTGTGGAACGAGCACTGAAGCAATATATCTCGGACGGCACCAAAACCAAGGACAAGTGCCCGAGCTGCGGCCAGGAGACGATGGCCTATCAGAACGGGTGTCTTACGTGCATGTCCTGCGGGTACTCGAAATGCGGTTGATTCTCTGCCGACAGACAATAAAATATACAAAACGTCAAACGAGGTCCGGGCTTTTGGCCCGGACTTTGCTTTTAGCTTCTACAAAAGGATATATAGAGATGAATCAAGCTCCCGTGTAAGGGTTTACATACACGAAAACAAAAAATTATTACACATTAAATTCGAACTACATGAAAAAATTATTCATTACGATGGCACTCGTTCTTTGTGCCGCAGCCGCTTCAGCCCAGGTTGTCGCTGTCGCAGAAGAAATCGTCGTAGAAGAGCAACAGCCCAAGAGACGAGGCTGGGCCGGTTACGAAACCAACCGTTTCTTCGACAACTGGGAAATCACCGTCGCCGGAGGCGCCCAAATTATGGTCTTCAACGGCACGCTGGGAAAAGACGATTTCGGATCGTCGCGCTTCAACCACATCAACTGGCAGGCCGACTTCTCGCTGACCAAATGGTTCCACCCCGTAATGGGTGCCCGCCTGCAAATTCAGGGCGGCCAGTACCAGAACGACACGGCATTCGGCAACCAATACATGAAAGACCCGTACATCTTCACGCACATGGACTTCATGGTGAATCTGTCGAACTGGATCGGCGGCGAGCGTGACGACCGCGTCTATTACGCAGTGCCCTTCGCCGGCTTCGGTTACCACGTATCGGGTTTCACCGACAAATTCCAGCGCGACTGGGGCTACGGGACGGACCACTCGTTCGCTTTCACGGCCGGTTTGCTGAACAAGTTCCGCGTATGCCCGGCCCTGGACATCGAACTGGAACTCAAGGCTTGGATGCTGCCCAGCAGCAACATGCCCTCAATCCTGAATTCGGGAACACAGAAAGTAGCCGCAGCCTACAGTGCCACGATCGGTCTTACGTACCGTTTCAACCGCCGCGGCTTCAAACAGGCTTCGCCCTACACCGTCGAAGATGTAATGGCTTACCAGGCTGTCATAGCCGACCGCGACCTGGCTCTGGCTGCTGTACAGGCCGACAACGCCGAACTGGCCAATGACCTGGCTGCAGCAAACAAAGCTGCGAAAAAAGCCGCTGCCGAAGCTGCCGCCGCGAAGAAAGCTGCCGAAATGGCGAAGTGGGGTCCCAATCCTATCCCGGCCGACCAGCTCGACGGCAATGCCTACACCGATGACATCTATCTGACCGGCAAAGGCATCACCTTCTTCAACATCGGCCAGACCGAGCTGAGTCCGAAAGAGAAACTCCGCCTGGACATCATCGCTACCCAAATCAAGAATGCGCCGAAAAACAAGATTTACGTGATCGAAGGCCATGCCGATCCCCAAACCGGTTCGAAGGCCGTGAATACCCGCCTGGCCGAGCAGCGTGCGAAGAAGGTTTACGACTACCTGATCTCGAAAGGCGTAAAAGCCGAGAACCTGCAGTACAAGGGTTACAGCGACACCAAGTCTCCGTTCAAGACCGAGCAGGAGAACCGCGTAACGGTAATCCGCTAAATGCCAAATACAAAAAAAATCCCGCTGTAAAATACAGCGGGATTTTTTTGTGCAAGGATCAGAAAGAGGCGAATAATCGTACGGATTCGTACGTAAAGATCGCCGAACCGCCTCCTGTCCGGTACAAAAATAATCGAGCCGACGCAGCGCCGAATCTGCTCGGACATCCGCGTCAGCGGAATTTATTTTATACGACAATCGCTGAAAGACGCACCGGATTTCGCGGGTGATGAAGATACGATACGCCGCCCACGCAGGATCGCCGCCTAATCAAAAAGAAGGGAGAGAATCTTTTTCAGCCCCTCTTCATCCTCCCGGTCGAACGCATCCAACCGGTCGCTGTCCACATCCAGACAGGCGAACACACGCCCTTCCCGGTCCCGAATCGGCAGGACGATCTCGCTGCGGGATTTCGAATTACAGGCGATATGTCCCGGAAACCGCTCCACATCGGGCACGATCACGGTTTCTCCCGTGCTGACCGCCGCCCAGCAAACTCCCGTATGATGCCGCAGCTTCTGACAGGCAACGGGCCCCTGGTACGAGCGGACAATCAGTTCGTCGTCGATAAGGGCATACACCCCTGTCCAGAAAAAAGTCTGCATCTTATGATGCAACACGGCCTCCATCGTGGCCAGCCGTGCCCAAATGTCGTCGGTCGTCTGTACATAGCCCTTGATCTGCTCGTACAACCGGTCGTACTTCGCCAGTTTCGCACTCATCGTCGCAATCGTTAAAAGAGAATGCTAAGTAATCAATTTTTTTTCAAAAATCCGCCGGATTCATCCGCTTTTAGCGATTCACACCACGAAAAAGCGGATCTATGGAAAACCATAGACCCGCCCGAATCATCGACCGGCTCCGTCAGGCCAACAGCAACACGAGCACCACGCCCCAGATGATGAGCAGCGTATTACCGATGGCATAAGTGATGGTATATCCCAGCGAGGGGACATTGCTGCCGATCGTATCCTCGACAGCACCGAGAGCCGCCGTAGTCGTTCGCGCTCCGGCGACGCATCCGAGCGTCAGGGCATCGTTGAAACGGAACAGGTAACGGCCGATCAACACGCCCAGCACCAGAGGAAGAGTCGTGGCACCGGCCCCCACCAGGAAAAGGCTCCAGCCCACCTGCTGAAAACCGGCGACGAACGACGGTCCGGTCGAAATGCCGACGATCGCAATGAAAGTATTCAGTCCCATATTGTTCATGAACCACACGGTCTGTTCGGGAATGCCTCCCAAAGTCGGGCGCCGCGAACGGGCCCAGCCGCAGAAAAGACCTGCGAGCAGCACGCCGCCGCTCACGGTCAGACTCAGGGGAATCGCCCCTATCTTGGCCACCAGCATCCATCCGAAGATCAGACCGCCCAGACAGATACCCAGCCCCAGCAACGGAACGCTGCTCTCGGTCTTCACCGGATCGCTGAAACCCAACTGTGCGGCGGCACGTCGCACGTCCTGCGGCAGCCCGACCAATTCGATCCGGTCGCCGGCATCGAGTTTGGCTCCGCTCCGCACGGGGATCTTCACACCCGCCCGCACGATGGACCGGATATTGACCCCGTGCATGAATTTAGCCGACAAGACCTTTCCGATCCTCTCCCCGGCAGCCCCCTTGCGATTGACCACGACAGGAAGGACCTGAACGGCAAAATTCGTCAGTGTCGTATCGGACACTTCGGCACCGATCCACTTCTCTTCGCTGATGACGTATTCGCGGCGACCGCTGACGACCAGTTGATCGCCCGGACGGATCACTGTCCGGGGTGTCACCTCATCGACGACCTTCCCCTGCTGGCAGAGCCGTTCGACGAAAATACGCTTTCCGTCGCGCTGCATGACGGTTTCGAATTCGTGGACGGTACGCCCGCCCTCGAACCATTCGTTATCGGCGCTGAAAACCCGGAAAACGATCTCCCGGGCCGCCGGGTCGAAGCCGGCTTTCAGGCTGACGTCTTCGCCCATCTTCTGCTCCAGATCGCGCGCAGACTGCTTCACCTTCGCCACGCCGCCCAGCAGCCGGGGTCCGATCGAACTCAACACCCATGCGGAACCCGCCGTACCGAAGATGTAAGTTACCGCATAACAAACGGGCATTGAACTGAGATCGGTTTCCGCTCCGCCCGGCAGTTCGCGGATCGTATCGGTCGCCACGCCCAGCACGGCCGACATCGTCTGCGACCCGGCCAGCAGCCCCGCAGCCTGCGAAAGCGTATAGCCCATCAGCCAGGAGAAGAGCCATACCGACCCCAAACACAGCAAACAGACCACCACGGCGAAGGCCACCTGCGGCAATCCGTCCTTCTTCAACCCCCGGAAGAACTGCGGGCCGACCGCATATCCCACGGCGAAGAGGAACATCAGGAAGAAAAGGGTTTTGGCCGGTTCGGGAATCTCGATACGAAGCTGCCCGACGACTACGCCCACCAGCAGCACGCTGGTCACCGTTCCGAGCGAAAAGCTGCGGATGCGCAGCTTACCCAACAAAAATCCCAGCGCAATGGTCAAAAAAACGGCCAGCGCGGGATTTGCTTGGATGAAATGCGTGAATTGTACACCTGTAAACATAATTTATCTCGTTTTCTTCGTTAGGTTTCACGTCGATCAAACGGCAAACCGTGTGCCGCAAAGAGTCCAGACGAAGAATTAACGGGATAAATAACGCTCCGTAAGACGGGAAACGGCGTAATCGCCGAGGATTTCACGCGGAATAACGAGCATTTCGCGCAAGGAGGGCGTCCAGCGCTCCACGACGATCCGGTAGAAAACAGCGTGGATCGCCCGGTGCGAAAGCTGATGCACGGGCATCTTGACGGTCCCGGCAAGGCATACCGTCCCGGCATCTTTGAAGAGAGCGCAAAACTCCGGCATCGCGGCCAGCACCGTATATTCCACCGGTTCGGGAGTTTCGATGAGCGGAAATTCGTACAACCCCTGCCAAATGTCGCCGGCACCCCGTCGGCGCAACACCAATTCATCGCCGCATTCGACGTGCAGGTAGTTGAAATAGCGGGGTTCGACAGCCGTACGCCCCTGTTTGACGGGACGGACATCGACCGTACGGGCGGCAAAAGCCAGACAGCGGTCGCGCAAAGGGCACTCCGTACAGCGGGGCTGTGCCGGAAGACAGCAAAGAGCCCCGAAATCCATAATGGCCTGGTTGTAAAGTCCCGGCCGCTGCCGGTCGATCAGCGGAATCGGCCAGCGCAGCGAACGTCCTCCTTCCGGAAGTCGTATCGATGGGCGTATCGAGATCGTAAAGGCGGGAAAGCACCCGAAAGACATTGCCGTCGAGTGCGGCACAGGGTTCCTCGTATGCGATCGAACAGATCGCCGCAGCCGTATAGTCGCCCACGCCGGGCAATGCCCGCACGTCGGCATAGGCCGTCGGGAAAACGCCGCCGTGCGTCTCCACGATCCGCCGGGCTGCGGCCAGCAGGTTCCGGGCCCGGGAGTAGTAGCCGAGCCCCTGCCAGCACTTGAGAACCAGATCTTCGGGAGCCGAAGCGAGGGCCGCGACGTCGGGGAACAGTTCGAGGAAGCGATGATAATAGGACATACCCTGCGCCACGCGGGTCTGTTGCAGGATCACTTCCGAAATCCAGATCCGGTAAGGGTCCCGTGTGCGACGCCAGGGAAGGTCGCGCCCCTCGCGGCCGTACCACTCCAGGAGCCGCGAAGCGACCTCGGGATCGGGAACGTATGTCTGCTGATCGTTTTTCAAAATCCTCCGGGAAAAGACGATTCCCCCGGACAAAAATAGGGATTCAAGGCGATAAAAGCAAACCCGTCAGGTGCCCGTTCCTTCGCTCTTAAACGAAGCCGCCTTGCGGCGCGGGCGCAGCAGCCACAGGAAGGGCAGTGCCGAGACCAACGAAACGAATGTGACGAAAAGGAAATCGTCGGAGATACCGGCCACGTAGCTTTCCGCCGAAGAGAGCCCGCCCTGCGCCGAATGGAACGCCGTACGGCCGGTCAGAATAACGGTAAGCAGGGCGATGCTGACGCTGCCCGAGAGTTGCTTGATGCTGTTGGAGATACCGGCTGCCGAAGCCATATCGCGCTGGCTCAAATTCATGAGCGAGAAATCGTTCAGCGGGGCAAAGGTCAGTCCCATGCCGAAGCCGCGCAGATAGAGTACCAACATGATCTGTGCATGCGTAGTATGAAGAGTAAACCGGCTGGCGAAATAGAAACTCAACGTCATGACCAGGATGCCGGTCACGGCGATAAAGAGCGGCTTGATATAGCGGGTCAGGAATCCCGAGCAGGTCGAAAGCACGCCCTGGATCAGGCCGACGGGCAGAAAAACGCTTCCGGCCATGATCGCCGTATAGCCCAGCCCCTTCTGCATGTAAAGCGGCAGCAAATAGGTACCGCCCAGCATGCCGATACCGAAGATCGCCAGCACAGCCATCGAAACGCCGAAATTACGTTCGCCGAGCAGTTTCAGATTCAACAGCGGATTTTCGCACCGCAGCTCCCGGACGATAAAGACAATGAGTGCCGCAGCCGCAACCGCAAAACATCCGATCACCTCCGGAGAACTCCACCCCTCGGGATTCGAAGGCGAATTGCCTCGGGCCAGTGCGAAGATCAAAAGGGGCATGAAACAGACCACGCACAGAAAACCCGGCCAGTCGAAACTGCCCGCACGGGCACCGCGCCACTCCTTCTGGATAAAAATTGCAAACAGAATGGCCGCCAGTCCCACAGGAACATTGACATCGAAGATCAGGTGCCAACTGTAATCGTCCACCAGATAACCGCCGATCAGAGGACCGAACGAGATCGAAGCGGCGGCCGCCACCGACCACAACCCCAGGGCCAGCCCCCGCTGTTGCGGAGGAAACTCC
>ERZ894180.2045-NODE-2045-length-10817-cov-10.701171_pt1 | contig 10817 bp, 9 predicted proteins | sample MGYA00380278_ERZ894180 | MGnify/ENA primary metagenome ERZ894180 (study PRJEB32331, sample SAMN06328450) | human gut metagenome | biome: human gut microbiome; feature: stool | host: Homo sapiens | collected 2013-02-24 ...
CGAAATGGATGATGTTTTCAGTCACCCAGCATTCGCAATCCCATTTCTTTGCCATCTCAAAACAAGCGTCAAGGATGTTGATGTTGTCGTAACTCATCAACTGGGACTTGTTTTCGACTGTGGAATCAATGGAGAAAACAAAATCCTGTCCTTTGTATGTGTAACCAAGAGCTTTCAGATTTCTAAGGACTATACCGGCTTGTACGTCAAGCGGAGCGGTCAGGTTCCAGGACGCCTCCTGTCCGGTCGTCTCCGGGGTATATTTGAAGATTTTGTTTTTCCATTTCCAGTAGTAGGCGTCAAGTCTTAATTCGTAATCGTAGCCGGCGGTATTGGTGTTGAATGCGGGCTTCTGCAAGTCGCACACCTCGAACAATCCGAAGTTACATTCCACGTATGAGCCAAGTTTGAAATATATGGGATTCTCTAAGGAGAACTTTAACATGATGTAGTCCTCCTTCATCAGAGTGAACTTACGCTTGCAGCCTTCATTGATCAAAGTTGTAAGCAGGATAGCACCGGATATGTCTTTGATGTCGATTTGTTCCATAATTAAGTTTTGTGTGCCTTTACACAATGCTGAACAAAAGTATATATTTTATTTGAAAATCAAATAGAATATCAAGGGGAATTTCTGTTATTGGGATTAGGCTCATTCAGCTTCAGCACGAATTTTCCTATGCCTTGCATGAATTGGCTGAACTGGTTACAGGAAATATAAATAGTCCTGTAAACTATATTGGGCTGATACTTTGTCTTTATTTCAAGTATTCCTTTATCCAACTCATTACAAAAGCTGTCATACCTTGCAAAGAATGTATCTTTATCAGGGGCTGTCAGGTTTATCTGTAATGTAAGATCGCGCTCGTCCTTTTTGGGATCAGCTGTTATCACACGCTTTCCATGCTCCATTCGGCTCTTGTTCTCAATGAACTCCTTATTGGGTGCTGGGGTCATGAGGGCGGACAGTGCAGTGTCATCCATGCTTATTCCCCATGTGGTATAAGCGTCCTTTCCATTAATAAACAGTTCTTCTTGTGGCATATTTATATACTTTTTGTGTTTTTCGCTATTTCGTCAAGCTTGTCTCCAAACTTATAAATTAGTTTGGTGTATTTGTTAATACTTTCAAGGTGACCGTTGGATGAAATCATCAGATTTCTTATCTCAGTCAACATTGTATTGTTGTCTTTGGCAAATGAGGATATGGCTTGTGCCACCGCCAGCGTATTCAGCATGGCATTTTTTATTTCTTCTCCTGCAATCTGCAATGCTGTAAACCTACCGTTCAACTCTTCGCCAGTATCTTGACTCATTGCCTGAAAACCTTTGGATGAAGCTGACTGGGATGTTGATTCTTGCGAAATCTTGTCATATCCGGTTGCTGCGGCAAGCTCGTCACGGAGCTTCATGGCTTCGTCCACATAACCCATGTATTCATCCATCAGCTCCTTACGCTCATTATTGTCAAGCGTACCATCATCCTTCATGGCTTCACCGAATTTATCATACCATGTCCTCAGTTTGTCACTAAACTGTTCACCGATGGCATTTGACAGCATCGCCTGCATGAAATATTTGGATATGTCATCAGCAAAATCCTCCGCACTCTTCTCCATATCCATCAGACTGCTTATAAAACTGTCATACATGGAATCGAATGACATTCCGATCAGGCCCTCATAAAGACTGTCGGTCAGTTCTTCCAGTTTTCCTGCCTGCTCTATATAATCATCCAGCTTGTCGGTAACACGCTCACCGTAACCTCCCTTACCGGAAGATTCCATGATATCCCATAACCATACGTCCGACCGTAGAGCCTTCATCTGTTCGGGGGTCAGATTCCACAAGGAATCAGTGCCGGAGAAATCCTGCATGCCGGTAGCTTTTCTTGCGTGTTCCAGCATTTCATCCGTCCATTTCAGATAATGCTGCCAGCTGCCGTGGCTCTTATGATATCCGGCTTGCTCCTTTGCTATTTGCAGATAGTTTTTATTGACTTCCTCCTGATACTTTACAGCTTCCCTGTAAGATTCAACCGATTTCATTCCCTTGCTTGCCTTCATCTCGTCAGTCAGATCCTCGATGGCCGTTTGCAAAGTTCCATTCCTGTCCGTCAGCCTGTCTATCGTTTCCTGTACTTCCTTGGCGTTTCCACCTATTCCAAACAAGGAGTTGAAGCCTCCGAATGAGATTGCGTTCAGGATGTTTCCTATGCCGTTCCTCAATGACTTGCCGATTGTGACAAACAAATCCCCTGACAAGACATCACCGATAATTCCACTGACAGCGTTCAGAACAGCATCAAGCAGACCACCGACAAGATCACTTAATCCGTCTTTGAGTACGTCAATGATGGACAGAATCCATCCGACAATGGGGACCTCCTTAAGAGATTCTGACGTTTTTCCTATGACATCCTTGAATCCGTTCACGGTTTTGATAATTCCGCTATATGCGTTATACAATCCACCGGATGAAATCTGCTGCAAGCCTCCCAACAAATTTTCCATGCTTGCTTTCAGTCTGGTGGCGGTATCAGTCACATTACGCTGGGCCTGATTGGCGATATCAGTCTGTGTCTTCACATTGGCGGATGCAATGTCAGCATTCTGCCGTGCTGTTTCAAGAGCGTTTGCTGCGGCTTGTTTCTCACTTTCCGTTCCGCCCTTCTGCGCTTTGGCGTAATCATCCTGTGATTTCTTTAGTTTTTCCAAAGCAGCTGTTTCGATCCCTATGGCACTGATACGATTCTGTTCTGCTATTTGATAGGCTTTTACATCCTCTCCAAGTTTCTTGAAGTTGACTCCACTTGTACCACCCAAAGACTTTTCCATCTTGCTGATGGCGTCAATCAATGATTTCTGGCTTGCCTGATCGGAGTTCTTGAACTTGTCAGTCCGTACATATTTTTTCGCTTCGTCCAAGGCGGGCTTTATCATGTCGGAAAACATGGAACCAAACTCACCGAACACAGTAACCCAATCTATATTGGCTTTTATGGCTTCTGTTTCCTTGTTCTGTATGGCAACATCACGTTGTTTCTCCAGTAACTTTACTTGTGCACTATTAACACCGTTTTCTTCCTGTGCTTTCCTTATTTTTTCCGCATACTCTTGGGCGATAGCCAATTTCTGCTGCTGGAACGTGCCATATTCTTTCAAGTAGTCGTTCAAAGCCTGTTGTTCGGCTTTCAGCTGTCCTTCAGTTACATCGGAAATATCTTTATCTCTCATACTTTCGGCATTGGTATAAGCTTCTGAAATTTTCTGTGCCTGCTTGTCGGTCAGCTTACCGTTACCGGCTTTGCTCCATTCTTCCTCCTGTTTTCTTATCGCATCAATCTGTTTCTGATAATCAAGGTCAATCTGTTTCAACTTCTTTTCCGTGCCTTCTCTCATCAGGTTGATTTCATCCTGTTGGTTCTGACGGTGAAGTGAAAGAAGTTGCCCGTCCAGCTTTTCCTGATTTTCTTTTTGCTTTTTTGCTAGATTTTCCTGTCTGGTCAGTGCGCTTCCGGTTACTCCGCCCAGCTCCTTGTATGTCTTTTCGGATGCCTCCATCTTATCTTTGGCTTCTTTCACCTGTTTCGATGTAGCCGTCTGATCTTTGATTAAGGCCTCGTACCCTTTTTTCGCTTTCTCCCATTCGACTTTAGCATTTGCCAAATCCTCTTGATATGTAGTTTCTTGTGTTTCCTGTCTGTTCTCAACTTCCAATTGGGTATTGATTTCTGACAAGACATCTTTTCTTGCGTTTGCCAATTCATTCTTCAGGTCTTCGATACGCTGTGCCTGAACCTTCATTTCGGAACGGTTGTTCTCTTTCCTTGCCAGATTATAAGCCCATTCTGCACTTTTTATTTGTTGTTCCAAAGATTCGACTATAGCCTGTTTTGACTGTGTTCTGGATTTTGAAACCTCTTCATTATATGCCTTCCAAAACCCAGTCAAGTCATGTATATGACCTTTCTCATCGACATACTTCTTAAAGAGTACAGGATATAGTTTCTCAATGTCTTTTAAGGCTTTAAGTTTAGTGGTCTCGGCTTCCACCTCGCTATTAATGGTGCTAACAAGACCTTCCAAAGTACGTTTCCGATCTTCTTCGTCCGTGTCGAGTTTTTCTATTTTCTTGTTGTACGAGTCCAAAGCACGTTCAGCAGATGTTGTGCTGTCGGATAATGCCCACATGGCAGCTCCAAGCCCTACAACTGCCGTTGCCAATAACACATACGGATTAGTAAGCATGACAGCGTTCAACGCTTTTTGTGCTGTTGTCTGCAAGACCAGCCATCCGTAGTGGGCACGTTCCGCTACAGTCAGGGCCGCTATGCCGGAGGTTTGAAGCGACTGAATGGCTGTTACGACCATGACTGCAACCCTGTATGAACCGTATGTAGCAACAAGTCCGGTCAATAACCGACCTACCTTCTCATAGTTCTCCACCAGATAAGACATGCCGGACAAGGTCTTGTTGATGACACCCTCGTTTTGTTTTCCGATTTTATTGAACATGGTGTCAATTGCATCTTCGATATTGCTTATTTGTCCGGTAATGGTTTTGGATTGTGCTTCCATCAGACCGCCGAATTTGCAGCCTTCATTGGTCATGGATTCAATGGCCTTCTGCACTTCGGGGAATCCTACTTTTCCTGCTGTCACAAGTTCGCTTACCTTGTCTTTGGTTACTCCGAATTGTTTGGCAAGTTCATCGGCCAATGGAATTCCACGTCCCATAAACTGACGTAGGTCCTGTGTGAAGAGCCTTCCTTGTGTCATGGTGGTACCATACAGCCAGACCAGATCGTTCAAAGGGATGGATAGTCCTGCCGCGATATCCCCAAGCCGGACAAGCGTATCATTCACATCTTTAGCCTCCGTACCATAGGCTAACAGTTGTTTCGCACCATTGGCTACATCCTGAAGGTTAAATGGAGTGATGGCGGCGGTACGTACCAGTTGGGACATTAGTGTGTCCGCCTGTCCCTTGTTTCCAAGCATTGTCTGGAATGCCACTTCAAGCTGCTGGAACTCGCCACGTACACGAGCTATGTCACTGATGAGCTGCTGCGCTCCAAGACTGATTCCGAAAGTGGCTGCGGCCGTGGTCAGTCTTCCGAATATCTTCTCAATACTCAGCCCGCTTTCTTCAATTTGTCTTGATGTGTTGCGTACTCCGTTGCGTGCTTCCTCTAGCTTGCGTAAAAAGTTGGAGTTATCCCCAGTTATATCAAAATGCAATCCAGCCATAGTCTTTTCGATTTGATGGGTATCATGTGCATTGACATGACATTTGTTCTATTTTTCTTGTTATAAAATTATAGACCCCGTAATTTTTTTGACCGATTATGAAAATATTGTTCTGTTTTTCCGATTCATTCCTCAAGCAGGGCTTTGATACGTTCCCTGTTCTTTGGATTCCCGGCATCGATTATTTCTTCTGAGCCAGATATTCCGAGTTGTTTCATTTCGTCAGAGGACAGATATACAGTCGTGATGGCATCAGCCATTAACATCCTTAGATTGATATAGCTGATGCCCCATACCACATAATCAAAAGTCCATCCGTATCTTTGGCAGGCAAAGTCTATCATTGTTCCGTAGGTGCTGTTGCCTCCGAATGAGATACTGCTATTGTCCTTTTTTACTTTGGCTATCCGTTTTCTTTCCGTATTTTCTTTGTCTATTCCGAAATGCCGCAGGAAGGTATCCATATTATCACTTGTAAGAATGAGAACCAGTATGGTAGCAAGTTCCTCCTCAGAGAGTGTTCGGGAAAACAATTTTGTACGCTTATCCACCTTGCTATTGTCGAACAAATCGTTCTTCCGGTTGAACGTGGAGTAGGAGAGTATGCGGCAGACAATATCACGTTTCGTTTTGCAGATCCTTATGGCTTCCATATAAGGATTGGTGGAAACAACCTGTTTGCTTATTTCGAGGGAATCAAATAATCTGGCCAAAAGATACATTTTGCCGAGTGTGACGGGATGGATAAAGAAAGACCGCTTGCCAACGGTAAAGCCGGCAGGTCTTTCCATGATGGCGTCGGCCACATCCATCTCAATATTTCGCTCTTTGTCATTCATAAATCATAAATTTGATGCAGGTTTATCCTCCAACCTGTAAAGGACGTCTTTCCGTTTGCCTGTTCTCTGAATGGAAAATTATCATCCGGCAGAAGTGTACACCGCGTTTACTTCAACTGTTTCCCCATCTTTAACAGTAGCGGATGTCTGTGTAGGCAGTGTTTTTCCTTCGATATCTTTATATATGATTGTCACAAGACCGGCTTTTGTGGTAATTGAAGTACCGCTATGATGCCAGTCCGTTTCTGTAGATAATTTCCACATGCCGGCTCCGCCATCATCTGTGATGATCACTCGAAGGCTGCCGGCACCATTAAAATTTACGACTTCGAATTTTACCTGATTGCCGGTCTTAGGTTTCAATACGTCAGCGGTATATTTCCACTTGGTGCCATTATCTGTGTCGTATGTATCCTCCAAGGACAACACGCTTCTGTCGATTATGATACCTTCAACAGTTTTGTCTTCAGGCTGGAGCTTGACAGCGTATTCACCTGTAATCACACCATCTGTATCTTCCACCGGTTTTCTACGGCCTTTGCCAGCCCGGATTTCAAACTCAAACGTATAGGTGTTTGCCGCATACTTGACAGCCTCGTTTTCTCCACCTTCAATCTTGGCCTCTTTCTTCGCACCTTTTGTAGGTGTCAATTTTGTAGAGTTCTCGACAGGTGTCGGTATATCAATCCAAGATGAAGGAGCTTCTCCGCTGCTTTGCAGCTTTCCAATTTTGATAGTACATTTTCCCCAAGATAATTCCATGATCTTATTCGTTATTGAATGAATATAATAGTTTATTGTTAATGAAGTGCTCGTTCTTTCCGTTCACTTCAAGCACCCTTTGTTTATTCAGCGTGAAGCGGTAGCTTTCTCCATGCCCTGTTTCCAATACTTGGATAGCGACTTTGCAAAGTTCTCTACAGCGTGCATCATTCATTTCCGCCTCGCCATTACGGATATTGTCCTTTACATAAATGTTCACATTCACGAAAGCTTCCTGTATCTGTCCGCTTCCATTTTCAAGGATTGATATGACTATATCCTCCCTGTCAGAGTTGGATGGTCTTTTTGATGCCTTGCAAAGTTTTCCGTTCACGACTTTTTCCAAAAGGGAACCTTTGATGTGTTTGTAAATATCATCTTTGATTTCAATATCAGACTTCATCATGATGCAAGTTGCTTTTTCAGTTTACTCATCATTCCCGGTAGTTCCTTTCTTGCAAACAGTTCGGCGGATGCAAGTACATTCTTATTTTCCATTGCTTCCACAAATTCAGCATAGTTCATTCCGGCTACTACAACAAGTGCGTAGCCATTCGCGAATTTTTTAGACAATTCCTCAATAAGTGCTTTGCCTTTCCTGACTCCCTCATTACCTTGTCGTACTTGTGTGAAATCTGAGTATTCAAGTATTTTTCCGTTGTGGATGATGGCATAGCCAATCGAACTGCGCAAGTTTCCTGACCGGTCATACCAGCTTATCTCCTGCGGTCTGTTCCTTGCTTCGATCACACACAATTCTCCAAGGTAGGAGAGGGCGCGGACAGTTAACACTTCAACACGTTCTTTTTCCTTATTGATAAGGGTGTCTATCCGACTTGCAGGTGTCGTCATTTTTATACCCATAGTTTCGCATATAGTTGATAACGATGAAACCCTTTGACCTCACATTCTCTAACGATATCTCCTGACAGGAATAACTTCACACGATCTCCAACAGTAAATTCCCGGCATTCAGCATCAAGACGTATCGTGGCTGAATAGGTACGGACTGCTCCGTCCTCAAATTGCTTTTGTTCAGCTTTTCCGGCCGGAACATTCCGGCATGGGATATCACCTTCCCATCGGCTTTCACCCTGGTGGTAATCGCCGTTCTTGTCTTCGTAACCGGGAGCGGTAATAAGATATTGCAGCTTATGTGGTCTATCATCAAGTATCATGATTATTTTCCTATATAGACTATCGGTTCACCAATGTTTTTTTCTGTTTCGCCTATTGAATTATAGATGCCGTTGGCCAACGTCAGTATATTATCCTTGTCAGATAGACTTAAGGAAACATCTCCTTCTGTAAAGTTGGGCATCTGAATCAGACTCATGAGACAGTCGGCCACAGCACCTTTGAACGGTTTGCTTTTAAGAATGTCGATGGTGCATATTTCATTTCCGTCCAGACTTCTTTCAAGCAAACGGTTTTCAAAGAAGCCACTACTTAATTTGTAGTGGACTTCATCTTTCAATGCTTGCAGGACCGTTTTCATACATTATTCAGATTTGTGTGATTCTACTGTGGCTTTTAAAGTGGCTTCATCTTCATCGTTCAGTTCGTTGACACGGGCGATGATCTTTTCATCGGCAGATTTCGCAGTCAGCTTGCCACCAGTTATCTTGTTAAGCTCCTGAACGAACTCCGTTTTTTTGTAGGTATCTCCCCAGATGGTGACTTTCACATCTGTTGAATCTTGGGCCTCCTTTTCTGCGTCAACAGTTTGTGCATCGGTGATATCCTGATAATAAATCTGGTCTACTCCTTCAATCACGGTAAGCGCAAGCATCTGTCCAGCGGTAGTTTCCACCAAAGGGTTAGCGGTTCTGAAACGGCTGATAAGTTTCATCTCATCAACTGTGGTATAAACCACTCCTTCCACCGGGCTTGTCTTTTCTGCTAATGTCCCCCAGACCAAACTGCCGACATTTTCGGTAGTCAGATAAACCAAGCGGTTTGCGTTCCACGGTTTGTAAGCCTTGCGTACACCGTTTTTCTCATAAATGATCGAACGGTCAATCTTCAGGAATCTGACACCGTTATATTGGTCGGCGAAAGCCTCGTCAAACAATGATGAGGTAGGAGTGGGCAGCGAGGTATCACTGTCGAAAATCTGCCCTCTGTATGTGGCGGCGAGTTCTTTGGCTCCTTGTGTCTGGCGCAGTTTTTTGTAGGTTGACAGGGCGATACAGATGACTGATATGGAATTGCCGTCTCCGTCAGCTGCGGCGAGCACACGTTCTATGTCATCCAAGGTTATCTCGCCGGGAGTGGTCACACCAAATCCGTTTTTCGGCAGGTAACCGAAATTGACACGCAGTGCTGTTCCGACATTGGTCAGATCCTCAACCGCTACAACCCCCTCGCATAAGGCTGTCAGAAAATTCGCCTCATTGGATTCGTCCAGCCCGATGGAGCAGAACAAAGGGTCTTCCGTCAGTTTGGATGCTATTTGTGTCCATTTTGCACCCTGGGCCTTCATGATGTTGATGGTATTGATGTCGGATTCTTCCATTACACGGGAGATACCCTGTTTGGGCAGTGTGCCGCTGGCATGGGCCAGTGAATCACGCTTCTTGATGGGAAGCGGAGAGTTCATGGAAACGGTGTCCGCTCTTACGTATGTGGTATCGACAGATGCGCTGGTCCATTTCTGGTCAGCGGAATATACTTTACGTAACATGGTCTTATGCAAGTAAGTGCGTTTTTTTGCACCATTGCGCTCGCCTCTCTCTTTTTCCACGATATTCTGTAACTTCGGGAAAATACGCTTGGATAAATCTGCAAATTGTGATGCAATCATTTTATTTTTCCTCCTTTATTTTTAATCGTGCATGAAATATAATGAAGGCAGTGCGGTCTTCAAGGCAGCTTTGATACTGTCAATAGGGTAGGGCAGGGCCTTGTCGTTGATCTCTCCGTCATATTGGATGGCTCCTCTTGCATCACTTGCAGGTGTCGTGCGCACCCATATTCCAGCATATTCGTAATTCTCAGGAAGTGAGGAATACGCATTATCTGACACGGGCATGGGCTTGTAGTCATATTCATCATTTGTACTGCGGATGATAATATGTCCGGCTTTTACATATTTTTCATTGAAGCCTTCCATGTTCAGAGAGCGGCCACCGATAATTCTTCCGCCTTTGCGACGGATAACCACTGAATCCATTCCGGTCTCAAACGATTCAAGCTCGTTTGACAAATTTACTGTTCCTGGCATTGTCCTTTACTTTTTTTGATGCGGTTAGAAGTTATTGACAATACTGTCAATTTCTGCATCCGTTAATAATTCAATTTCTTTATCAGGCTTTCCTGTTCCTGCCGCAGGCGGCGTTCCCAATGTGGAGAGGCCGGCATCGGCACGTTCCTGGTTGTAAGCCTTTAAATCCTCTTCGACTTCAGATAGAAACTGTTCGAACTCCTCGTCATTCTCAAAGTTCATTTTAGAGAAGCTTTTTAATGTGCGGTTGCCGAATGTGCCTGTATCTTTCAAGAGACTTTCAAGTTTGCTTTTGCGCAAGGAGCTGGTCTTCTCTCCCTCCAATGCAGCAAATCGGGCATCCTGTTGTTCTCTGTAAGCTTTGAACCATGCAGGCTCTTCGTCCTTGTTTTCCTCTTTGTCTTGGGGTTTCTTCTTTGAAGCTGGTTTCGGAGTATCATTCGGAAAGTTGTCATTCGGTTCATCGTCCGGTTCCGCTTCGGGGTGGTTTTTCTTCCATTCGTCAAGCAGACGGTTGGCTTGCGACTGGCCGAAAGTGAGGTAGGGGAGAACCGCTTCGATCTTTTCGTCAATCTCTGCGTTTACATCCTCTTCGGAGGCATCTTCTTGGGATTCAAGGTTATCGGCAATCTTGGCGGCGATACCCTTTAATTCCTTTGAGTTGAACCCTAACGCCTTCGCTTTAATGTAGATACTAATTGAAAAGTGCGCCAATATTCCAGTTGAAAATTGCGCCAC
>ERZ894180.2065-NODE-2065-length-10741-cov-9.788695_pt1 | contig 10741 bp, 9 predicted proteins | sample MGYA00380278_ERZ894180 | MGnify/ENA primary metagenome ERZ894180 (study PRJEB32331, sample SAMN06328450) | human gut metagenome | biome: human gut microbiome; feature: stool | host: Homo sapiens | collected 2013-02-24 ...
ACTCCTGCGGCGGGAAATTCAAATGCTATTGCGACAGAAGCCTGTATCCTTATACCGCCACTTCTTGTCCTTCACCGAAAATTCATAATGAAGACAAATGTGCCGAGGTAACTTATTCGGCAGGCAAAGCTGCGACCAATATTTATTATTCCGATTGTCTTTGTCCGTCTTCCTGGATTACCTGCGACAGTTCAATCCATCAGAAAGGAAATGGGCAGAAATGTGAATATAACGGCGTTACCACTTATGCTTCATGCAGCTGTGAGTCCGGTTACAGTCTGCTTTGTGAGGAGTTCGGGCCGAAGTCGCCGATGGATTATTGTTTCCTGAAAGGAACGAAATATTACAAAACCTGCAAGACGGAAAAAGACGTTTGCGACAGTCTGGGATACAAATATTCCAAAGACAGTCCGTGTGATGCGGACTCGGTGATTGCAAGTTATTGTCCGCGGGGAAGCGGCAACACATATTTCTCATGCAAAATCGATCCGGACAAATATTGCAAAAACCGTGGTTTTACAACATCTGCCTGCGGTGAATTTCAAACAGTCAGTTCCGAGAAATGCAATGTGCCGGGGTTTGGGGTACAGGGACAGTATCGCAAATGCAGCCATACCTGCAAGAGCCGTTTAGCGGCGGCTTATCCCAATTACAATTTTGACGGAGTGCGTTCGTCTAACGGCGGAACGATGGTCTATACCAAAAATGTGGTTGATAATAATCTGAGCGCTTCCAGCAACAGTTATTTCAAATCGGCCTATTCATTCCGAAACAATTATTCGGAATGTGCCAATGTCGGCAAGCCGACGGTAACGGTTAATACCTCCGGCAGTACGGTAACTATTCTCTCCGGTATTAATTTGAGCGATGTAAACGTAAAACTGAATTTGAGCAACGGTTCGAGATATAACGTTAAATTGGACCGCCCGACAACATTTAACAATGCGACGGTTTCAACCAGCCAAACCGCCAAGATGACGGTTTACAAAACAACGCTGTATGTTGAAGGGGGAACGAATCTTACGGGAATTAACCAGTTGGATGTTGAAGGCGAACAAAATGACGGAACGTCGGCGAATTCGTATATTTATGTGAGAGGGGCGGCTTCTTTGGGCAATGTTTATCTGTTCGGGCGTTCCCGCCTTTATGTGAGCGATACCAGCGGTTCGTCTTCGGCCAGAAATGTTTATATCGGCTGGCGGTATAACAACAGCAACGGCAATCGCGAAGATCACGGCCGGGCGCTGTTTGAACTGGCGGCCAATTCCAAATTTAAAGTAACCGGAACTGTTGAAATCGAAACCCGATGGGGCGATGCGCCTTTGTCGGGCAGCGGCGGTCCGGCTTTGTATATGCGTGATAAGTCGCAGCTTTATGCCGATTATATAAAGAGTTATAATGCAGAGCATTTTATCGGTTATTATGCCATTGTCTGTGCGCGTAACTATTGGCTGCAAAATAAAAATGACCGTGGCTATACCAAGATTAAATTCGGGCGGTATGCCAAACTTTTGACCAGAGACGGTTCCGGCTATTTCCGGGCATCATCGGGGGCAACATCCGGTAATTGTTATGCTTCCGGCTGTAATAATGTTCAGGAGATTATCAGTAAGTTTAAGTCATCGGATGTTGAATTGTCTGGTGCGGGGCATCATGACAAGTGGGCGATGTCTGTACAATGGAGCCGTCCGGATACGACGGGCGCTTATAATACCTATTGCGGCAAGTGGTATTACTGACAAAGAAAAGCCGTCTCGGGTGAGGCGGCTTTTTGTTTTATTTTTTGATATTGAACAGGTGCTGAAAAGCCAGCCAATGTGTGTAGTTGATTTTTGTTTTGGCAGAAAAAATGTCCTGTATGTTCAGCCAGGCGGCATTGCCGTTTTCCGGCGTGCGCCAGGGCGAGACGGAAGTGTCAAAACCGTAGGAAGAAGCATCATAGACAATAAAAGTCTGATCATAAACGCAGTATTCTCCGAAAGGGCGGGCATCCTCGGCAAAATAATTGACAATCTGCTGATAAGATTTTTCGCCCCAGTCAAGTTCAAACTCAATGCCGGTTTCTTCATACAGCTTGCGGTAAAGGCAGCCGCGGAAGTCTTCCCGGCGTGAAACCGTACCGCCCGGAAACTCGGGAACGGATACCTGCGGCGGATAAGTAACCAGAACTTTTTCGTCTTTTACCAGAATGGCAAAATAGCCTTTCTGGTGCAGGGGGATAATTTCATCGGCATATTTTTCATGACCGCGACGGTCATAAAAGATGTCACTCATTCGCTTCGGCTTCCTTAATCAATTCGTTGACAAACTTCTTCAGTCCGGTTTGGCGGACGCGTTTCATCCGTTCGCCGGAAATGATTTTCTGCACTTTGATAATGGTTTCTTCAAGATTTACGTTGACGATGACATAGTCAAATTCGTCCCAATGGGTGATTTTATCGAGAATCATGTTCATTCGTTTATCGATGATTTCTTTACTGTCGGTGCCGCGGTTTTCAAGCCGGCGGCGGAGTTCTTTGATGGAGGGCGGCAGCAGGTAAATGGTGACGACGTCATCTTTGGCTTTTTCTTTCATTTGGCGCGCGCCGGCCCAGTCCATGTCGAACAGCACGTCTTCACCGACGTTGATGAAACTGTCAACTTCAGAGCGCAGCGTTCCGTAACGGGAACCGTATTGGGAATCGACATATTCGTAAAAAGCGTCCTGAGCCAGAAATTCGTCATATTGTTTGTCGGTGATGAAATAGTAGTCAACGCCGTCAACTTCGCCTTCGCGGGGTTGGCGGGTGGTTACCGAAACCGAGAACTTGATGTTGGGGTCGCGGCGCAGAATTTCTTTGACAACAGCGCTTTTTCCGGTGCCGGAAGGGGCCTCGATGATAAACATGGCGCCGCGGCGGACTTTTTTCAGACGGTCGATGATTTCTTCCATAATGTGCTCCATTTAGCTGATGACTTTTATTTTTAATGCCTATAATATATCCGTTAATTGTTAAAAAGTCTTTAGGAAAATAGCCATGATCAGGAACAAAAACGTTTTAATTACCGGAGCCAGTTCAGGCATCGGCGAAGCTTTGGCCGTGTATTATGCCCAAAACGGCGCGGCCAATTTGTTTATCTGCGGGCGCAATGCGGAACGTCTGGCCAAAGTGCGCGAGGCATGCGAACGGTATGGGGCAAAGGTTTCTGCCGAAGTGCTGGACGTGACGCAGCGCGAGGCGGTTAAAAACTGGGTGGAGCGTTGCAATGTATCGGCGAATTTGAACATTGTGATTGCTAATGCCGGGACCGGGACAATCAATGAAACCGAAGAGGCGGTGCTGAACACTTTTAATACCAATGTCAACGGCGTGATTAATACGGTGCTTCCGGCGCTGGCGGCATACCGGAGCCGTCCGTCCCGTTATCACGGAGACAAGGCGGTGGCGGTTATCAGCTCAATGGCCGGTTATCACGGTTTGCCGACCTGTCCGGCATACAGTGCCAGCAAAGCCTGTGTGAAAGCCTGGGGCGAAGCGCTGCGTCCGGTTTTAAAACGTGAGGGAATCCGGATGAGCGTTGTTTGCCCGGGGTTTGTGCGGTCACGAATTACGGATCAGAACACCTGTCCTATGCCTTTTTTTATGGAGGCACCGCAGGCGGCGGAGATTATTGCCAGAGGTATTGAAGCCGATAAGGGGATTATTGCTTTTCCGTGGCCGTTGCGGCTGGCGGTGTGGCTGGCATCGATTGTGCCGAACTGTCTGAGTGATTTGATATACGGCCGTCTGCCGCCGAAGGCATAGTTTTGCTCCGGGGATATTTGCGGCGTTCCAGACGCATGAGAATCCAGAGCAGGGCAAGACCGGGTATCATCATCAGGGTCGTTATCAAGAAAAAGGCCGGCCAGGAGATAATTTCTTTCATGTAGCCGCTGCTGGCGGCAAAAACGTCGCGGGCCAGGCTCATTAATGACGAAAGCAGCGCATACTGGGTAGCGGTATAAGCGACATTGCAGAGCGAAGACAGATAGGCAACCAGTGCGGTGGAGGCCATGCCGCCGGCGATGTTGTCAAATGAGAGAGTCAGCATCAGCATGGGAACGCTGTGGCCGACATAAGCCTGAACAACATACATCAAATTGGATATTCCCTGTAAAATGCCGCAAAGCATCAGCCCCTTAAGCATATTCATCCGACTCATGACCAGTCCGCCGACCAGCCCGCCGAAAATGGTGGCTCCCATGCCGAAGATTTTGGAAACAAAAGCAATTTCGCCTTTGCTGAATCCCATATCGTGATAGAAGGGAAAAGCCATCGGGGCCATATAGGAATCGCTCATGCGATAGAAAAAAATAAATGCCAGTATTAATGCCCAGTCGTTTCTTTTCATAAAGTCAACGAAAGGATCGTAAACGGCTTTATTCATAAAGTCGTTGAAATTTTTGTAAGACTGTTCGCTGAATTTTTCGGCTTTGGAGGGCTCGCGGGAGAGCAGAATGGTGAGAATGCCGACAAGCGTGCCGAGCGCCATCAGCAGGTAAACTTGGTTCCAGCTCATGAAAGAGGCCATCCAGATGGCACCGGCACCGGAAGCAATGGTGCCGATGCGGTAGCCGATGATATAGACAGCGACGCCGGCCCCTTGTTCTTTGAGGGAAAAACTTTCGATACGGTAGGCGTCGAGAACAACGTCCTGTGAAGCGGAGGCAATAACGACAATGACGCAGAGCACAGCCAGCAGGCGAAGATTGGCTGCGGGGTCAACGGTGGAAATGAGAGCGATGCCCGCCATCAAAAGCAGCTGGAAAAAAAGAGCCCAGCCCCGGCGGCGTCCGAGCAGGCCGAATCCGGGGAGTTTCAGCCGGTCGAGCAGCGGCGCCCACAGCCATTTGAAACTGTAAGGAAGTTTGACGAGAGAAAAAAGCCCGATGGCAATATAGGAAATGCCTTCATCTTTCAGCCAGAGATTAAGCGTGCTGAAAACCAATAAAAGCGGAAAGCCGCTGGAAAAGCCCAGTCCGACCATGATGAGCATGCGGGGATTGAAGTAAACCCGCAGCGCTTTTATCCATTTCATAAGCATTTAATTCTCCCTGTGTTTTTACTTTAGGGCAGAGAGGTTAAATTTTATCTAATAAGCGGCGGATAAGTTTATAAAATTTTAAAAGTAATTCTTATTATCAGTTTTGCACAGGTCGTTCCCGTAAAAACAAAGGTTTGGCGAAAAGTTTAAATTTGCTGTTTACGCCGCGTTTCGAAGCGGCTATTGTCAAGAAAAACTAACTTCACGGGAAGATAAAAGGACTTAGATTATGGCGGATATTCAAATAGTTAAAAGAGATGGTCGGCGGCAGTCGTATGATAATAAAAAAGTGGCGGCCGTGGTTGCCCGAGCTGCGGCCGGGTTTGAGCTGGATGTTTCTCCTCTGCTGGACGCGGTGAACAATTATGTCAAGGAGGGTATCGGCAGCCAGGAAGTGATGAATTTTCTGATTTTGACGGCGTTGAATTTGACCTGTGTGGAAAATCCGGATTGGAAAAACGTTGCGGGGCGATTGAAACTGTTTGATCTGTATAAGAAGACGGCTTTGGCAAGGAACTGCAATCATTGTTATGACCGTCTGTACGATTATCCGGTCTTTTTGCAGCAGATGTGGGCGGACGGTTGTTATGACCGGGAATGGCAGGCGAAATATTCGGCGGAAGAACTGGCCGAAGCCGGAACCTTTATTAAACCGGCGTATGATTTGGTGTATGATTATGCCGGCATCAATTTGCTGATTAAGCGTTATTTGTGCGAATACAACGACCGGATCGCCGAGCTGCCGCAGGAAATGTTTCTGACGATTGCCCTGCTGATTGAGCAAAATGAAAAGCCGGAAAAACGCATGGCGCAGGTAAAAGATACCTATGAAAAACTGGCTAACCGGAAAATTTCGCTGGCAACGCCGCTGCTGATGAATCTGCGGCGGCCGCACGGCAATTTGAGTTCCTGTTTCATTACGGTTATGGATGACAACCGGGAATCGATTTTTTATGTGATTGATCAAATTTCCGCCATTTCAAAGTTTGGCGGCGGTGTCGGTGTCAACATTTCCCGGGTGCGCTGCAAAGGGGCGCGTATTAAGGGGATTAAAAATTCCTCCGGCGGCGTGATTCCCTGGATCAGAATTATCAACGACACGGCGGTAGCGGTCAATCAGCAGGGAAAACGCAAAGGGGCTGTTACCGTTTCACTTGATATGTGGCATATGGATATTGAAGATTTTCTTCAGCTGCGGACGGAAAACGGCGACCAGCGAATGAAAGCCTATGATATCTTTCCGCAGGTGGTGGTGCCGGATTTGTTTATGAAGAAAGTGGAAGCCGATGAAGACTGGCTGGTGGTTGACCCCTCGGAAGTGCGGACAAAATATCAGGTTGAGTTGGGCGATTTGTGGGGGGAAGAATTTAACCGGGTCTATGAGCAGCTTTATTTGGATGCGCAGTTCGGCAAGCTGGAGATGTTTAAGTTTATTTCGGCGAAGGAGCTGCTGAAAAAAGTGATGCGCTCGCAGATTGAAACAGGTATGCCTTATATCGCTTTCAAGGATACGCTGAACAAATATAATCCGAACAAGCATGACGGCGTGATTGTCGGTACAAACCTGTGTACGGAATCGCACAGCAACGTCAAGCCGACACGGTTTGATGCGGAGCGAATCGAAAACGGCAAGATTATCCGCGAAATGAGCGGCGGTTTGGTTCATGTCTGCAATCTGGTGTCTATCAATCTGGCCAATGTTGACAGCGATGAAGAACTGGAAAGCATTTGCCGGACTTCGGTGCGGATTTTGGATAATGCGATTGATTTTACCGAAGTGCCGATTTTGGAAGGGCGGCAGCATAATCTGCGCTATCGCACCATCGGGGTCGGGGCGATGGGGCTGGCCGACCATTTGGCCAAGAACAATATTCCTTATATCAATTCGGCCGATTATGTTGATGAGCTGTTTGAAAAAATGGCAATTTACAATATTCGTGCCAGTATTGCGGCCGCACGAGAAAAAGGAACGTTTGAGGCTTATGAGGGCTCTGACTGGCAAAAAGGGATTATTATGGGCAAACGCCAATTATGGTTTAATGCCAATTCCAAACATAAAGAGGCCTGGAACGACATTTTCAGAGACTTGCAGAAATACGGCATTCGCAATTCGCAAATCAGTGCGATTGCTCCGAATACAAGTTCGTCGCTGATTCAAGGGTGCAGCGCCTCGGTGCTGCCGGTTTACAGCAAGTTTTTTGTGGAGACGCACGGCAAAGGAAGCATTCCCAACTGTCCGCCTTTTATCAAGGACAAATTCTGGTTTTATCAGGAAAACCGCAATATTAACCAGAAGGTGGTGATTGAGGTGATGTCGCGGATTAACAAGTGGATTGACACCGGCATTTCAATTGAGCTGATGTATAATCTTAACCGCAATATCCGGGCGCGGGATATTTATGAAACGATTATGGATGCCTGGAAAAAAGATATTAAAACCCTTTATTATACGCGGACGATTCAGAAAGACGGTTCGGCTTCCGAAAAAAGCGAATGTGTCAGCTGCGCCGGTTAACTGCAAAGAAAGGATAGCGATATGCAAAGAAAGAAACTTTTTAACGTCAGCGGAAACGATGATATTGCCAACCGGCGGATGGTCGGCGGCAATGTAACCAATCTGTTTAATCTGAACAATGTCAAATATCAGTGGGCCAACAAGCTGTATCGCCTGATGATGGAAAACTTTTGGATTCCGGAGAAGGTTTCGCTGTTTGACGACAAGCGGGCTTATGACGAATTGACGCCGGCCGAACAAAAAGCTTATGACGGCATATTGTCTTTTTTGGTTTTTCTTGACAGTATTCAGACTAATAATCTGCCGAATATCAGCGATTATATTACCGCTCCGGAGGTTAATCTGATTCTGGCCATTCAGACTTATCAGGAAGCAGTACACTCGCAGAGTTATGCTTATATCATCGAAAGCATTATTCCGGCGGCAAAACGGGAAGAAATCTATAACAAATGGCGCGAAGACAAGGTTCTGCTGGAACGCAACAAATATATCGCCGAGATTTATCAGGATTTTATCGATAACCGTAATGACAAAAATTTTGCCCGGGTGCTGGTGGCCAATTTTCTGTTGGAGGGTCTGTATTTTTATAACGGATTTAATTTCTTTTATAATCTGGCTGCCCGTTCGCTGATGATCGGAACGGCCGACGAAATTAAATATATTAACCGCGACGAGCTGACCCACTGCGTGATTTTTGCCAATATTATCAAAGAAATCCGCCAGGAAAGGCATGATTTTTTCAATGATGACGAGATTTATGAAATGTTTGCCAAAGCAACCGAGCAGGAAATCAACTGGAGCAATCATATTATCGGCAATCGGGTGATGGGCATTACGCCGGAAACAATTGAGCAATATACCAAATTTATGGCTAACAAACGTCTGAAAGAAATCGGAATGCAACCATTGTTTGAGGGATTTGACAGCAATCCGTACAAGCAGCTGGAAAATATTGCCGACACGAACGGAGCCGGCAGCGTGAAAGGCAATTTCTTTGAGGCCAATGTTTCCTCCTATAACCAGAGTACGGCGATTGAGGGTTGGGAGGAAATCTGACTGTACGAAAAAATGTGTTCTGTTTGCAAAGCCTTGCTTTCGTTTCCGTAAAGCAGGGCTTTTGTTTATAAATCAAAAGTATATAAATATAGAACTAAAGTTGAATTTTAAATTCTTTTTCTCAATTTTTGGTACTTTATTTATTTATAAAACAATAAATAGTTAGATTATAGTTGCATAATTTTCTTTTATGTTCTATTAAATAAACAGAGGGGTACAATTTTCCATTAATAGTTTGGGGAAATGCAATGGTTAAGGACAATTATGCTATGGATACTAAAGACGAAGATATCGTCGGTCAGCCTAATCCCGTTGATATTTATGTTGGCAGCAGACTGAAACTCAGGAGATTGATTTTAGGAATTTCGCAGAAAAAAATGGCTGAAAAACTGGGGATTACCTTTCAACAGGTGCAGAAATATGAAAACGGCATTAACCGCATCAGCGCCAGCCGTCTCTGGGATATCAGCAAGCTTTTGAAAGTTCAGGTCGAATATTTTTTTGACGGCATGAACGAAAGCATTCAGGCACAAAGCCCGCGCAGTTTGAGAAAAAATACAGTTCGCAGCCGGCAGGAAATCGGGGAATCTTTCGATGATCCGATGCTGCGGCAGGAATCTATCCGGCTTATTAAGGCCTATTCCCGTATCAATAATGAGAAATTGTGCCGTAAACTGTTAGATTTGATGATTGAGATGTCACCGCCGAAATGAAAATTCAACGGTGCCGCCGCAGTAAAATATACAAGGCCCCGGAGCCTCCGAGTTTGGCCGGAGGATGATTGAAAGCGAGAATCAACGGGCGGAGTTCGCGACTGTTGAGCCAACGGGGTACACTTTCTTTCAGCTTGCCTTTAGGCGTAAAAACGTCCGTTTCTTCGGAACGGGTGAGGCCTTTGCCGGTAATGATGATAATGCAGCGTTTGTTTTGCAAATAAGCTTTCTGTACAAAGCCGAAAACGGCCTCAAAGGCGTCGTCTTCACGGTAACCGTGCAAATCAAGCACTTCTTCGACGGGAAATTCGCAGCGCTTAAAACGTTTGGCCATGCTGCCGTCCATGCCTTCGGTATCGCCGACGGCAAGTTCGGGAAGAATTTCACCCCGGTAGGCTGCCGCCAAGTTGACGCTTGGTTTGATTTCGGGCAGTATCACCGGTTTGGACGGCGGTATTTCCCGGGCGGGAAGTTTGCGGATATCCCGGGTAATTTCCTCCCATAAGGCGTTGTCTTCGGAATCATTCGGCTGCGGCTTGTTCATTGTCGGCAGCCTTGTCAGCAGGAGTGTTTTCCGTTTCAACCATATAATCGGCAAAATTGCGGACGACAAATTCTTTCCAGTCGCCTTCGGGTGAAACACAGCCTGATTTTTTATCCTGCGCATTGACCAGAACGATACCGCCGAATTCCCAAAGCTTGACGCAGTTGTCATAGCTGCTGGTAAAATAGTCTTTGGTTCGCTGAATAAGGCAGCGGTCAACTTTCTTTTTGAAATATGCAGTATAAATCATAATCATGGCAATCATAAACGACAGCCCGAAAATGACGCTGACGCTTAAAATCAAAATCAGCCCGGTTAAAACCGGGGTGAGAACCGGGAGCAGATTTTCCCAGGCGTCATAGACGGGAGAACCGGGGCGGTTGATTTTGCCGTAGTCCAGATAAATGCGCAGCTGGTCTTTTTCGATTGCCTTGTTAAGCGCTTTATAGATTAAGAGGTCGGCTTTGCTGGGTTTACTCATGTCAGTTGGCCTTGTTTTGCGGAATTAGAATAAAATAACGGCCGGCGGAGTTCATCTTTCCGGCTTTTTCAAGAACGTCGTCTTTGCCGGAACCCCAGAAATAATCGCCGCGAATCGGTCCTTTGATGGCGCTGCCGATATCCTGGGCGACGACCAGCTTTTCAATTTTTTCACGGTCGGGACCGGTCGTTTCCAGCCAAATCAGACTGCCGAGAGGAATGTATCTGCGGTCAACGGCGAGGCTGCGTCCGGCATGGAGCGGTACGCCGTGCGCACCGATGGGACCGTCGGCCCGGGAGATGCGGTGAAAGATAAAGCGTTTGTTTTCGCGCATTTCGCGGGCGGCAATTTCCGGATTGGCTTTCAGC